>Ga0302324_100015308_pt1 | contig 15386 bp, 15 predicted proteins | sample Palsa_T0_1_FD_201949 | JGI IMG/M metagenome (GOLD analysis project Ga0302324, IMG submission 201949) | Peat permafrost microbial communities from Stordalen Mire near Abisko, Sweden - Palsa_T0_1 | ecosystem: Environmental > Terrestrial > Soil > Palsa > Peat permafrost | place: Sweden: Abisko...
CCGATTCCCTTCGAGGCGCCGGTGATGACCATGTATTTCTTCACGATTCAGCGCGAGCCCTGCTTCGATTTGCCCAGATCGGCCGCCGATGCCCCCTCGAGGGAGAGCCCATAACCAACTTCGCGGACGATCCGTTCCTTCAGCGGCTGGATAAAGTGCACGCGTGTGTTTCGCCGGGCCACTTCCGGGGCCTTGAGATAGTGACCCGCGAGCTCCCGCGCCCGGGCGACGGCCCCTCCATCCCTCACGACTTCGGCGACGACGCCCCACTCCTGAGCCGTGCGCGCCGGGAGCGGCGTGGGGCTCAAGAGGAACGCTTCGGCGCGCCCAGGGCCGGCGCGATAACTCCACGTGGTGAAGATACCGTCGCCGGGCACGACGCCCGCAGCGAAATGACCTATGTCCTGAAAGGTCGCACCCTCCCCCGCCACGATGACGTTAGCGAGCAGGGCGTACTCGGAATGGATATGCGCGCGTCCCTCGATGGCCGCGATGACGGGGACGCGTATGTTGGCGATGTTCTCGAGAACCTGGACCCCTCGTCGTGTATCTGGCTCCAAATGCCGGGATCCGAGACGTCCTTGAAGGACGTCCAGTCGACGCCGATCATGAAGTCCCCTCCCGCCCCCGTCAGGATCAAGATCTTGTTGGCCCGATCCTGGGAGATCCGTTAGAAAGCGTCGGTGACCTCAGTGTGCGCTTCCGCGCTGAACACGAGGGGCCCTCCCTTGTCGTGCAGTTGCACGACAAGGACGCCTTCGGCGTCTCGGGTCAGATTCAAATAGCGATAGGCGTTGAGATAGTTCTCCATGATGTTTCTCTCGCTCGATAGTTTCTTCACACAGTGTCGGGCGCGCTCGGCGGAGGCGCCTGGTGGTCTCCGGCGAAGGACTATCGCGCAGCGGATGCCGCCTGTCTTGAAGCGCAGTGTGGGTTTGCGGACAAAGTGACCGTCATAAAAGGCGTACCGAATGGACGCACTAGCCGACCTTTGAGGATATGAGGGATAAGGCAGCACAAGTCCTTGATGTCACTGGAGCCGAGGATCGAAAAGATGACCGCGCTCGCCGTAAACGCAAAGGGACCGACTTCCGGCCGGCTTATCGGCGATGCGTCTACTGGTTAGCGGCGCGGCGGATGTCGACGGAGAGGGTTGCGGGACACTTATGGCGTTCGATGAAACCGGGGGTCGCTTGGCGCCTTCAGTTGTGACGCGCGCATTCGCGATCCCCGCGGGCTAACGGTCTCTCAAGACACTGCATGTCGATGCCCTCACCTCAACGGCAGTCGAATGCAGCAACCCCCCGGATTACTCGCGAAAGGCTCTCGCCACGTGGTCGGTCAATGAACGCGCGGCGGCCTTTGCCGCACGTCCGGAAGGAAAAACGGCGTGCACGTCCACGGAGCCCATCTGCCAATCAGCGAGTACCCGAGTCAGCGAGTGGTTGGCGAGCGCTCCGCGCGCGGCGATGATGCCGGTCGTTGCGATGCCCAGCCCAGCCACCGCCGCAGCGACCGTGCCCTCATTTTCCGAAACAAAGATGCGGCCTTCCAGGCGAAGCGATGTGCGGCGGCCGTCCTTCTCGAACGCCCAGCCATGGGCGCCCATCGGGCCCCCAATGATCGCGTGTGAGAGCAGATCGACAGGCGCTTTGGGACGTCCGGCGCGGCTGAGATAGGCAGGCGATGCCACTAGTACGCGTTCGACGCCACCCAAGCGGCGCGCGGTGGCCGTTGAGTCGTCGAGCGATCCGAAGCGGAAGGCGACGTCTACGCCTTCCGTTATGAGCGCCTGCCGCTGGTCGTTGACTAGCAGCATCAGGCGCAACTTCGGGTTGCGTCCAAGAAACTCATCGAGCCTTGGAATCACCACATGTTCGGCAAAGCTGGACGAGGCTGCTACGCGGAGCACGCCCCGCAACTCTCCGGTGCCGCGAGCAGCATGGTCGGCTTCCTCGAGCGCAGCGAGAGCCGCTTCCACGCGCAACAGGTACTCGGCGCCCGCTTCGGTTAGAGCAAGCGCGCGGGTGCTCCGGGTAAAAAGCGCCGCCCCGATCTCTCTCTCCAGTTTGGCAACCACGCGCGAGGCCGAAGGCTGTGAGAGCCCAAGCTCCCGAGCTGCGCGCGAGAAGCTGCCAGCCTGCGCGACTCGCACGAAGACCCGCAGCGCGGTCAAACGATCGGACACTTCACCACCGATTCATTCACTTTATGAATATATCCTAGCCCATCGGGACCCCTAGCGGGAGAGCCGGCGGCGACGCACACTGACAGGCAAGCGATACGGCGCCAATCAACAGGAGACCCTCATGACACTCCCCGAAAGACTTGCTGCTTTCCGCGCGAACTTCGAGGCCGGCGGCCCTCCCTATCGCGCGCCCGGTTGGGTTCACGAGCCGATGCATCGTGCTACGCGTGAGTTGATCGCCTCCGGGGCGGCGGAACATGCGCTAAAAGCCGGCGCCCGTGCGCCGGTCTTCGCCCTGCAAGACACGGATGGCCAGCTGGTGTCCTCACGAGAACTCCTCGCAAAGGGTCCGCTCGTCGTGACGTTCTATCGCGGGGTGTGGTGCCCGTACTGCAATCTCGATCTGCAGGCGCTACAGCAGGCTTTGCCCGCGATCAAGGAGCAAGGTGCGGAACTGATCGCGATTTCGCCGCAGACGCAGTCAAATGGCGCGAAGTCAAAGCGAGACAACCGAATCACTTTCCCAATTCTCTCGGACCCTGGGAATGAGGTTGCCGCGCGCTTCGGATTACGCTTCAAACTACCCGACTATCTGATCGAACTCTACCGGGATACTTTTAAGAACGATCTCTCGCGCATCAACGGGGACTCTAGTTGGACGTTGCCCATGCCCGCCCGCTACGTAATCGGTGCGGACGCGCTGATTGCCTACGCCGAAGTAAACCCTGACTACACTCGGCGCCCCGACCCGGAGGAACTGCTGCCGGTGCTTTCTGCGCTAATCAACGTCGCTGCGTGAATGGTAATCATATGAAATCTCAAACGTTCGAAGACTATCGCGACAAATACGACAACCTGAGGATGCGGCGGGAACAGGGCATCCTCGAGGTAGCGCTACATACCCAGGGCGGCCCGCTCATGTTCAACGGCCATGTGCACGAAGCGCTCGTTCATGCCTTCCGTGACATCGGGGACGACCCGGAAAACCACGTCGTGATCCTCACAGGTACTGGAGACGAGTTCTGCGCGAAAATCTCGCCGGAAGGATTCGACTTCTTCACCCCCACGGGGTACGACAAGATCCTGCGTGAAGGCACCAAGATCCTCGAGAACATACTTGACATTGAGGTGCCCATGATCGCAGCGATTAATGGACCCGTGACCGCGCATTCCGAGTACGCGCTGCTTTGCGACATCGTCCTAGCCGCTGAGGACGCGTATTTTCAGGATGCTCCGCATCCAGCATTTGGCATCGTGCCGGGAGACGGCCTACACGTCCTTTGGCCTGAGGTCATTGGAGAGATACGCGGGCGATACTTTCTGCTCAGTGGCCAGAAGCTGAGTGCTACAGAGGCCAAGAGCTATGGTGCCGTAAACGAGGTCCTCCCTCGCCAGGCCCTGCTTCCACGAGCATGGGAGTTGGCTCGGGAGCTGATGAAGCAAAACCCGCTCACTTTGCGATATACGCGGATGGCGCTATCGACTCGCATCCGCCGGCGACTCCAGGAGAGCTTGTCGTACGGACTCGCGCTCGAGGGAATCTCCGCTGCCCAGGTGGCGGCATTGAATGCGTCGAAAGCGAAGGCCGGATAAAGTCTCCGAGAACCGATCTGGGAGCTAAAATCTGGAGTCGTTTCCCAGAAAGACGCACTCGAGGCGCGCGAACGCACCACCTTACGTACCAGCGGGAGTTCGTCTCTAGAAGGTTGCGTGGCTTGGAGCTCCAATGAGAGGGCTAGGCCTAGCACGCGAGTTCAATTTCCGCATTTACGAGACAAGAGCGCACGAGCTGGCAGAGTTATGGTCCCCATCAGAGGCTCCGACTCCTTCAATCATCGGATGATTTTCACCCGCACTGTGATTACCTCTCCTTTCGCGTACGTGCCATTGGCCGCGCCGTCAACTGGGCATGAGTCGCTCGCGGGGTAAGGCCTCGATGCACAGAACGGCGAAGACGACCCTCATCCGTGTCGGTTCGGTAGTGGCTTTGTTTGCTGCAGCAGCTGTTGCACACGCGCAGAGCGCGCCCACTGCAGTCTGCGGAGAAAGCAGTCTCACCTGGAAGGGAATCACGCTTTGCGGGATTGTCGATATCGGTCCGCAGTACCAGACGCATGGGGCCCCGGTAAGCGATTACTTTCCCAACGAGACGTACTCGGTAGTTAACAAGTTCGACTACACTTCGGTCACCGGGGTAAGTCCGAACAACATGAGCCAGTCGCCCTATTCGTTCACGTCGAACAGGAGAGATCATCGTTGGCTAACAAAGCGACAATGAACGACGGTTTGCCCTCTGAAGAGCGCCGCAATCTGCTCACGAGCTTTGGGGCGCTAGCGATAGGCGCCGGTTCCGCAGCTCTGGTCGGCGCAAACGAGCCTATCGGGACCGCGAGAGCAGATACTCCAAATTATGGTGGCGGCCCCGCCGTACCGTCGATCTGCGTGTTCGACGTCAACGAGACATTACTCGACATCGAATTCCTAGCGCCTCTGTTTCAACGGGTATTCGGCGATCGACGGGCCCTTCGCGAATGGTTCGCGCAGCTGATCCTTTATTCCGGTGCCATAACTCTGTCGGGGCCCTACACGACGTTCTTTTCCCTAGGGCAGGGTGTTCTGAAGATGCTTGGCACGATCCACCGTGTTTCGGTTCAGCAGTCTGATGTCGATGAATTGAGAACGCGGATGCTGACAATGCCGGCACACCCGGACGTCCTTCCTGGCCTGAAGCAGTTGAAGGAGGCGAATTTTCGTCTCGTGACGCTGACGAACTCACCGCCAGACCCACAGACGAGCCCGCTGAAGCATGCTGGGATAGATGGCTGGTTCGAGAGATCGTTTAGCATTGACCGAGTACGTCGATTCAAGCCGGCGCCGCAGGTGTACCACATGGTGGTCGAAGAGCTCGATGTACCGCCCTCGGCGATCTGCATGATCGCCGCGCATGTATGGGACACGATAGGGGCGCAGAGTGTCGGCTGCTCGGCGGCACTGATCGCCAGGCCTGGGAATGCTCCTTTGCCGGTACCAGGATTGCCTCAGCCGCAAGCCGTCGCACCGGACTTACCGGGTGTGGCTACGCAACTAATCAAACTGTGGCGCTGAGCGCTAAATGCTCGCCCATCAAACGGCGAATTGGCCTAGTGCGCTCGGGAGCTTCGCCGTTGACCTCAGCCACCAGCCGGCCGCCTTCATGTTGGCGAAAAAGTCTTACCTTCTTGCGACCGTAGACAAACGGTACAGACGGCGCTTACTCAATCTTCTTGGGCGCGCAGCTCGATTTCTTTGCGTCGACGACTTCGGCGCCGCCAGTGCGCCATCCTCAGACTGTAGGTACTCATGGACGCGCACGGGCGGGTACCGAGAGTTACGCCAAAGTTACGCCCGGACTTGCTCGTGCGAGCGAAGCACGTTTAACAGGCTGATTTTATTGGCGTCTCCAAGGGGATTCGAACCCCCCTGTTACCGCCGTGAAAGCGCTGTTCGCGTCTGCAGCAGGTAGAAAATGACGCTGATACCGATAAACGCCAAAAGGTCAATGATCTCGGCGCGCGAAGCCAGTGCAATCAGGAGCAGCATGCTGGTGATCCCCGTCAGCGCCGCAACGCCTAGCCAACGGAAGTTCAATGGCGCACCGGCCAGCGCCACACCGCGGCGCGAAAGCCGCCAGGCAGCCGCACAGCCGGCGATATATAACGCCGCGCTGCCAAGTGTCGCGAGAACGGCAAGCTCTGCGAATGTTCCCGTTAAACCGAGACCGATTGCGAAGCCCGCATAGCACAGAATCGCCATGTGCGGCACATGCGTGCGCGCATGGACGCGTCCCAGTACACGCGGCAGCAAGCCGTCCCGCGCGAAAGCAAACAGCATTCGCGGGGTGCTCAGGATGTCGCTGCTGATCGAGCTGAGCATTGACAATGCGGCACCGGCGAAGGAGTACCATTAGATTGAACAGTTTGGTTGCCAACGCAGACGAGCGGACGGGACGAGACATGGGTCTTGATAACAAGGCCACGAGCTCTGATTCCAAACCCTACGGTTACCCTCGTCATCGGTTAGCCGTGCGGATCATGCACTGGGTCAATGTGCTCGCGGTTATCGTGCTGCTGATGAGTGGCCTGCAAATCTTCAACGTTCACGCCGCCCTCTATTGGGGCCAATCCTCCTACTCCGGTCACGCTCCGGTCCTGCAAATCACCGCGATGCAGGCGAGCGACGGCCGCCCGATTGGGGTGACGCGCGTGTTGGGTTATGAATTCCAAACGACCGGAGTCCTCGGGGTCTCGACCCAAGACGGCCAGTTGACAGCCCGTGCTTTCCCCACCTGGGCGACGATCCCGGGCCCCCAGTGGCTCGCGATGGGCAGACGATGGCACTTCTTCTTTGCGTGGGTGTTCTTCGTGAACGGCGCGTTGTATGTCGCCTACTCCGTACTTACGCGCCATCTGAACCGCGATCTGCTGCCGACCCGGGAGGACTGGCGCTCGATCGGCCGATCGATTTTGGATCATCTGCGGTTGCGGCATCCGACGGGCGAGGCGGCACGACACTATAACGTGTTGCAGAAGCTCACCTACCTGGTGGTGATGTTCGCGCTTCTGCCGCTCATCATGCTGATGGGTTTAGGCATGTCGCCGCGGCTCGATTCGGTTTTGCCCGGCTGGGTCGACGTGTTCGGTGGACGCCAGGGCATGCGCACGCTGCATTTCATCATCGCGTGGGCCATCGTGTTGTTCGTGCTGGTGCATGTATTCGAAGTCATCATCAGCGGCTTCTGGAATAATCTTCGCTCCATGATCACGGGGCGCTACGAAGTACGTACAAACCCCCATGACAGTCCCAGGTAGCCCGTCGAGGCGGACGTTTCTGGCAGCGGCGCTCGGCAGCGCCTGCACTGCACTGTTGACCGGCTGCGATGCACTCTCAAAAACGCAGTGGTTTCCAAAGCTCCTGGAGACCGGTGAGCACCTGAACCGCACCGCCCAGCGCTTGCTCACGTCCCGCAAATCCATGGCGCAGGAGTTTTCGGAAGCCGACCTATCCCCCGAGTTCCGCAGCAACGGCACAGATTACCCGGAGGATCCCGCGTATCGGGCTCTCGCCGCGAATCAGTTCGCGGACTGGGCGCTGCGTGTAGACGGGTTGGTGAATCGACCGAGCGATTTTTCGCTCGCACGGCTGCGCGGCATGCGCAGCCGCACGCAGATCACCCGACACGATTGCGTCGAAGGCTGGAGCGCCATCGGAAAATGGACCGGTGTGCCGCTCAGCGAGGTTCTCGCTGTGGTGCAACCCCAACCGCGGGCTCGATATGTGGTGTTTTACTGCGCCGACATCATGGACGATGGCGCGCGTTATTACGAAAGCGTCGATCTGGATGACGCTTATCACCCGCAAACCATACTCGCCTACGCGCTAAATGGCAGAACGTTACCCATTGCAAATGGTGCGCCATTGCGAGTTCGCATCGAGCGGCAGCTCGGCTACAAGATGGCCAAATACGTCATGCGTATCGAGCTCGTCGAGACGTTCAAGACCGTCGCAGACGGTCAGGGCGGGTATTGGGAAGATCGTGGTTACGAGTGGTACGCGGGCATCTGACGCGGGCGTCGGCGCCCGCGTCACGGTGCGACTGTTAGAAAGTTGTGATTGCTGTCGCCAGGATGACAATCCGGGCCTCACGGGTACCTTGACCCGCAGATTCCCCAGCTCCCGGCAAGGTTTAGAAAGACGCAAGCCGTCATTTTTATTGGACCTTTATTGGACCCTTCTTGTCTGAGGCTTCGCAAGCTATTGATTTCATGGCGTCCCCAAGGGGATTCGAACCCCTGTTACCGCCGTGAAAGGGCGATGTCCTGGGCCTCTAGACGATGGGGACTTGACTCGGATCCAGTCGAATTCCCGAATGGAACTCACCGACTTTCAATGGTGGAGCCAGGCGGGATCGAACCGCCGACCTCTTGCATGCCATGCAAGCGCTCTCCCAGCTGAGCTATGGCCCCACGCAAGGACGGCGCACGCTACGCAGCCGATCAGGGGATGTCAAGCGAGTATGGGTCCGGTACATCCGCCCCCCACTGCGGTGCTCCCCCGCGCAGCGTCAGGACGCTTCTGGCAGCGGTGAGTGAGCGGTCTAAGCCTTGGCAAGGACCGTATCTATGCGCTTTAGAGTACACGCGCGGCCAAGTAGCGCGAGCGTGGCATCGATCGGCGGAGAGACCGCCGTGCCCGTCACGGCCACACGCAGCGGCTGCGCAATCTTGCCAAGCCCGGTTTGCAGCTGCGCGGCGAGGTCGTTGAGAACCGTGTGGATCGAAGCGGCATCCCAGTGCGCCAGCGCGCCCAGTTGCTCGCGCGCCTTAACGAGCGTCTGCAGCGCATCGCCACTGAGATGCTTGGCGGCCGCCTTCGGATCGAGCTCGACCGCCTCCACGAAGAAGAAGCGGCTGTTGTAGGCCATCTCTTTGAGCGTCTTGGCGCGCTCACGTTGCGCGACGATCACGCCCTCGAGCAGCGCCTGGTCGCTGCTGTCCAGACCCAGGCGATGCAGCTGCGCGCGCAGATACGGCACGAGCGCAGACGGCGCAGCGCGTACCATGTGCTGCTGATTGAGCCACAGGAGCTTTTCCGGGTTGAATGCAGAGGCCGCCTTGTTGACGTCGTGGATATCGAATAGGGCGATCATCTCCTCGCGTGTGAACACTTCCTGGTCGCCGTGCGACCAGCCCAGCCGCACGAGATAATTGAGGAGCGCATCGGGAAGATAGCCCTCCTCCTCGTACTGCAGCACGCTTACCGCGCCATGACGCTTGGAAAGCTTGGTACCGTCGGGCCCGAGAATCATGGGTACGTGCGCGTAGGCGGGCAAGCTCGCACCGAGCGCCTGCAGCATGTTTATCTGCCGCGGCGTATTGTTGAGGTGATCGTCGCCGCGGATAACATGGGTAATACTCATATCCATGTCATCGACAACCACGGAGAAATTGTAGGTCGGCGTGCCGTCCGAGCGTGCAATGATGAGATCGTCCAGCTCGGCGTTCTGAAACGTCACCGGTCCATGCACCAGATCCTGCACCACCACCACCCCATCCAAGGGATTGCGGAAGCGCACCACGGGTTCGACTCCCGGCCGCGGCTCGGTGCGTTCGCGGCAGATCCCCGTGTAGCGCGGCTTCTCCTTGCGCGCAACCTGTTGCTCGCGCAAAGCATCGAGTTCCGCTCTAGTGCAGTAACATCGGTATGCCGTGCCTGCCTGCAGCATGTCCGCGATCACTTCGCGATGGCGCTCGAGGCGCTGTGCCTGGTAGAAGGGCCCCTCGTCCGCCTTCAGGCCGAGCCACTCCATACCTTCAAGGATCACACGCACCGCGTCCGCGCTCGATCGCTCCCGGTCCGTATCCTCGATCCGCAGCACGAATTTGCCGCCCATGCGCCGCGCGTAAAGCCAGCTGAAGAGCGCAGTGCGCACACCGCCGACGTGCAGCATGCCCGTAGGACTGGGTGCGAAGCGTGTGACGACGGTCATGAAGCTAGGAGGATCCGCACCTTGCCAGAGGGGCGCGCATGGTACCAATCCCTGCACCGCGCCGGAAATCGCCTGCGCCGGCCGCCGACCCATAGTCGGCCATTTGCCTTGCTGCAGGGGTGCCTATAGACTTTCGCTCCCCAAAAATGGGCGGTTAGCTCAGCGGTAGAGCACTGCTTTCACACGGCAGGGGCCACTGGTTCGATCCCAGTACCGCCCACCATTCGGAACAACAGCTTCGGATAATTTCCTAAACCGGCCTGTCTCGAATTTGGGACAGTTGCTGCGCGCGGTCGCCCGAACTCTAACCTTTGTAGCCTTCCGCGTCTCACGCAGCGAAGATTGCTCGAGGTTCCCTGCTCGCAGACAGCAGGGGCAGTCGGCGCAGCGCGCGTCAGCAGCCGGCTAAAGACATTCTCCAAAACGGCAGCACGCCCCAATTCCAATCAGCGACAGCCGAACACGGCGGCCAGTCAGTCCAGCCCCTCGTTCCACACCATGGGCCGCGCGCGCCAAGCGGCTTGAGGCCAGGTCGCTTGACTCAGACCTTAGGTCATACCCTAGGCTCACGATCACCCAATGCCAAAGCCTAAAGGACCCGGATCCCTGAGTGCGGCCGAATGCGCGCGTCGCACCGGACTGACGGTGCGCGCGTTGCGCGTCTACGAGCGCCATGGACTCATCGAGCCGGTACGGTCAGGCAAGGGCTGGCGACTCTACGGATCGAAGGAGCTCCAGCGTCTCAACGTTATCGTAACCCTCAAGACGTTTGGCATGACGCTGGCGCAGATCCGCTTACTCCTGAAGAGGAGACCGATGAGGCCACCAGGCTCGTGGAAAGCAAAGTGGGCCCGTCCTCGGCACCCGCGATGGCGCTCGCCAATCGCCTGGCGCAGATCTGCTCAGACCATTCCCTTGGCGACCCTCTGGTCTACGCCCGCTGGGCGGGCGCCATGCAGTTCCGCAGTTCTGCTGATGAGAATGCGCGCAAAAAGAGTGCATGGGCGTATCTCGCGAGCGCCCTTCAGGCCCACGGGCGTCCCGCCCACTAGCGGGGATGCTCGCCAAGCGCTAACCGGACGCGGCTTGCATAGTCGTCAGCACGGCTGGCCCCGAAGTCCGTTAGCCGCCGCACGGTCCCCTGCTCACAGACGGCAGCGGCCGGCAATCTCATGTTCCCAACTTGCTCAGATGGACATCACACGCACTGTGTTCCACCATTGAGCTACATAATATTGGGAGCTCGCATACGCTTACTACGGCCACGAGGCGATTACTTGCGTCCGTTCTCGCTCTGATTTGCTCCGGAATTGCGCATGCGAGCGGTCAGGCTTCCCGCAAGGCGCTACCGCCTGCGGACCGATGCGACTGCCCCACTTTGCTCGCACACTTCTGCTCGAGAGCACGTCCGAGACGTCAGCCAATGTCAGCCTCGGTGACCTCACCGGGGGCGGCAACCTGGATATCGTCCTTCGCATCCGAGCGTGACGATCGGGGTTCGCGGTCCGCAGCTCCTCCAGCGATTGAGCGTTCAAGTACACGGTCTCGACCGTCGGAGTGGCCGACAGCGGCTCGCCAGCCCTGTCCGCGGAGGCGCCCGCCACGAATCCGGCCGCGCAGGCTGCGGTAATCGCGAACCGACAGCGGAGGTATTGCACGCGAGCGACTCCGATACGCCCCAGGGGCGTACGAGTTTCGCGCACGGATTTGCAATGATCAATCCGGCCGCCCGCAGCGCGCGCCGGCCGCGCGGCAGACCTGCATCGCGGTCTGCGAGCGGCGACTTCAGCGCTCCGGCGGTAGGCCGAGACGTTTCAGGTAGGCCGCAAAGCGCGGATCGCCCGCGATGGAGCTGAAGAGTGCATCGTGACGACTCCAAACGACGCCGGGATCGTGCAGCGTGCGCGCCTTCTCGAGCCACTCGAAAGCCCGCCCGCTGTCACCGAAGAAAGCATAAGTCTCGGCCACCTGGAATTCCGATCCTGTGGAGTTCGCCACGAGATCGGTCAGCGCCGCTTGCGCGCGCGCAGTGTCACTCACGACGCGGTACCCAAGCGGCAGGCCGAGCATCCGCCAGGCGGAGCCCTCTTCGGGTTCGGCCAGGAACGCCGCACTCGCGGCTGCGTTGTCGCCGGACACCATGAGCGCGCGGCCAAGTTCGTAGTGCAGGCCAGGAAACTGGGCATCCAGCGCGATCGCACGGCGCAGCTCCGCGACCGACTCAGCCGGACGCCGCGCGTAGTGCAGTGCCCGGCCGAGGTATTTGCGGTACAGGAGATTCAGTGGGTCACGCTGCATGGCGCGTCGGAAGTAGTCGGCCGCCTCGGCAGGGCGGCCCGTGGCGGCCGTGAGGTGGCCGTAAAGCGCCAGCATCTCGGCGTTGTTGGGATCGATGGCGCGCGCTTTGGCGAGCGCCTCAGCGGCCCCCGACCAGTTGAGGTCGTACTGAATATACGTGGTGGCGAGCGCCACGTAGGCTTCAGGGATGGCGGGATTGAGCGCGATAGCACGCTTGGCTGCAGCAATGATCTCGGCGTGGACCGCGCCATACCAGTCCTGCTTCGGCGCCTGTTCCCCCACGGACCCCTGCGCGACCTGGCGGCCGCGGCAGAGCGCCAGGCCCACCCAGGCAGGTGCGTAGTTGGGATCTAGGTCGAGCGCCTGGTGGTACAGCGTCAGCGCCGCATCGAGATCGCGGCGCGTGTCGTTGGCGGCCAGGTGGCGCGCCTGCAAATAGAGCGTGTAGGCCTCGGGGCTCGTCGACTGCTGCGGTGCGGCCGCCTGGGTGCCGAGGAGCGTGCTCTGCAGCTGCACGGACACCGCGCGTGCGATGTCGTCCTGCACCGCGAAGATGTCGCCCGCTTCGCGGTCGTAGGTCTGCGACCACAGGTGAAAGCCGTTGTCGGCCCGCACCAACTGTGCGGTGATGCGCAAGCGGTCACCCGATTTGCGCACACTGCCTTCGAGAATATGCGTGACGCCGAGCGCGCGACCGATCTCGCTCACGGTGGCCGGCTTGTCCTTGAAAGAAAACGACGAGGTGCGCGCCGGTACGCGCAGGTTCGGCACCTTGGTGAGGGTGTCGATCAGCTCCTCGGCGAGACCGTCCGAGAAGTACTCCTGGTCGTGCTTCTCGCTCAGGTCCGTGAAGGGCAGCACTGCGACCGACTTCTCGTCCGCACCGGGCGGCTGCGACTGCGGTCCGGTGTGCTGTGCCGTGCCATGGGAGGCGGACCACTGCGAGGCGTAGTACATGACGGTCGCAACGACGATGACCAGCGCCACCGCCCAGATGAGTGCGCGCAATGTGCTGCGCGAGCTCGATGGTGGTGGCCCACCGGATGCGGGCTGGCCCGCCCCTGGCCTCCCGCCCACCGGAGGAGCGCCGACCGGAGCAATTCCGCCGACGGCGCTCGCTACGTCGCGCGCCTCGGCACCGCCCAGGTATAATAGCCGTTTCACCCGATCGACGAACGCGGGCGGGGTCTCCCCTTCCGGCAGGCGCGTCCACTGCAGCTCGCGGAAGCGGTCCGGCATGCGCTCGTCCGACTGCGGCGTGGCATCGATCGCCACCGGCAGGAGGAACGGCTTGTCGGGAGCCATGAGGTGCGAGCGGTCGACCGCCAGTTTCCACTCGAGCCGGAAGTAGCCTTCCGTGCGCGCGTGCGCATTCACCGAGATGATCGGGATGAAGAGCGCGCAGCCCTTGATCTGGCGGCGAATCGCGGCATCCCACGCGTCACCACCGCGCAGCTCGCTCTGGTCGAACCACACTTCGACTCCCGCTGAGCGCAGTGACTTGCAGATCCGTGCCGCCGCCTCGGCGTCCTGCGAGGCATAGCTCAGAAACACCGCCCCCGTCGGCGTACTCGCCGGCTTAAGCGACTCTTCCCCCACCCGCCCCTCTTGATCTTGTACGGTCAGGGCAGAATGCCCTGAGGAGGCAGTCGCAGGCAAACGCAGCTACGTGATGGTCCGCTTTACCTCGGGACAATGACCGGTATCGGGAAAGCTCGAGGACCGCTCTGGGTCGAGCCTGTGTGAAAACTCATTTCGCCCGCCGCGTAGGATCACCAACAGGCGAACTAGAGCTGATAAGTCGCCTGAAACTGCCTCTACGTGGTTGAGATTGACAGGTAAAAAGTGGTCGCGGGAGTTTTCACACAGTCTCGGTCCTGAGCCGCCCGTCGCGAACGCAGGCGCTGGGACAATTTGGGACAGTCAGATCGTGACATTGCGTGACACCACGTGATACGAAGTGCCTGTTGCAATTGGGGTCTCCGCTCGCATATCGTTGATCCGTAAGCCCCGTACCCCCGTTTCACACGGCAGGGCCACTGGTTCGATCCCAGTACCGCCCTTCGCAGCTGCCGAGTCGGGGCTCTCAAAGCGACGCGATCCGTCGGATTAACTCCAGCTTGTCGTGAGACAGGCCCTCGAGGTGGGCCTCCGCCAGTCGCCCGTCGCGAATCAGCCGGCCGAAAACCGAGATTAGCTGCGAGTAGCGGTAGTCGTACTTCGCGTCGAGTTCGTGCCGTCGCTGATTCAGGAAATGCTCGATGGGCCACATGTCCTCCGGTGTCTGCACGCCCGCCGCCCGCGCCTTGAAGTCCTGCAGGACGTCTGCCAGCTCGGCTTCTAATGCCACTTTGAACGCCCGCCGCGATAGCTTCTTCTCCGCTTCGGTCCACTTCAGCTCGCGCATCGCTCGCTGCTCTGTTGCCACGATTGGGCGTTAAGTCGTCACCGTTTCGATGCGCCAGGCCCGGGTGACTGACTCATTCCTTGCGGAATGCAACCACGTTATGGGATTGTGGGTTCGGGCTGCTCGTCACGACGCGCCTCAGCAGATTCGGCGACACGTTCCAGCGATGTCCGTCGTCAGTCACGAGACTCACCGTCTTCTTGTTGTAGCGTACGAGCATCCCGATGATCCGACGTCCGTCATCTGAATCGAAGCTCACGCGCTCGCCGACCTTGAACTCGAGCATCGAAGTGTGCGCGCGGAGCTGTGCGAACATCCGCAGACGAGCGACGATGCGGTGGTTGAGGTCGATGAGCTCGGATTCGGCAAGCTGGTCGATATCAATCTTCATGGTCACCTTACTCACGAAATCGAGAGCCCGAATCATCCGGAATAAACGGGCTACTAATGTGCTAGGAACACGTGCACGGCCGCCACCACCTTCGCCTGGTCTGCCTTGGGCAGTGCGCCGAGTCGCCTTACGATGCGCGCATCACTCAAGGTCATGATCTTCGCGGACCGCACCACGGAGGGTGCTGGGAGCCCCGCTCCGCGTAGATTGCTCACGGGCACATCCCCGGGCCACCGTGGGTTGGCGGCACTCGTTACCATCGCGCGGTAGCAAACGCCGGTTCCTTGCATATGCTGCGGCGAGGAAAGCACCACGGCGGGTCGGACTTTATCGGAGAGCTGGTCGCTGTAAGGAAAGGGGACCACCACGATGTCCCACGGTTTGAACCTACTTGCCAAGCTTGTCATAGACGGAGTCGTGCGCACTGCCCCACTCGTCTGCAAAAGCGCCGTAGTCGAACTGCGTCCGCTCCTCCTCTCCCGTCGGGATAACGAGAGACCAGAGCTGCGGCTTCCCGCTCCGCGCCCGGAAGTACAGGCGCAGCGCTTCCGTCACCACCTCGGATTTCTTGCGGATT
>Ga0302324_100015309_pt1 | contig 15384 bp, 11 predicted proteins | sample Palsa_T0_1_FD_201949 | JGI IMG/M metagenome (GOLD analysis project Ga0302324, IMG submission 201949) | Peat permafrost microbial communities from Stordalen Mire near Abisko, Sweden - Palsa_T0_1 | ecosystem: Environmental > Terrestrial > Soil > Palsa > Peat permafrost | place: Sweden: Abisko...
CGGCGCACTCATGGTCGTTCTCGATAGCCGCGTCATTCGCCACGACGAGCACGGCGCGATCAAGTTCATGAATCCCAAGCTGCAGCGAGTGCTCATCGATTTTGCGGGCATGCGGCCGGACATCGACCCGGCGCCCGAACCGCAAATCCGCGCCGAGCCGCCGCCGCCGGCCGCCAAGGCGCCACCTGCGAAAACTCCCGCCAAGGCCGCACCGCCGAGCCGCAAGCCGCCGCTCGCGGAGCTGCTCGCTCCCTCCGCGCCGGCGAGCAGAGTCGCCTGGACCGCACCCGCGCGCGGCCGCCCTGCCATGAACGGGGCGACCGCTCCACGCCAGGCCGCCGCCCCGGCGGCTGCGCCGGCATCCCCTGCAAGTCGCCCGCCCCCGGGGCGCGGTGCGGAGGCGCGTCCGGCTCCTGCCGCCACAGCCGCCAAACCGGCGCCGAGCAACGCGCCGCTCGAGCTCTCACTCGTCGTCGAGTCGCCGCCGCGGCCCGCCGCAGCGGTTGCCGCCGCTGCGCATGCTCCGCGCACGGAGGCTTCCGTACGTCCTTCGGCCCCGCGTCCGGCCCCGTCCGCGGCTGCATCGCCCGCAGTACCCGCGCCCGCGCAGGTCGAACACGTCATCGACGATGGGCTCGACAGGCAGGCGCCGTCAGTCTCGCCGGAGATCGATCGGCTGCACGCGGCTCTGCGCCGCAGTCCGATCTCGCTGCATGTTCAGCGTCTGGTGCCACTCACCAAGGGCAGCCAGCTCAGGCGCTACGAGGTGCTGCTGCGCTCGGGGTCGGAGGATGCACCGAACGCCGCTCCGCACGCCATGCTCAAGGCGGCGGTGGAAAACGGGCTCGGCTCGATGATCGATCGACGCGTAGTCACGGAGCTCGTGGGCTGGCTGGTACGTCACCCTGAAGTGTGGCAACAGCATCCCGTGATGTTCTCGGTCAATCTCACCACCACGGCGCTGCACGATGAGCACTTCATCAAATTCGTCGGCCTCTGCCTCGCCAAATCGTCGCTGCCGAAGTCGATGATCGCCTTCGAGGTCGATGTCGCCACGGCAGTCAAAATGGGGCCGCGCCTCGGTGAAGTGGCCGCCGCGCTGGAACGCCTCGGTTGCCCTATGGTGCTCGATGATTTCTCGCTGAAGACCGAGTGCTTCGACCTGCTGCGCCTGCCGGGCGTGCGCTACGTCAAGCTCGCCCCCGAGATCACCCATAAGATGCGCACCGACAAGCTCGCGCAGGCCTCGATCACGGCGGTCGTTCAGATGGCCCGCGTCCTGGGAATGCACACCGTCGCGAAACGGATGGAGACCGCCGCGGAGCAGGAATGGCTCACCGCCCTGGGCGTCGACTTCGTGCAATCGCGTTCCATGTCGCCGCCCGCCTCCATCGATTCGCTGGTCCCTGCGTCCAAGGCGCGGGCCTGAAATGAATCTCGATTAATGAGCGCGCGACGGGCGCGCGCCGCGCGATCGTGGCCCCTGCACTTGCAAAACATTGGAAACACAGCAAACTGTTCGGGTCTGCAACGAGACACCGGAACCGAGCTAAGTGTTTCAGTTAGTCCCATGAGGTTCGGTTCCGGTCCGTTTGAGCCACGCCCATGCCATTGAACGCGCTCATCGCCATCCTCGGGTTTATCGGCCTGCTCCTGCTGATCGTGGCGGTGCGCCGCTTTCGCATGATGAATGTGGAGAGCGGCGTGTTCAGCAGCGTTGCGGCGCTCGTTTTTTTGCTGCTGGCCGCGGCTGTTTTCGCGCTGGTGATGGATCTGCGCACTTATCAGCGGCTCACCAGCGAGACCCCGGCCGGCGAACTCGATTTGTCGCGCGTCGCGCCACATCAATACGATGCCGTCCTCACCTATCCCAACGGGACCGTCGCCGTTTTCTTCCTGCGCGGCGATGAATGGCAGGTGGATGCGCGGATTCTGAAGTGGCAGGCAGCGCTCGACCTGCTGGGTTTCGATACCGCGTTCAGGCTCGATCGGATCAGCGGCCGGTATACGAAGATCGAGGACGAGCGGGGACAACCCCGCACGGTCTACCAGCTGCACCCTCCGGACGCAGTCGATTTGTGGGACTTGGCGCGCCGCTACCATCGCTGGTTGCCGTGGGTGGATGCTCTGTACGGCAGTGCGACGTTCCTGCCCATGGTCGACAAGGCCTCATATGAGATCCACGCATCGCAAACCGGGTTGATCGCCCGTCCGCTCAACGAGGCCGCCCGCAACGCCATCAGCGGCTGGCATTGAGTCGCCTCGCTCGATACGTTGGCATCCTGATTGCCGCCCTCATGCTGATCGTCGCCCTGGCCGTCGGCTGGCTCAAGCTTCACGAGGATGATCTCGTGTTCGCATCGGCACAAAGCAAGCTGTCTTTGGTCGAGGAGCTGCCCACCAGAGCCGAGCGCGTTGCGATAACGGTAGACGGCGACGCCGCGATCGCCGGCGTCGTGTTCCCAGCCGAGGAGTCCCGCGATACGGGCTACTGGATTTTACTCCTGCACGGCAACGCCGCTTCCGCTTTCTCCGCCGACCAGCTGCGCCACGGCGAGGTGCTCCGCGCCGCGGGGTTCAGCGTACTCGGCATCGACTATCGCGGGTTCGGCATGAGTCCGGGCGTTCCCTCCGAGACTGCCATGTATGCCGATGCCGAAGCAGCCTTCGAATCCGTCATCCACCGAGGCATCGCGCCCGAGCGAATCATCCTGCTGGGGCATTCTCTGGGGTCCGGACCCGCGGTCTCGCTCGCGACGCGCCACCGCGCGGCGGCGCTCGTCCTGTTCGGTGCGTTCACCTCCATTCCCGACGCCGCGGCCGAGCGCTATCCCTGGCTGCCGGTACGTTACGTCGCATCGGTGCGGTTCGACTCACTCGCGCGCATGCACTCGGTGCACATCCCGGTGGTCATCGCCCACAGCCGGGCCGACGCCACCATCCCGTATAGGCATGCCCTGAAGCTCTATGCGGCCGCCCGGGAGCCGAAACGGCTGCTCATCTTCGATGCGCCCTCGAACGACGGATTCGGCGGTCACGTCGACTCCCTGTTTGACAATGTGCCCTCTCTCGAGAAAGCGCTCTCGGCAGTGCTCCCCGGACCGTTGCGCGAGCCGGGCCCGTGAACGCGCGCGGATCCTATTGAGACCCGCTTCTCACTTTGACGCTCGCGCGCCCGCGCCGACAGGTTCCCGCAAGCTCGCGTCTTTATCATCGCTGCAAATGAACTGGAAACCTGCCTTCCGCGGGCGGATGGCCGCCGCCGCGCCGGGATTCACGCTCATCGAGTTGCTGGTCACGATACTCATCGCCGGCATATTGGTCGCGATCGGCGTACCGGCCTTCAACAGCTTCGTGCTGAACGACCGCGATATCGGCCAGGCGAACTCGCTCGTGGCGAGTCTCAATTACGCGCGCAGCGAGGCGGTCAAGCAAAATCTCACCGCGGGCGTCACGGTGTGTCCATCGACCGATGGGGCGACCTGCGGCGGCACCGCGTGGTCGGGAGGATGGGTCGTGCTCGACCCGAAGGGAAACGTGCTCTCCGCGGTTCCCGCTCTGGCCGGTAGCAACACGCTGACTCCAGGCTCCGGAGTGACTTTCCAGTCGAACGGTCTGCCCAGCGGCCCGCTCACGATTCGCATCTGCGACAGCCGTGGCGCCGCCTTCGCGCGCGACGTCGAGGTGAATGCCGCCGGCCGCGTCGCCGCCTCGACGACGCCGGGCCAGTCGGTCGCGGGCACCGCGCTCGTCTGCCCCTAGCGTCTCCGGTAGAGACGCCCATCGCGTTTCGCGGATCTGCTCAAGAACCGCATCACAGTTTCCGCAACCGCCCGCACTGCGTCAGTTTCACGCAAGCTTATGCCTCTAGCATGCAGCCCATGAAACACACTGCGTCGATCACGATACGCCGACTCGCGACCACTCGCGGGTTCACGCTCATCGAGCTCATGGTCACGATAGCCATCGCCGGAATTCTCACCGCCATGGCGGTGCCCGCGTTCAACAACTTCGTGCTCAACGACCGCGACATCGGCCAGATCAATACGCTGGTCGGGAGCTTCAACTATGCACGCAACGAGGCCATCAAGCTGAACAACGGCGGAGTTCAGGTGTGCACCTCCGTCGATGGGGTGAACTGCAACGGCGGCACTGCCTGGAACGGGGGCTACATCGTCCGGGAGACCGTCCCCGGCGCCGCTTCAGCAACGGTGCTGCAATACGTGCCCGCCTTTGCCAGCGGCAATACGGTGAAAGTCGGCGCCCCGACTCAAACCGAAGTGACGTTTTCATCGACCGGATTGGTGGATGCGGCGATCCAGATCCAGATTTGCGACAGCCGCGGCGCAGCCACTACGCGGGATGTCGAAGTGAACGCAACCGGTCGCGTCGCGAGCTCGTTCAAGCTTGGATACTCCGTGACCGGCGTTGCCCTCACCTGCCCGTAACAACCCTCAGCTGCCCGTAACACCCATGCGCACGTCCGCAAATCATCGAGCCAGAGGCGATCATCGACCTGTCGTCGCAACTCGTACGGCGGGCTTCACGATCGTCGAGGTGCTGGTCTCGCTCGTGATCCTGAGCATAGGACTGCTCGGCATCGCCAAGCTCGTGCTGTACTCCGCGCACTCGAACGACAGCGCCTACCTGCGCAGCCAGGCGACGGAGCTCGCGTACGAGATCCTGGACAACATGCGCGCCAATCCGACGGCTGTCGCGGCCCTCAATTACAACACTCCGCTCAGCGCCGCCGCGACCGCTCCCCCAGTCATCTGCGTGAGCACGGTTTGCTCGGCCGCGAATCTGGCGGCTTACGACATCTACATGTGGAAGTCGCGCCTGGCGGCCGGTCCGCCGACGAACGGGGCGCTGCCATCCGGTCAAGGGTCGGTGACCGTCACAGGCACCACCTCCCTCGTGGCGACCATCGTCGTGCAATGGGACGACACGGCCGCACAGTCGATTTTCGCCAGCGCCGCCCCGACCAATATGAGCGTCACCCTGGAGACGGTGTTACACCCATGAGCATCGTACGCCAGAGCCTAGCGACGCATCGCTTCGTGTCCCGCACACGAGGTGCCGTGCCCCGCACACGGGGATTCTCCATCGTCGAGTTGATGGTGGCGGTGACCCTTGCCCTCATCGTCACGGCCGCGGTCCTGTCGGCGTTCCTCGGATCGCGCTCGTCCTTCATGTCGACCTCGGGCACGGCAGCGGTCTCCGATAACGGGCGGTTCGCGCTCGACTTTCTGCAATCGGCCGTCCGCGATGCCGGGTACATGGCGTGCAATACCACGCAGCGCCAGCTCTCTTTGTTGAACGTCGGTGGGAGCCCGCTCTACTACAGCTTCGGCCAGCCTCTCGGGGGCTACGAGGCGAACAACACGGTCTCGAACTCCTTCACTTTGGCCGCGGCACCGAGTTCAGCCACGGCGACACCGGTCGCCACCGACTCCTCGCTGACCGACTGGCTCGCATCGTCAGGGCCCGCTTGGGGAGGGAATCTCGACCCGGTGCTCAGCAACCTGGTCATCAAGAACAGCGATGTCCTGGTCGTGAATTCGACTCTGCGCAGCACCAATCCGCCCGCGCTGGTCACGAGTATCGCGACCGGCGCGAGCAATTTCACCGTCCAGAATTCCTACAATCTGCAGGGCGGGCTGCTCGGCGTGATTTCCGATTGCGCCAAGTCGGTCGTGTTTCAGATAGGCGGCGCGCCGGCAGCGCCCAACACCTTAAACGCGACCATCTCGTTCGCGAGCGGCGCCGGCCAAGGAGGCAACAGCGCCTCATCGTTTCCCGTGAGTTTCGAGGTCGGATCTCAAGTAACTCTGATCGATACGACCATCTACTACATAGGTGTAGGCGCGGACGGCGACGCCGCGTTGTTCTCACTCGATCTGGGCGCCCACACCACCTTCGCCGGCATCTCGCCCACCGAACTGGTGCCCGACATCGAGAACATGCAAATACTCTACGGCGTCGATACCACGGGTACCCAAACGGTCAGCGAGTACGTGCCGGCCTCGTCGGTCGTCGACTTCAACACGGTGATGAGCGTCAAGATCGCCGTGCTCGCGGCGAGCGAGCCGGGCGCGGTTCCCAAGCCGGGGGCCAATCCGAGCTACCCATTGCTGGGAAACACGGTGACCGTGCTCGCCGACACGCGGTCGCGCCAGGTGTTCGAGATCACCGTGTCCACTCGCAACATGGAAGATTGAGGAGCTCTTGGCCATGCGTTACCAGCGGAATTTGAAACCCACGTCTCAGCAGCGCGGCATCGTCTTGTTCGTCGCGTTGATTCTATTGCTCATCCTGAGCCTGCTCGGCGTGACCGCCGCGCGCATGCAGACCACTGAGGAGCGCATGGCGCGCAACGAGGACAATCGTCAAATCGGCGCGCAGGCCGCAGAGGCCGCCCTGCGCGCGGCCGAGGCCGGCCTGACCAACGGTCTTTACAGCGCGGCGCAGTTCGCCAATAACACGAATGGGTTCTACGAGCTCAATCCGGCCACCGGTAGCGTTCTGCAGCAGCCGCCGAGCATCTGGAGCGTTCCCGGGGCGACGATCACCTATCCCGATCCCGCGAATCCGATGCCGCCGTTGACGGCTCTGCCGGCGGCGGCGCAATCGCCCAAATACATCATCGAGAATCTGCCCGCGGTCGCCATGCCGGGCGACAGCATCAATCAGGTGCAGTACGCAACGCCCGTCTCGCCGGTCACGGTATATCGCGTCACCGCCAACGCCACGGGCGCCGATTCGTCGAGCACCACGATTCTACAGAGCATCTTCCGTTAGCCGACAAAGCTCCAGGATACGCTTATGAAAATACAACGATACACCGTGATCTTGCGCCGAGTCGCGATCGGCGCCGGGGTTACGCTGCTGGCAGGCTGGCCGTTCGCAACGGCGCTCGCCACGGCACCGCCGCTGGTTCCCGTATCGCAGGTACCCATGACGGTCCAGATTCCTGCGCATCCGCAAATATTGCTGGCGGTGGGAAATTCGCAATCCATGGACGGCACCCTGAGCGGCTCCATCTACACCGGCTCGGGCGGACTCGGCTCTACCATGACGGCGCTGAACGCATCGAGCTCGCCCGTGAACTACACCGTCCCCGGCGGATTCACGCCGCCCTTGAACCCAGGCTCGAGCGGGGTCGCCCCCTATACGGTGAACACCGGGGGTGTTCTTTACGATAACTCCGCGAGCCGCCTCAACGTTGCCAAAGCCGGCATCACGTCGATCTTGAATAACTACATCGCGGACGCCGATTTCGCCTTGATGGATTATTCCACCTCGAATATGTACATGTGGACCACCTGGGTCTACCAGATGAGCCCGACGCCCAGCGGATTTCTGTTCACCACCAACCCGATTCCACCGCTCGGTGACGAGGTGGTCGCCAACCCGTGCTACGGGGTCGTCATAACGGGCTCGCCTGCCCAGCATACGGTGAACTACGACTGCCAGAACCTGAGCAACTATTACGCCACGGTGCAGACACCGCACCAAACCAGCATTACCACCATGCCCTACATGGTGATCTCCGCGAGCAGCGACGACCCGACCATCAACGACGTGCTGTATCAGGGGCCGCCCTACGGGCTATCGGATCCCGTATGTATGGTGTACGGCGGGCCTTCCCCTACGAGCCCGTTTTCCTACCCGCTCAGCACGTACGAGACGAATGGTGTCTACGAGACCTATAGCGCCGAGGTCCCGTCGGGTACATGCGCCAACGAGACCGGCCCCACCAATGCGGGATTCGTGCCGTACTCGACGCAGGTCATGTACGAAGAACGCGGATTCGGCTATTACACGTTCAATGAGACAGCGAATAACGGGGCGATGATCGTTCCCATGACGACATCCGGCCAGACGCCGACGCCCACGTCGGTGGCCACAGCCATCGCGAAATTCACGCCCTACCTCGCGCCGGAGACGAACCAGCTGGCCAGCACCGAGATCAAAGCCGCGGCCACTCAGTCCCCGATCGCCGGAATACTCGCGGGGGCCTACAACTACTTCAAGACCAATCCTGCATCTTCCAATGGGTGCAAGGCACAGCAATATGTCGTGCTGGTCACCGACGGACTGCCTACGCTCGATCTCAGCAACCACGCCTGGCCCCCGTTGGGCAGCACCGCCGCCACGGGTTGGGGTGTGACCGCTGGTTTCAATTACGTGCCGCCTACTTCGACGACGCAGGCTACTTGGTCTTTGAGCACCACCAACGATCAGGCATTGAACGACGTCATGACCGAGATCGCGGCGTTGCAGTCCATCCACGTCAACGTTTACATCATCGGCGTAGGGGCCGGCGTCGATCAGAGCGTCAACCTGTCTGCCTACAAGACTCTTGACGCAATGGCATACGCCGGCGGGACCACCGCGTCCTTTCCTGCCAACAGCCCGGCCGCGGTAACCGCCGATCTGCAGATCATCATCACCTCGATTCTGGCCGCCACCCAGTCGACCGCGTCGGCGGCGGTCAACTCGACGGGCCTCAATACCAACTCCGTCGTATATCAGTCGCAGTTCACAACCTCGGACCTGTACCAGGACTGGACCGGAAACCTGTACGCGTTTCCCGTCAATGCGACGACGGGTGCCGTGAACACCAGTCCTGCATCCGCAAACTGGTCCGCGCAGAGCCAGCTTGACGGACAGAACTGGGACACGGGCCGCTTCATCGCCACCTGGGACCCCGCGGCCAATCAAGGCACACCATTCCGCTGGAACTCAGGCACGCCGACGACCGGCATTGCGTCCACGACACAGCTCGGTCAAGACCTCGAGACCTTCACGTCGGACACGAATGGACAGGATATGTTGCAGTTCTTGCGCGGCTCCAACGCCCAGGAAGTGCGCAACGGGGGTCAATTCCGCAACCGCACGCACAAGCTCGGCGATATCGTGAGCAGCGACCCTCTGTATATCGGCGCGCCCTCGTCGAACAACCAGAGCGCATCCTACGTCGCGTTCGCCCAAACCTATAAGTCTCGGCCGCCGATGATCTATGTGGGCGCGAACGACGGCATGTTGCACGCCTTCAGCGCCGCCACCGGCAGCGAGATGTTCGCCTACATCCCGACCGGCGTGTTCGCGAACCTGCCTCTGCTCGCCAATCCTTACTACAATGCGGTTCACCAGTTTTACGTGAACGGATCTCCCCAGGCCTCCGATGTTCAATTCTCGGACAACAGCTGGCACACGGTGCTGGTGGGTACCGAGGCTCAAGGTGGCAACAGCGTGTATGCCCTCGATGTGACCAATCCAGCGGCCATCACGACGGAGAGCGTGCTCGCAGCCGATGTGCTGTGGGATTTCACGGAGGCCGACATGGGGCTGGGATTCAGCACGCCGGCACTCACCAACACGGCGGACGGGTGGCAGGTCTTTTTCGGCAACGGCTATAACAGCCGCAACGGGAAACCGTTCCTTTATGCGGTCAATCCGCAGAACGGCTCGCTCACCGTCAAGATCGATCTGTGCGCCGCGGTACCGACCGCCTGCAACCTGAGTGTCGCGAACGGTCTCTCCTCGGTCATCGCAGTGAACTCGAGCGGCCAGCTCACCCAGAACTCGACTCTCGTGTACGCGGGCGATCTACAGGGCAACTTGTGGCGTATCAACATCTCAAATACGAACCCAACGCTGTGGACGGTTAGTGTGATGTTCCAGGCCCGCGACGCGAGCGGCAATATCCAGCACATCACCACTTCTCCGGTGGCGACTCTCAATCCGCGCTATCCGGCCGTACTTGGAACCATGGTGTTTTTCGTCACCGGCCAGCTCCTCGGGACTCCGGACCTCGCGACCACGCAGGTCCAGACGGTCTACGGGATCTTCGATCCGGCGGCGGGCTACAGCACGCCGCTTAATCGCACGAGCGCGGCCTTGGAAGATGAGGCGCTCTCATACGCTTACAGCAATAGCAACGGATTCATCGTGACCGGCACTGCGCTCACGATCCCCACACAGGAAGGCTGGTTTATCGACTTCAATTTGCCGGCTTGTCCCAGCTGCACGCCGGCTCAGCTGGCGCATACCGGCGAACGCGGGGTCACCGACCCGCGCATCGAGAGCGGCGGCGCCGTCGTGCTCACGACCTATCAACCGAACTCCAACGTTTGCACGGTGGGTGGCAACTCGTACCTGTATGTGCTCAACTTCGCCGGAGGCAGCTTCTCCAGCCCGCAATTCGATCTGACCGGCAGCGGGTCTCCCAATTCCAGCGCGGTAACGAACAGCTCGGGCGCGACGCAATATGCATCCGGCATGGGTCTCGGAGCCGTCTTCGCCGCCGCGCCCACGATCCGCACCGCCAACTTGACCAACGCGGGAGCCGTCAAGCTCATCACTCGATCCGACGGCACGATTCAAACCGTCGTCGAGAAGGGCAATTCCAAGAGCCGCACTGCATGGTGGGAGGTACACCAATGAGAAATCCAATGAACAAATTCAAGATCGCTGTCGCCTCGGGCGCTCTGGCGCTCAGCCTGCTGCCCAACGTGGGATGGAGCACGCGAGCCTACATCCCGTCAGTCACGGGACAGATCACCGCCCTGCCGGGCGGCAATGAGATCGAGGTCGGCAGCCACACCTACCATGTCAAACACGGCAGCTCCGCGGAACAGGCGTTGGGCAAGCTTTCGACCGGACAGCAGGTGCAACTCACCCTCGACGGTGTGCCGGGCAGCCCGCAGGCGGAAGTGATCGCCATCACCGTCAGCTCGGAATCTTGAGGATAGCCCGGTGAAAAAGAACGGATTTTCGCTAATCGAGCTCGTGGTGGCGATGGGCATCGTCGGGATTCTGGCGGCGATCGCCATTCCCGCGTACACCCAGTACACCAAGACCGCCAACCGGACGGACGCCACACGCACGCTCACTTCCTCCGCGCAGGCGCTGGAGCGCTGCTACTCGCAGGCCTTCACATACGTAGGGTGCACATCGGCACCCACCACGCCCTTTACCTCCGCTCAAGGTTACTACACGGTCACGATCACGGTGCCCACGGCCAGCACGTTCAGCATCACCGCTACACCGATCAAGGCGCCGCAGACCGCGGACTCCATGTGCACGAGCTTCACCGTCAACAACGCGGGCACGCAAAGCGCCACACCTGCTGCGAACACGACGACGTGCTGGGGATCGACCTGATTCGACGCTCGATGCCCTGATCGCGGATGAGACGCGACAGCAGATGGCGGACGCTTGGAGCTGCGGCAATCAAGATTTTCGCCGGTTTGATCGGGAATTCTTCCCGACATAACCGGGAGTAATTCCCGCCCGGAAAAAATCCCGGTATGACCCGGGAATTTCTCTGGACGCACTGTGCGGTGCCTCTTTACACTCGATTCCGCTCAGGGCGACCGTGAAACCGTTGGCATTCTCAAAACCCACTCTCCAGTTGTGGACGCCGATTTACTGCGCGGCCGCGGCGATGACAACTCTCGCATGGGGGGCCGACCCGGCGGGAGAGCTGCCCAGCAATCCCGCCACCGCGACCGAACTGCCCCAAGTCACTGTCATCTCGAACACGCCGCTCGAGGGCTTAGGGCTGCCACTCAATCAGATTCCGGCGAGCGTGCAGACCGCCAACAGCAAGGACATGGAGAATCAGCAGACGCTCGGGATCGCGGACTATCTCAATAACAACTTCAGCGGTGTCAACGTGAGCGAGAGTGCGGACAATCCGTTCCAGCTCGACATCAACTACCACGGCTTCACCGCATCGCCCCTACTCGGAACCCCGGAGGGCCTGTCGATTTACGTGGACGGCGTGCGGGTGAACGAGTCGTTCGGAGACACGGTGAACTGGGATTTGATCCCGCAAAATGCGGTCTCCACGGTCACGCTCATGTCGGGCTCGAATCCGGTGTTCGGTCTCAACACGTTGGGCGGGGCGCTCTCGCTCCGCACGAAGAGCGGACACGATGATCCCGGCACCGAGCTCGAGGCCTACGGCGGCTCGTTCGGACGGCGCTCCTTCGAGGGCGAGACTGGCGGGGAGCTTGGCAATTTCGACTACTTCTTCGCCGGAACTTACTTCGATGAGGATGGCTGGCGTCAGAACTCACCGAGCCGGGTCTATCAGGCATTCGGCAAGGTCGGTTGGCAGAATGACAAGACGGACTTCGACCTGAGCTACACATACGCCGATACCAGCCTCTACGGTAATGGCGCGACGCCGCAGAGCATGCTCGATTACAGCTATACGTCGAGCTACACCCCCGACTACACCGCGAACCTTTTGAGCTTTGTGAATCTCACCGGCACACAGTTCCTCGCCGACAAGCTCTTGCTGTCAGGGAACGTCTTCTACCGCCACCTCATAACGAACGCGGTCAACGGCAATACGAACGACAGCTATCTCCAGGACTATACGGGGCCTCCCTTCGATTGCGCGACGCCCGGCACAAGCCTCGGCGCGCTCACCTACTGCACGCCGGGGCAAAATGCGACCTCGCGCCTCGCGCAAAACACCAAGGGCGTTGGACTCCAGGTCACCGATTCCCAGGACCTCCTTGGTTGGGCGAGCCAGGCGACGCTCGGTGCGGACTTCACCGATTCAGACGATTCGTTTGCGCAGCAATACCAGTACGGCGGCCTCACTCCCAACAGGCTCCTCATCTACACCGCGAGCCCCTACAACAATGAGACGGTGATCTCGCTCAGCGGTCAGAACAAGATTTATGGCACATATTTCACCGATACGCTCTCACCGAGCAAGATGCTGCATTTCACCTTATCGGTGCGCTACAACCAGAGCACGGAGACTTTGAACGGCTACAGCGTCGACACCGACATCGGTGATTTCGGCGACGGTTTTAACGCGCCGACCACGCTTTCGGGCAACCACACCTTCAGCCACGTCAATCCCGCTTTCGGATTCACGGTGACGCCGACTGATACCCTGACTTTCTACGCGAATTACAACGAGGCGAGCCGCGCACCGACCGTCATCGAACTCGGATGTGCAAATCCGCAAGCGCCTTGCGGGCTGCCAAACGATTTCGCAAGCGACCCCGATTTGAAGCAGGTGATCGCACGCACCTTCGAGGTGGGCGCGCGCGGTAACCTCGCTGATCAACGTTTGAACTGGAGCGCGGACCTCTTCCATACCGTCAACCAGAATGACATTCAATTCGTCGCAAGCGCGATCAACGCGGGGTATTTCGACAACGTCGGCAGCACACGCCGGCAGGGCCTAGACCTCTCCCTCGGCGGCAAGGAAGGGCCGCTCAAGTGGCACGTCACGTACAGCTACGTGGATGCCACTTACCAGTCGACTTTCGAGGTCAGCGCCGAGTCGAACAGCACCGCGGATGCGAACGGCGACATTCTGGTGCGGCCGGGGGACCGGATACCGCTCATTCCGAAGCACACGGGTCGGCTCATCCTCGACTACGAGATCACGCCGCAATGGGACTTCGGCGGCAACGTGATCGCGACGTCCGGCTCATACCTGCACGGCAACGAGAACAACGCCAATCAAGCAGGCGGGACGAACGGCGAGGGAACCTATGTCGTCGGAAGCGGGTGGATCGCGGGGCACGCGGTCGTCAATCTCCAGAGCACGTACCGCGTCTCGAAGCGTCTCGAACTCTTCGCGCGCCTGGGCAACCTCTTCGACAGGCGGTACGCGACCGCCGGGTTCCTCACCAGTAGCTCGTTCAATCCCAACGGCTCACTCATCTCCAACCCTGACAACTGGCCGAACGAGAATGCCGTCTCACCCGGCGCACCTCGGGCGGCCTGGGGCGGTATTCGCGTACGTTTTTGAGTGATCGAACGCCGCCGAGCGCCCTGCAGACTTGAGCCGGGTAAGCCGACGCGCCCAGCTCGCTGCATGCGGAAACCGGCATGCGCTAGAATGAGTTTGGGCACGCCGAGAATCCTCCAATCGGCACTGACGGTGACCCAGGCGATGACTCACGAATCAAATGGGCTCGCAAGCCATTGATATGCCGGCTTAGCACAGTGGTAGTGCAACGGTTTTGTAAACCGTAGGTCGGGGGTTCGAATCCCTCAGCCGGCAAACCTCATGGGTGTGGGCCCGACCGGGGTAACCCAGCACCCATACCGCTGGGCTAATGGCGCTTTGGGCGGTGCGCGGCTGCTCGAGCGATGGAATTATTCCTAGAAACTGATCAAACTCCGCCCGCGCCTGGTGGTTTTTCCCTGCCCCGCCGGCCGGCCGAACCTTTAATCTCGGCGCGCGTCCTACATGACGGCACGTTTTTTTGACAGCATCGCAATGGGGCGCGAGCCAGGAAGTATTCAAGTGCAACGACAATTAGACAGTTCGTCCCTCATCGGAGGCTCAGCAGCGCGGAGCGTGGTTGCAGCCAGCGTGCTTGCTCTCGCAGCGTGCGGCGGCAGCAGCAGCGATGGGCCGCCCCTAACCCTTTCAGGCACGATAAGCGGGCTGACCACCAGCGGCCTGGCGCTGTCCAACAACGGCGTGAACCTCGAAATCAGCGCCGGAGCAACCAGTTTCACCTTCGGCCCGGTGCTCCAGAATTTGATTGGGTATGACGTTACCGCGCCGCTCCAGCCCTCGGGTCAAGCCTGCACCGTGGCAAACGGCAGCGGCACGGCGACTACGGCAAATATCTCCAATGTGGTGGTCACTTGCTCGAATCGGACCTTCAATGTCGGCGGTACGATTACTGGACTCACCGCTTCCGGGCTGGTACTGGCCAACGGCAGCGATACGCTCAGCGTGTCCCCTGGCGCGTCATCCTTCACCCTGCCTACCGGTGTCGCGTACGGCAGTTCTTATGCAGTCGTCGTGACCGCACAACCGACCGGCCTCACCTGTGACGTGACCAATGGCACGGGGACGGTAGCGGCGGCGGCCGTCACCAACATCGCCGTGAAATGCAGCGATCAGCCGCTCACTGTAGGCGGAAGCATCAGCGGCCTCGGGAACGCCACAGACCTGGTACTCGCCAACGGCACCGCTACGTACACGGTCCCGGCGGGTGCAACCAGCTTTACGCTCGACACCGCGGAATCCCCAGGCGACACCTACGTGGTACGCGTGCAGTCTCAACCGTCTGGCATAACCTGCTCTGCCGGCAACGGGCCCGGAACGATGCCGACCCACAACGTCACCGATGTCTCGATTACCTGTTCAGACCAGGCATACAGTCTCGGCGGAAAGGTCGCGGGGCTTACAACTTCGGGCCTCGTGCTGAGCGCGGGCGGCGATACCTACCGTGTGCCGGCCAACGCGACCCATTTCACGATGCCCACTGCCATTGCCTATGGCGGCACATACGCGGTGAGCGTACAGACACAGCCGGCGGGGTTGACCTGCACGGTCGGCGACGGCACGGGCATCATGCCTGCGAGCTCGGTCAC
>Ga0302324_100015311_pt1 | contig 15383 bp, 9 predicted proteins | sample Palsa_T0_1_FD_201949 | JGI IMG/M metagenome (GOLD analysis project Ga0302324, IMG submission 201949) | Peat permafrost microbial communities from Stordalen Mire near Abisko, Sweden - Palsa_T0_1 | ecosystem: Environmental > Terrestrial > Soil > Palsa > Peat permafrost | place: Sweden: Abisko...
TCAGGTGTCGGTTCTGAACATAACTCATTGATTTATTGGCTCCCCGGGTTGGACTCGAACCAACGACCAACGGATTAACAGTCCGACGCTCTACCAACTGAGCTACCGGGGAGTAGACGGGGGCGCTCCGATCGGGGCGCCTTGGCGGGCTCTCAAGAGGCGGCGAATTCTTAAGGTTTGAAGTCGGCTCGTCAAGGACTTGCGTGAATGAGGGTGCGGCCGCCAGGCCGCACCCTATAGAGGACGCCGATCCGTCAGGCGGTTTTGGCCTGCGCTTGCGCGGGCAGCACCGCGCGGATGCGCGCGATGGCCTTTTCGAGCATGTCCTTGCTGCAGGCAAATGACAGCCGCATGTGCCCGGGGGCGCCGAAGCCGGAGCCGGCCACGACCGCCACCAGCGCCTTGTTGAGCAGGTATTCGCAGAACGAGCTGTCGTCGCGCAAACCGAGGTTGCGCATGGCGCCGCGTACATCGGCAAAGGCGTAGAACGTGCCGGCGCCCGGCAGGCAGGATACACCCGGCAGGCTGTTGAGCCCGGCCACCACGAAATCGTGCCGCTCCTTGAACGCCCGATTCATATCGGTAACGCATTGCTGGTCGCCGGCCAATGCGGCCACGGCCGCCTTCTGCGAGATGCTCGAGGCATTCGAAGTCGATTGACCCTGAATGGTGGTCATCGCCGTGATGATTTCTTTCGGGCCGCCGCAGTAGCCGATGCGCCAGCCGGTCATGGCATACGCCTTGGAGCAGCCGTTGATGGTCACCGTGCGGTCGTAGAGCTCGGGGGCCACGGTCAGCAGGCTCACGAACGGCTCGTTGCCCCAGTAGATTTTCTCGTACATGTCGTCGGTGCCGATCAGCATGCGCGGGTATTGCACCAGCACGTCGGCCAGCGCGCGCAGTTCGGCACGCGTGTAGGCGGCACCGGTGGGGTTGCTGGGGCTGTTCAGTAAAAACAGGCGCGTCTTGCTGGTGACCGCTGCGGCCAGCTGCTTGGGGGTGATCTTATAGCCCTGCTCGGGGCCGGCGCTGGGGGTAACAGGGATGCCGTCGGCGAGCATGACCATGTCGGGGTACGAGACCCAGTACGGGGCCGGGATGATGGCCTCGTCGCCGGCATCGAGCACCGCCATGCACAGGTTGAAAATCGTCTGCTTGGCGCCGCTCGAGACCAGGATCTGCGGCCGCTCGTAGCTGATACCGTTGTCGCGCTTGAACTTGGCGATGATGGCATCCTTGAGTTCGACGATGCCGTCGACATTGGTGTAGCGCGTGAAGCCACTGCGGATCGCCTGCACGCCGGCGTCGGCGATATGCGCCGGGGTATCGAAATCAGGCTCGCCCGCGCCCAAGCCGATCACGTCCTTGCCTTCGGCCTTCAGGCGCGCGGCGAGAGCGGTGACGGCAAGCGTCGGTGAGGGTTTGACGCGCTGCGCGCGTCGGGAGATTGTCAAGGCCACACGGTTCCCCTAGGAAATTTCGACCAGCGACCGCCACGGGCGGCCGAGGGTTATATTACGGGATTCATTTCGCCGCGACCACGACTGCCAGGCCCTAGAGCGCATGAACGAACCCACGGATCGCTTTGAATTGCAAGCCAGCTACACGCCGGCCGGCGATCAGCCGCAGGCGATCGAGGGCCTCATCGACGGCCTGGAGTCGGGGCTTGCGCATCAGACTTTGCTTGGGGTGACGGGATCGGGCAAGAGCATCGGCTACGACGATCCGCTGTATCTGATCGAGCAGGTGGACGGCCGGCGGCAGGCGCGCCTGGTCAAGGCCGGACCTTTTATCGACGACCTGATGGCTGCGCACGGATTGGTGGTCGGTAACGGCGCCGAGACAGAGCGATTCGCCTGCATCGACCGCGCTTTTTACACCCTGGCCTACGATCCGTCGCGCGGCGCGACCGGCGAATACCCGGTGGCGGCATTTCTGCGCCATCGAGCGCCCGAGAACATCTTTCGTCTGCGCACTCGCTGCGGCCGAGAGATCACTCTCACTGGCGATCACAATCTCTGGGTTCTGCGCGACGGCAGCCTGCAGCTGATTCGAACCGAAGATGCACGCAACAGCGATTTCCTGCCGATGCCTGAAACCCTGGCGCCGGGCAGTGCGCATTCTGAAGGAATGCAGATACTGGACATCGTGCCGTATCTGGAAGATACCAAGCTGTCGGTATATGCCGAGGCGCCGATTCTGCGGTACGTCGCGGCAGCGGGCAGTGCGGCATTTGTGTCGAGCATTCGAGCCTGTGCCATCAACCCCTATGGAAAGTTGGCGGCGATTAGGCACGGCATTCGCGGACGCGGCCTGAAAGTACGCCACTTTCTGCGCCTGATGACGGCGACCGATAGGTTGGCACAAGGCTATGAGACCGCAGAGATCTTCGTCGGCGGAAAGAAACAGTCATGTCGCCTTCCGGCGCGACTGCCGCTCACGGACTCGCTACTGGCATTTTTTGGCTATTACGTCGCTGAGGGCAACAGTCAGCGCCGCTATCTCATCATCGCTAACCGAGACCCAACCATTCGCGCCCGGATAGAGGCTGCCCTGCGCGATCTTGGGATGCCGTTTGGGATTCGTGCGTCGTCCGACTATCAAATTTCCTCAACCGTCCTGACCGCGCTTCTCTCGACGCTCTGCGGCAATACGGCACGGCATAAGCGGCTGCCGGAGTTCTGGCCGCGTCTGAGCGATCGCTCGTTGGGCTACATGCTGCGCGCTTATTTCGATGGCGACGCCACGGTATCGGCCAACGGTCAGGTGATCGCGACCACAGCGAGCGAGCAGCTGGCTTCGGACCTCGCCTACGCTTTGAAACGCTTTGGCATTCATGCGCGATTGCGGCGAACCTGGAAAAGAGCTGCCAATAGTGCCCGTGGCGGTGGCGCATACCTTGATGTGGCCATCTCGGGTCGGCACGACGTCCAACGCTTTGCACGCTCCATTGGCTTCGATCATCCCCAGAAAGGCTTGAAACTCGAGCAGGCACTGAGCCGCCGGCGCGATACCAACGTCGATATCGTACCCATCGCCTCCCATGCCTGGCGCGAACTGCGCGAGGCTTCGGGGCTGTCGATGCAGACGCTCGCGAGCATGGCTGAGTGCTCACGTGCCATGCTCAGCATGATGGAGAGCGGCAAGCGGCGACCGAGCCGTGCGCTGCTCCTGCGGCTGCTGAATGTCATGGGCCGTCACTTCTACCAGCAGAAGGTCACCAGTCTCGCCACCTGGAACCGCTGGCAGGCCATGCGGGGCCTATGCAGCGTGCGCTGGTCGCCCGTGCGCAGAGTCGAGCGTATCGACTATACCCACACCCATGTCTATGACCTCTCGGTGCCCGGACCGGAGACGTTCCTGGCCGGCATGGGTGGAGCGTTCGTCCACAACACCTACACCATCGCCAACGTCATCGAGCGCGTGCAGCGCCCCACCATGGTGCTCGCGCACAACAAGACCCTGGCGGCGCAGCTGTATGGCGAGCTGCGCGATTTCTTTCCGCACAACGCCATCGAGTACTTCGTCTCCTACTACGATTACTACCAGCCCGAGGCCTACGTGCCCTCGAGCGACACGTACATCGAGAAGGACTCCTCGGTCAACGAGCACATCGAGCAGATGCGGCTTTCGGCCACCAAGGCGTTGCTGGAGCGGCGCGACTCGATCATCGTCGCCACGGTCTCATCGATCTACGGCCTGGGCGATCCGCAGGCGTATCTGTCCATGGTGCTGCACCTGGTGCGCGGTGAGCATATCGATCAGCGCCGATTGCTGCGGCGCCTGGCCGAGATGCAGTACACGCGCAATGACATGGACCTGCAGCCCGGCACCTACCGCGTGCGCGGGGACATCATCGATATTTTCCCGGCCGAATCCGGGCGCGATGCGGTACGCGTCGAGTTGTTCGACGACAAACTCGAGAATCTGTCGCTCATCGATCCGCTGACCGGTGCGGTGATCGGGCGTATACCGCGCTTCACGGTGTATCCGGGCACGCATTATGTGACGCCGCGCGATCGACTTATGGAGGCGATCGACCTGATCCGCGAGGAGCTGCGCGAGCGGCTGGCCGTGCTGTATGCCGACGGCAAGCTGGTCGAAGCGCAGCGGCTGGAGCAGCGAACGCTGTTCGATCTCGAGATGATCAAGGAGGTCGGCTACTGCTCGGGGATTGAAAACTACTCGCGTTACCTGTCGGGGCGCGGCACCGGCGAGCCGCCGCCGTGCCTGTACGACTACCTGCCGCCCAACGCGCTGCTGGTGGTCGACGAGAGTCATCAGACCATACCGCAGCTCGGGGCCATGTACCGCGGCGATCGCTCGCGCAAGGAGACGCTGGTCGAATACGGCTTCCGTCTGCCTTCGGCGCTCGACAACCGGCCGCTGAAATTCGAGGAATGGGAGCGGCTCGCGCCGCAGATGATCTTCGTCTCCGCCACCCCCGGCAAGTACGAGGCGGCCAAGTCCTCGCAGGTGGTCGAGCAGGTGGTGCGGCCCACGGGACTCATCGATCCGCAGATCGAGATCCGGCCGGTGCGTACGCAGGTGGATGACGTGCTGTCCGAGATTCAGAAATGCGTGGCGGCGCGCGAGCGGGTGCTGATCACGACCCTGACCAAGCGCATGGCCGAGGACTTAAGCGAATACCTGCACGAGCACGGGGTACGCGTGCGTTATCTGCACGCCGACATCGAAACCGTCGAGCGCGTGGAGATCATCCGCGACCTGCGTCTGGGCCGGTTCGATGTGCTGGTGGGCATCAATTTGTTGCGCGAAGGCCTGGACATGCCCGAGGTCGCGCTGGTGGCCATCCTGGATGCGGATAAAGAAGGCTTTTTGCGTTCCGAGGGCTCACTGATCCAGACCATGGGACGCGCGGCGCGCAATCTGAACGGCCGGGCCATCCTCTATGCCGATACCATCACCGGCTCGATGGAGCGCGCAATCGCCGAAATCGATCGTCGCCGTGCCAAGCAGGTGGAGTTCAACGTCGAGCACAGCATTACGCCGCGCAGCATCATCAAGCCGGTCACCGACATCATGGAGGGCGCACGCACCGTGGGCGCCGGGCGGCCCGGGCGTCGCGCGCGCGGGGAGGGCAAGAGCGGTCCGCTCGATACGCGCAAGCTGCGCACCTCGGCCGATATCGCGCGCGAACTCAAGCGCCTCGAGTCCGACATGTATCGGCACGCGCGTAATCTCGAGTTCGAACAGGCGGCGCTGCTGCGCGATCAGGTCGAACAGTTGCGCCAGCTGGAACTCGACCTGGCCGCCTCGACCTCCTACGATGAACAGGCGGCGGCGCAAGCGTCCTTAGCACCGGCAGTCAAGGCCGTTTGAAATACGAGCGCCGGGTAGTGGCCGAATCACATTACGGGGTTCCCCTTGGCCGACATCTTCATCTCCTATGCCCACGGCGATGTGGCGACCGCCGGGCGGTTTGCCGAGAGCTTCGAGCGCGAGGGCTTCAGTGTATGGTGGGATGCGAGCCTGCGTTCAGGGGACACATTCGATGCAACCATCGAAGCGGCGCTGAGAAGCGCCAAGGTGGTTGTGGTCCTTTGGTCTGCGAATTCGGTGCAGTCGCGCTGGGTGCGGGCGGAGGCGACGCTAGCCGACCGCAACAAAACCCTGATGCCGGTGATGATCGAACTGTGCGAGCGGCCGATCATTTTCGAGCTGACGCATGCGGCGGACCTTTCTCACTGGAACGGGGATCCGAACGATGCGGTCTGGCGAAGCTATCTTTCGGGCCTGCGTCGATTTATCGAGGCGGGTGGCCCGAGCCCCGGCTCGACTGCGGAAAATCGTCAGCCCATCACCCGTGTTAAAGAAACCGCCGCCACCATCGGCTCGCCCGAGCGGCTACCCTCCATCGCGGTGCTGCCATTTGCCAATTTGAGTGGCGACAAAGAGCAGGAGTACTTCAGTGACGGTCTGGCTGAGGACATTATCAATGCCCTGGCGCAGATATCGGGACTGAGGGTGATTGCGCGCACCTCGGCGTTCGCTTTCAAGGGACAGAACACCGACATCCGCAGGATCGCCGAGACGCTGGGCGTGGCCAGCATTCTCGAAGGCAGCGTGCGGCGCTCGGGCAATCGGATTCGCGTGACCGCGCAGTTGATTACCGCCACTGATGGCAGCCACCAGTGGTCGGAGCGCTACGACCGCGAGGTAGCGGATGTATTTGCGGTGCAGGACGAGATATCCGCAGCGATCTCCAAGGCGCTTCAGGTCAGGCTTTCCCCGCAGCCCGCAGCCCGCGGCCAAGGCGCGTTATACGCCGCAGCTTGCCGCCTACGAAGCTCTGCTGAAGGCCCGGCATTTTCATTGGAAGATCACGGCCGAATCCATCGAACAGGCCCGGCATTTCTACCAGCAGGCCATCGCGCTCGACCCGCAATTCGCGCTGGCTCATGTCCTCTATGCCGACTATCTATTCGGTCGAGCAGCGGTGAGTTTGTCGCCCCTGCGCGAGGTAGCGCCGGTCATCCGTACTCTGGCCCAAAGAGCACTGGCACTGGACGCATCTTTCGCGGATGCACACGCGCCCTTGTGCATACTTGCGGCAACCCACGACTATGATTGGAACGAGGCGGCACGCCAATTCGCGCTGGCCATGCCCGGCGGCCAGGGATCACCGCAGTCACATATGGCTTGCGGCTGGGCCTACTTCCTGAATTCGGGTCAGCGAGATAAGGCAGTGGAGCAACTCAGGCTGGCGGTGCAGGGGGATCCGCTGCACCTCACGCATCGCGGCATCCTGGCCGTGTGTCTCGCTGCGACCGGACACGATGCAGAGGCAGAGACGCTTCTTCAGCAGAGCAGGGATCTGGATCCTAGTTTCTTCCTGACCCACTACTATCTCGCGAGCATCTATACCGCGCGTCAGAGCTTTGCCGAAGCGCTACCTTGCGCCGAAAGGGGGTTTTCGCTGGCGCCCTGGTACCAAGCCACTATCGGACTATACGCGGGACTATTGGTTCGCAACGGCCAGCCTGACCAGGGGAAAGAGGTGCTGAAGGCGTTAGCCTCGAGCGGAACCTATCGTGCGGCCAGAGGCATGGCGGTCTTCTACACGAGCTGTGGACAGATAGATCTCGCCGCAGATGAGTTCGAAAAGGCGATTGAGCAACGAGATCCGCATGCCGGGGTGCTATTGCAAAGTGCGATCGGGGAGCCATTACGTCTCAGTCCACGCTGGCCCAAGTTGGCGGCGCTGATGAATCTGTCCGCAGGGCCATGAAATATTGCGGCCGGTGGCGGCCTTCCGGTATTGTTCCCGGCCCTTCGACGCTAGGCGCGTAGCTCAGTGGTAGAGCACCACCTTGACATGGTGGTGGTCGGTGGTTCGATCCCACTCGCGCCTACCATCTAACTTATTTAATTTCAGCAGCTTGCGTAGATAACCTAACTAGGATTCTCCTATCAAAACTTGGTTTTGATGCTGATGCCAAATGTCCGCGGGTCACCATAGAAGGCATCGGTGCCACTGGAGCCTGCGGTGCCGGTGGCGCCACCGATGCCGGCGATGTAGACCTGGTTGGTCACATTGTGCATGAAGGCTTGGATCTGCCAGGTTCTGTAATCGTAGCTCAGATAAAGACCGAGCAGATTGCGTGCGCTGAGCAGATAGAAATCGGTGTTCTGAAATATCGAAGCGTACTGCTTGCCCGTATAGGAGTAGTCGACGCGCGGCGTCAGCGTCTGGCTGTCGCCTAGGGGCAGTGCATAAGAGATCGACAGGTTTGCCTGAAAGCTGGGTGAGTAAGGATTCGACTCGCCATTGAGGCTCAGGGTGTACGGCAGATAGTTGTTGCAGCCAGCCGGCTGCCCGGGCGCGCACTGCGGCAGATTGGTGTTGATTGCGGCCGACAGCTCGTATGCGGCTATGGCCTTGGCGTTGCCCAGCGCCGAATGATTCAGGGCGATGCCTGCGTTGGCGATCCAGCCGCCGAAGCGCCCTTGCGATGACAGCTCCAGGCCCTCGATGGTGGAGTTGCCGAGATTGATGACGGTGTTGCCGCCGCCGAGCGGATTGAGAACCTGCTGCTGCATACCGTAGTACTGCATGTAATAGCCGCCGAGCTGGGTGCGGAAATGTCCGCCGAAGAAATCCCCCTTCCAGCCCAGCTCGTAGTCATTGACGTATTCCGGCTTGAAATCGCTGAGTGCATTATTGATGCCGCCGTCCTTGAATCCTCGCGCCCAGAACGCGTACACGAACTGGCCGGCCACCGGCGTCCAGTTCACGCTCACCTTGCCGGTGGGGACGGTCTTCGAATAGTCACCGACGTTGGATAGCACGATGCCGGGCCCGGGAATTGTGATGGCGCCTGAGGTGGACTCGCCATCGGCGTTCACGCGCGCGCCTGCCTGCAGCTGCAGTGACGGCAGAATCTGATAGCTCAGCTGCCCGAACAGTCCCGCCAGACGCACGTGCGTACCGATGTTGACCACCACGTTGGCGTCGGCGCCGTTCGGCTCTACCGTTGCGCCGTAGGGATATTCATTCAGAGTTACCGGGGTGGAGCGCCAGAAGTAGGAGGCACCGGTCAGCCAGGTCAGGTTGCCGGTGTCCGGAGAGATCAGATCGAATTCCTGGCTGTAGTATGGGTCCGGGCCGATGGTGTGCTCCCAGAAGCTTCCGCCCGCGCCCACAGGCGCCGCGGACGCATCGGCATCATCGACGCGCTGCTCGAGCAGGTACTGATAGCCGCTCAACGAACGCAACGTGATGTCACCGGGTAGGATGTAGCGCAGCTCGAGGCTGTAGCGATCGGCCCGGTCGTTCTGCATCTCCGGCGTGTTGTAATCGAGCTGATAGACGCCCAGGCGCTGGAAGCCGTTGTAGATGCTGGGGCCGTTGTAGCCGTACTGGTAGAAGCTCGAGTCGGCTGCACAGATGGAGCAGGGCGGCAGCGGCCGTGGCGTAAGCCCGCCAGTACTCAGATCATTGATCTCGACCTTGAACAGGGCCTGAAAGTTGTCGCTTGGCTTGAATAGCAGGCCGACGCGAAAGTTCCTCTCGTCGATGTGGCCCGGATTGGTGGTGACCTGCGCCGAGGCGTCGCCGATGTTTTGGCCAATGTCCTCAAAGAAGCTACCCCGGTCCTCGATGTTGAACGCGACGCGCGCGGCCAGCACATCGTTGATCGGCAGGTTGATCGCGCCGTCGACCTTGCGCTCATCGTAGTTGCCGCCGAGGATCTCGGCGAACCCGTTGACGCCGTCGAAATTCGGATTGGCGGAGGTGATTACCAACGCGCCGCCGGTGGAATTCTGCCCGACGATGGTGCCCTGCGGTCCGCGCAGCACCTCGACGTCGGCGATGTCGTAAAACGGCTCGGTCAGCAGTATGGCTTCAGGCTGGTACAAGCCGTCGCGATACACCGGCACACCGGTGGTCACCGTCGGCGATGCGGTCGAATTGCCCATGCCGCGGATGTTGATGTTTTGGGTGAAGCCGCTGTCGGTCACCGACAGGCCGGGCACCTGTGTTTCCAGGTCGGCAATGAAATCTATGTGCTTGTCCAGCAGTTCGGTGCCTGACAGGGCCGTGACCGAAACCGGCGTGGTCTGAATGTCGGCGCTGCGTCTTTCCGCAGTCACTACCACCTCCTGCAGCGCATCGCCCGATGCGGCCTCCTGCGCGCAGGCATGTCCTGGCGGCAGTGAAGCGGCGCCGCACAGCGCAAACAGCCCCAATAGTCGCGACAACAGATTCTGATGTCTGGATTTATCGTTCACACTGCCCATGTTGCTGTCCCCCTGGCTATAGTTGTTGCCAGCGCCATTCGCGCCGCTGTCGGCGGGTGGACTCGTGGGCGGGGGTTGCTCATGCGGAGGCGGACTGGGCGTCGCCGGCGGGTTCGCGCTCTGATGCACGATCGCAACGGTATGATCGTTGACGAATCGATAGGTCAGACCGGTTCCTCTGAGCAACAGAGTCAGCGCCTCTTCACGCGTATAGGATCCCGATACCGGACCCACCACTATGCTGGTCGATCCGACATCCGAAAACCGCGCGATCTGCACGCCGATTTGCCGCGCCAGCTGCGTCAATGCATCGTTCAGCGACAAACGCCCAATCGACAACTGCCAGCGCACTTGCTGTGTTGAGGCTTCGATCGCCGACGCCGCATCGACCGGGGCTGGTCCGAGCCCGGCGATGAAAGCTGCCACTATGTATCCCCGCGCCACGATTCCTGCGAATTGCGTTGGCTTGGTATAGACCGGGTGTGCCGTCGGCATGGCCCCCCATTCCCGAAAACTAATTTAGTTGTGATCGAGGCCGCGTGGCGCGCGATGAATTATCAGTGCGAAGCGCCGTTGTTACTTTGTGCCAGCGACCCCAGGGCGATGTGATTCGAATCACGCTGCGCGACCTGAGCGCCGGCGACCGATTGCACAAACGCGACGAAGGACTCCGGGTCGCCGACTCGAAATATGCCGCTGATGCGCCGAGCCGCCAGATCGGCATCGAGTACCTGAATCTGCGTTCGGTTATAGAGATTGAATCGACGGGCGATCTCGGCGATCGTCTCGTTATCGAACACCAGCTGGCCGCTGGCCCAGCCGACTTCGGTGGCGCTCTGCACCTTGCGCACGGAGGTGGCGCGTCCGGCAGGGGAGATCGATACCTGTTCATCGGCGCCGAGACACAATGACATCGCGCAGAATTCGGCGGGCGAATTGGCCGCCTGCGGCGCCGTCTGTTGACTCACCGCAACGCGGCCCTCGACCACGGTTATCGATACGCCCTGCTCGCCCCGTTCGACGTTGAAGACTGTGCCCACGGCGCGCACGCGCGTCAGAGCGGCCTGAACCACGAACGGGCGGCTCGCGTTCTTGGCCACATGAAACAGCGCCTGGCCGTGATTGAGCACAATGAGGCGTTCGCGCGAGCGATAGCGCACCACCAGTTCGCTGTCCGGGGCCAGATCCACCAGGCTGCTATCGGCCAGAGTTATTTCGCGCCGTTCCCCCAGCTGGGTTCTGAGGACGGTTTGATCGAGACGCGTATAGGCCAGCATTCCGAGCACACACAGGGCCGCGACGCTCGCTGCCAGCAGCAGCGCGTTGCGCAGGCCGTGAGGCCACGGGCCGCTCGGCGCGGCGGCCGTTGGGCGCTCGTGCAGCGCGATGACTTTGGAAGACACGGCGTCATCCATGGGTGCGATGCGCTGCCAGTGCTCGAATGCGGCCAGATCGCGCTGCAAAAGACACGCCCGCAGCATCTCCGAGATATGCAGCGGCGATTCGCGCAACCAATCGATGAACTCGGCATGCTGCGCCGCCGAGAGTTCGTCGGATTGCAGGATGAGCAGCCAAACCGCCGCTTGCTCGGCGGTGCGTCGTCGATGCTCGATCTGAGGATCCGGCTTCATGGCGTTTTGATCGCTTGGTGGCTGCGTGTGTCACCAACTGGACGCAAGTCCAGGCTGACGCGCAGCGAGGCGTAGGCGCGAGCCATGTCTCGTTTAACGATCTTGCGCGTCACGCCCAATCGGCGTGCGATCTCCTCATGTGTGATGCCATCTCCGAAGTGCAGTCGTAGGATTTCCCGGGGCCGGGCAGGCAGTGCATCGATGGCAGCGTGCAGCTGTTCATCGAGGGCTGCGCGCTCGACTTCGGCCTCGGGCGATACCGCGTCTACGAGTTCCGTGAGCCACTCGGAATGATGCGGCAGGCGGCGGCTGGAGCGCATGGCCCAATCGGCGGACACGTTGGCGGCAATTTTGAACAGATAAGCCTGCGGAAAGTCGATGAGCTCCGAACGCTCGTACCTGAGCAAGCGCAGAAACACCTCTTGAGCGATGTCGTCGATGTCGGCCGCGCAACCGGAGCGTCGGCGCGCCAGAAATCGGCGCAACGGCAGCTGCCAATCTCGAAACCAATCGCCGAGCTTGCCTGACCCACTGCCTGCCATGGTCAATGGCTCCCCCCTAGGAACACAGCACCGGTCCACCTGTTATGACTGGCTCAAGTCGCTCTGTGGCCCCCTTCAACCAGCAAAATAGTTTGATGGCAATCCGTGCGCGGTGCTGGATACCGGGCCGCCGCGCGATCCGAGGACAAATAATAGAACCGCATCAATAAGTTGTGACACTGTTCGATGTTGCAGCTTTAAGTCAAGCAGGCGCGGCCGCCGATGAAGTGTCTAGAGACGCCGGCCTGATTCGAACAGAAACCACACCCGCCGTTCGGTTTCGTCGATCCATTGCTCGATCAGGCTGGCGGTCGCGACATCGCCGTACTTGTCGCACAGGTCGTGCGTCTCGCGCATGAATGCGGCCAGGCGCAGGTTGTCTTCGCGCAGTTCGGCCAGCATGTCCGAGGGCGTCACGAAATCGGCGTCATTGTCGGACAGGCGCTGCAACCGGGCGATGTGGCCTGTGGAGCGGATGGTCGTGCCGCCGATCTTGCGCACGCGCTCGGCGATCGGATCGGCAGTGGCGTAGATCTGGTCGGCCTGTTCATCCAGCAGCAGGTGATAGTCGCGGAAATAAGGCCCGGACATGTGCCAATGGAAATTCTTGGTCTTCATGTACAGCGCGAAGGTATCGGCCAGCAAGGCGTTTAGCTCTGCCGTGATATCGCGCGTGGCGTCGGCGCCGAGGTCGCTGGTGGTCTGCAGCGGCGCCATACGGCGCTGCTTTGCGGCCTTCAGATCGCTGGTTGACTTGGCTTTGGCCATCGCTATGCGCTCCTTGAGTTGTGCGTCGGGGAGTATACCCAGCAGTCATGACTCAGCAATTGTTCAAAGGTGCAGTTGCGCGCGTCCGGCGGGTGCCAGTAGTACATGGGTGTCGGGACGCGCACGCATATACTCGGCAAACATCGAGCATTGCGGGATCACGCCGCGATGCTGCGCTTGTGCCGCAGCCAAACTTGCCTGTACCAGCTGGGTGGCAATGCCCCGTCCGCGCAGCGCCTGGGGTACCAGCGTGTGGGTAAAGGTGATGGTTCCATCCCCGAGCGTGTACTCGGCATAGGACACGGCGCCGTCGATTTCGACTTCGAACCGGCTGCGGCCGGGGTTGTCACGGATCGGCAGTTGGGCGGCTTTCTCCATCAGCGGATTGAAGCATGAGGTTGATGCTGTGTGCACCCCTGTGTGACACTTCGCGCCCCAATTCCCAGCACCACCCAAACCCCAAGTGCCAGTTATCACCCTGCCTGACGGCAGCCAACGCAGCTTTGAGCACGCCGTCAGCGTCGCTGAAGTGGCACAGAGCATCGGCTCGGGCCTGGCCCGCGCCGCACTGGCCGGCCGGGTCGACGGCAAGCTGGTCGACACCTCGTTCCTGATCGATCACGACGCACGTGTGAGCGTGGTGACCGACCGCGACGCCGATGGCCTCGAGGTCATCCGGCATTCCACCGCGCATCTGCTGGCCCAGGCGGTCAAGCAGCTGTTCCCAGAGGCCCAGGTGACCATCGGGCCGGTGATCGACGATGGTTTCTATTACGACTTTGCGTATTCCCGGCCGTTCACGCCCGAGGATCTGAGCGCGATCGAGACGCGCATGAAAGAACTCGCCAAGGCCGACCAGCCGGTTCACCGCCGGGTCATGCCGCGCGAGCAAGCCGTGACGTTCTTCAAGAATCTCGGCGAGCATTACAAGGCTGAAATCATTGCCGCGATTCCCGCCGACCAGAGCATCAGCCTGTACGGTCAGGGCGACTGGGTCGATCTGTGCCGCGGACCGCATGTGCCCTCAACCGGCAAGCTGCGCGCTTTCAAGCTCATGAAACTGGCCGGGGCGTATTGGCGCGGAGATTCGCGCAACGAGATGCTGCAGAGAATCTACGGCACCGCGTGGCCCGATCAGAAGCAGCTCGATGAGTATCTGCATCGCATCGAGGAGGCCGAGAAGCGCGATCACCGCAAGATCGGCCGTGAGCTGGATCTGTTCCATATGCAGGAGGAAGCCCCGGGCGCGGTGTTCTGGCACCCCAAGGGCTGGCAGATTTTCCAGACCCTGATCAACTACATGCGCGTCAAGCAGCAGGCCGCCGGGTTCCAGGAGGTCAATGCGCCCGAGCTCATGGACCGCAGTCTCTGGGAGGCCTCGGGTCACTGGGCGCAGTTCGGCGAAAACATGTTTACCACGCGCACGCCCGATGACCGGGTGTATGCGATCAAGCCCATGAACTGTCCCGGGCACGTGCAGATCTTCAAGCAGGGCCTGCGCAGTTATCACCAATTGCCGATCCGCTACGCCGAGTTCGGCAAGGTGCACCGTTACGAGCCGTCGGGGGCTTTGCACGGCCTGATGCGCGTGCGCGCCTTTACCCAGGACGATGCGCACATCTTCGTGACCGAGGATCAGATCACGGCCGAGTCGGTGCTTTCGACCCGCCTGATCCTGGACATCTACCAGGACTTCGGCTTCGATGACGTGCGCATCAAGTTCTCCGACCGGCCGGCCAAGCGTGTCGGCACCGATGAAGTGTGGGACAAGGCTGAAGCGGCGCTCATGCAGGCCGCGCGCGCCGCCGGTATCGAGTTCACGCTAAATCCAGGCGAGGGAGCGTTTTATGGCCCGAAGCTAGAATTTGCCTTAAGGGATGCGATCGGCCGCGACTGGCAGTGCGGCACGTTGCAGGTCGACCTGAATATGCCCGCCCGGCTGGGCGCGCACTACATCGACGAGCACAGCCAGAAGCGCGTGCCGGTCATGCTGCATCGGGCGATATTCGGTTCGCTCGAGCGCTTTTTCGGCATTCTGCTCGAGCACCACGCCGGCCGGCTGCCGGCCTGGCTCGCGCCGGTGCAGGTGGTGATCATGGGGATCACCGACCGCCAGAACGAATACGTGACCGGAACTGCGGATTTCCTGAAAAATCAGGGGGTTCTGGTGCAATCCGACTTGCGCAACGAAAAAGTCGGCTTTAAGATCCGCGAACACACGCTGCAACGCGTCCCATACCTTCTGGTAGCGGGTGACAAGGAAGTCGCAGCGAACCTTATTTCTGTGCGCTCCCGTAGTGGCAAGGATCTGGGCGCGATGACGCCGCAGACGTTCTTAGAGCGTCTGCGCATCGAGCTCGAAAGCCACGGGCGCCGAACGTTGGAGGATTGATATATAGCCACTTCATCGAAGCGGGTCCGGCGGAATGACGAGATCGCCTCACCAACAGTGCGTGTGATCGGAGCGGATGGAGGACAAGCAGGAGTCATGACGCGCGCGGAGGCGCTGCAGTTGGCATCCACCGCGGAGCTGGATCTGGTTGAAGTCTCGCCCATGGCGGAACCGCCGGTGGTGCGAGTGATGGATTACGGCAAATTCCTGTTCGAGCAGAACAAGAAGGCGCACTCTGCCAAGCGCAAGCAGAAGCAGATTCATGTCAAGGAAGTGAAGTTTCGT
>Ga0302324_100015314_pt1 | contig 15381 bp, 9 predicted proteins | sample Palsa_T0_1_FD_201949 | JGI IMG/M metagenome (GOLD analysis project Ga0302324, IMG submission 201949) | Peat permafrost microbial communities from Stordalen Mire near Abisko, Sweden - Palsa_T0_1 | ecosystem: Environmental > Terrestrial > Soil > Palsa > Peat permafrost | place: Sweden: Abisko...
CTCATCGTCGGCTCCTTCCTCCGAGCCTTGGTATCGCACAACCCAAGTCTACTCGCGCCGCAGGAGCCGGCGTTGTTATGACATCAAGCCCATACGCGCGAAGCGCGGATGGGTGAGGGACCTGCTTCTTCTTTTCTTCTCCTTTCTTTGCCCGTCATCCTGAGGAGCGCAGCGACGAAGGATCCCTCTTCGTGTCCCAATTCCAGCAGCCACCAAAGCGACGCGGCTTCAGTCGCTGAGGGACGATTCAATCATCTGACGCACAAGCTCCCTCAGGCCGGCGCGATGGAAAAGTTTGGGAAGCCTCCGTGGTGTCGCGTTATACTTTGTCCTCAATTCATCAGGAGACTATGGCGCTTTCACCCGGCAAACGTCTCGGTCCCTACGAAGTCCTCTCCGCGATTGGCGCGGGCGGGATGGGTGAGGTTTACCGCGCCAAAGATACCCGCCTCGACCGCATCGTCGCCATCAAAGTGCTGCCCGCGCACGCCGCCGAACGCGACGGCCTCCGCGAACGCTTCGAGCGCGAGGCTCGCGCGATTTCCTCGCTGAATCATCCCCATATCTGCGTCCTGCACGACATCGGCCGCGAGGATGGCACCGATTACCTCGTCATGGAACTCCTTGAGGGCGAAACCCTGGCGGCGCGCCTCGCCAAAGGCCCGCTGCCCACCGAGCGCGTGCTGCGCTACGCCATCGAGATTTCCGACGCGCTCGACAAAGCGCACCGCAAAGGCGTGACCCACCGCGACCTCAAGCCCGGCAACATCATGCTAACCAAGTCCGGCGTAAAGCTTCTCGACTTCGGCCTGGCAAAGCTCAAGCAAGACGCCACGCCCGCCAGTTCGCTCTCCGCATCGACGACCGCCGAAGGCCCCATCACCGCCGAGGGCGTGATCCTCGGCACGCTGCAATACATGGCGCCCGAACAGGTGGAGGGCAAAGAGGCCGATGCCCGCGCGGACATTTTTGCGTTTGGCGCGGTTGTCTACGAAATGGCCACAGGCAAGCGCGCCTTCGAGGGCCAGAGCCAGGCCAGCGTCATCGCCGCCATTCTCGAACGCGATCCGCCGCCCATCTCCTCGCTTCAACCTCTTACCCCGCCCGCGCTCGATCGCGTGGTGAAAATATGCCTGGAGAAAGATCCCGACGATCGCTGGCAAACGGCGAGCGACCTCACCCGCGAGCTGAAGTGGATATCCGCGACCGGCTCGCAAGCCGCGCTGTCAGCCCCCTCCATAACCAGGCCAGCGGCAAAGCCCCACACGCAATGGCTTGCCTGGGCCTTCGGCGCGCTCTTCCTCGTGATGGCGGGATTGATCTGGTTCTCCTTCCACCGCAAAGCCCCTGACCTGCCGCAGGTCTACCGCTTCATGGTGCGGCTCCCCGACAACGCACGCTTCACGCAAAGCGCCCAGCTGGTTCTTTCGCCCGACGGCCGCCACGTCGCTTTTCCGGCTGTCGGCTCGACTGGCCGTGCGTCCATCTGGATTCAGGACCTGGACGCGGAGGAAGCCCGGGAGATTCCAGGTGCCCTTGGACTCCTGACTTCTGACCCGGTGCCCGTTTTTTGGTCCGCCGATGGCCGTTACATTGCGTTTTCCAATATCGATAAACTCCGCAAGGTCGATATCCAGAATGGAACCGTTGACGATATTTGCGATACGCCGGGATATGCCATCGGAGGCTCGTGGAACCGCGACGACGTGATTATTTTCGGTTTTTCCACGACCGGTTTGTGGCAGGTGCCGGCGGCAGGGGGAAAGGCGACACCATTAACTGTCCTGGACGCCTCGCGACACGAACGTGAGCACGAATTGCCGTCCTTTCTGCCCGATGGCCGCCATTTTCTATATCTGGCCGTCTCCAACATTCCGGAGCAGAGCGGCATCTATGAGGGATCTTTGGACGATTCTCCCGAAAAGCAAAGCAGGAAGCGAATCCTGGCTACGGGATTCGGCGCCACCTACGCTCCTTCCGCTGAGGGCCAGCCGGGCCATTTGCTGTTCATGCGCGACGACGTGCTGATGACTCAGAGTCTGGACCTTTCCAGCCTCGATCTTCTCGGCGAGGCCGCTCCAGTTGCAGAAAAGGTGGCGTCGGCTTTCGAAACGGGTCATTTTTCCGCGACTCGCGATGTGCTCGTCTACCGAGGCCATGCAGCCCCGCAACAGTATCAGCTCACGTGGCTGGACACCCAGGGAAAGGCACTCGAAAAAGTGGGCGATCCCGCGGTGATCCTCGCGTCTCCCCGCATTTCGCCCGATGGAACCCGCGTGGTCTTTTCCGAGCATTGGTCGGCTTCGAACCAGGATATTTGGCTGCTGGACCTGCGGCGCGGCTCGAATACTCGCTTCACTTTTGGGCCGGGCACTAACGACGTTCCCGTCTGGTCTCCCGATGGCAGCGAGATCGTATTTGGTTCGAATCGCGAAGGCCACTTCAATCTCTACCGAAAGCCCGCCGACGGTTCGAAAGCGGAACAGTTTTTGCTCCGGAACGATGATGACAAAGAACCTTTCGACTGGTCCCGCGACGGGCGCTTTCTTTTGTACGGCACGACGAGCCGGAATTTTTCCACCGAGCGCATTTGGGCTCTCCCCATGACAGGAGCGCCGAACCCCATCCCCTTTTCTCCAAGCTCCCGCTTCTTCGAATCCAATGCGAGGTTTTCTCCGGACGGGCGATGGGTGGCGTATACGTCGAACGAAAGCGGGCAGTTTGAGATTTATGTGCGGGCGTTCTCTGGGTCGGCGAGCGACGCCGAGGCCGGCGGCAAATGGATGGTTTCCAATAATGGCGGCATTTACCCCATGTGGCGAGCGGATGGAAAGGAACTCGCGTACGCCAGCCTTGATGGAGTTACTGTGATGTCTGTGACGGTGGATGCAGGGCGCTCTTTCCAGTCCGGAGTGCCGCAGCCACTCGTCAAGTTGCCGCGGGATCGCGGAGGACGCGTCGGCGTCGCTCCGTCGGCCGACTTCAAGCGCTTTCTGTCGCCCGTCGCCGTAGAGCAGCATGCTTCCCAGTCATTCACCGTAGTGCTGAATTGGACCTCCGCGCTAAAGCCGAAGCAGTAACCGCCAGCCACCGAAGCGCAGCGAAGCCTTTCTCTTCGTTTTCGCCAGCCCCGCCAGGGGCGGAACACCGAAGACCACCGCGACAGCGGTGGGAGGCCGGTATTAAGGTAGCGTGAAGCCCCGGAGGGGCGGCACGATCCGTTTCTTGCCGTTGACCGTCATCCAGAGAGGGCGTGACTAAATTGCGAAAAGGCCGTTTTTTCGCGGGTAAGGCAAATTGTTTTCAGCGCCACTTTTCGCGTAAAATCAGAAAAGTCACAGCCTCTGAGCGCAGCGAAGGATCCCTCCGGAATTTCGCTGTTGCCTTTGCGGGTGCCCGACCCTTCGGTGTCAAGGGTCGGGCTTTCTTTTGACGTGCGTTTTTCATTGTAATCCTGAGCCCGTACGCGCGAAGCGCGGATGGGTGAGGGACCTGCTTCTTCTTTCGCTCCCAGGCGTTCCCCCTGTCAAAAGCTTCGGCGCGCCAGTGCGCCCTCCCCCCGGGAACGCCAATCTCCCGATTGGCGCCGTGCCTCTTGCGCCGGGTCCGCCTAGCCTTTCGCAGTCATCCCGATCGCAGCGAAGGATCCCTCTTGCTTGGCCAACCCATATCCCGTGGAACGCCTACCATTTCTTCCCGATCGCATCGATTCCCGACTTGGCCAGGTCTTCGGCCGTCATCGCGATTTTAAGTTCGCATTTGGCATGGAAGGTTAGAAACCACGGCTCGGCCAGCGCGGGAATCCTCGACGCGTCGGCGAGATCGACGATTATCCATCCGCTCCGCTGGCCGTCGGTGTCGGTAAAGTAGGCGGCTTCCGGCTTCGCTTCGTCCAAAATCTTCTTGATCTTGGCGCCCGCCGATCCATCCCTCACAAAACTGTTGAACGGCTCGACCGGCATCGTGACGTGTAGAATCACCCTCATGTGGAATACCCTCCTTGAGCGTTTAGTGGGAGTTGCTTGCGTCGCCCGCGCCGCTGGAAATGGCCGTGGCCTCCGTATCGGCCCCGAAAACGCGGCGAAAAATCGCGTCCACGGCGCGCAACTGTCGCCGCAGGTCGAACGTATGCGCGAGAGCCTTCTCGTCCAGAAATTTTCGAATGTTGGGATCGGCCGACACGCGCTGCTGAAAACTCGACTCCGATTGCCATGCCGCCATGGCGTGCGCCTGCACCCATTTATAGGCGCCCTCGCGAGGCGCCCCATGCTCCACCAGGTCCTGCAGGAGCTGCCCGGAAAACACCAGCCCCTGCGTGGCGTTCAGGTTGCGCAGCATCCGTTCGGGGAACACCTTCATGTTGGCGACGATCTCCGTGGTGCGGTGCAGCATGTAATCGAGAAGAATGGTCGAGTCGGGCAGGATCACGCGCTCGACCGAACTGTGCGAGATATCGCGCTCGTGCCACAGGGCGATATTCTCGATCGCCGCCACCGAATTGCCGCGAACGACGCGCGCCAGCCCGCAAATCTGCTCGCTCGAGACGGGATTGCGCTTGTGCGGCATGGCCGAACTCCCGCGTTGTTCCCCGCCGAACGGCTCCTCGGCCTCACGCACCTCCGTGCGCTGAAGATGACGGATTTCCTGCGCGATGCGTTCGAGCGACGCCGCCACAATCGCGAGCGTTCCCACGTACTGCGCATGCCGGTCTCGCTCGATCACCTGCGACGTGATGGGCGCGGTTTCCAGGCCCAGCTTCGCGCAGATTTTCTGCTCGATTTCCGGGCCCAGGTGCGTGCAGGTTCCTACCGCGCCGGAAATCTTTCCCACCGCCATCTGCCGGGCGGATACCTGAAATCGCGCCGCGTCACGGCGGTTTTCGGCGTACCAGTTCGCCACCTTCAGGCCGAAGGTGATCGGCTCGGCGTGAATGCCGTGCGTGCGGCCGATCTCCGGAGTGTCCTTGAATTCCCACGCGCGGCGCTCGAGCACGTCGCCCAGCTTCTCGATTCCCTGCTCGATCAGGCGCGACGCGTCGCGCATCAGCAGCGCCTGCGCGGTATCGACCACATCGTTCGAGGTGAGCCCGTAGTGCAGCCAGCGCGCCGCTTCCGGGTCGCCGACGGTCTCCTGCACAGCGACGGTGAACGCGATCACGTCGTGGCGAACCTTCGCTTCGATCTCGTGGATTCGCGCCACATTGATCCGCGCCCGCTCGCGCAGCTTCGCGGCAGCCTCGCGCGGCACGGTGCCGGCTTCGGCCAGCGTCTCGGTGGCCGCCAGCTCCACGTCCAGCCACCTCTGAAACTTGTTCTCGTCGCTCCAGACGCGCCCCATCTCGGCGCGCGTATAACGTGGTATCAATCGAGTCTCCTTCGGCCGCAGCAGAAAAGAACGCTTGATGATACCTGAAATACGAATTTTATCGGCGAGGACTTCGATTTTCTCGGCACAGGCACTCCTGCCTGCGCGCTTCGTTCAAACGTTCCGCGTCTGGTACAATGGCGCGTTTCCAGATCAAGCGGGACTGAGGAGATTACGGGTGGCGAAGAACGTTGCGTTGAATGTGGAGACCGCCGAGCGGCCGGCGGCGGCGAAAAATTCTCCGGGCGGCAAGCGGCTGAAAATCGGCATGATCGGTTTCGGCACCGTCGGCCGTTCCGTGGCGAAAATCCTGAGCAACGATCCCAGCGGCCCGCTCTCGCTCACCCACATCTGCAACCGCAACATCGCCAAAAAGAAAGTGGACGGCCTGCCGTCCGGCATCCGCTGGACGGATAGCGCCGAGGAAGTGCTCGCCTCCGACGTGGACGTGGTTGTCGAACTCATCGGCGGCATGGAGCCGGCCTGCGAGTGGATTCGCAAAGCCCTGCAGGCGGGCAAATCCGTGGTCACCGCGAACAAGCTGCTGATTTCCGAGCGCGGCGCCGAACTCGCGGACCTTGCGCGCAAAATGGGACGGCGCCTGGAATACGGAGCGTCGGTCGCCGGCGGCATTCCCGCGATCATCGGCATCCAGGAGGGCCTCGCGGGCGATCAGCTTTACCGCATCGCGGGCATCCTGAATGGGACCTGCAATTACATCCTCACGCAGATGGAAGCCCACGGCGCCAGCTTCGACTCCGCCCTGAAGGAAGCGCAAAAGCTGGGCTACGCCGAGGCCGATCCCACCAGCGACGTGGAAGGCTACGACGCGCGCGCCAAGCTCGTGATCCTCACGCAGGCCGGCCTGCATCTGCGCGTGAAGAACGAGCAGATTCCCTGCCGTCCTATTTCGCTGATCGAGGCAGTCGATTTTGCGTACGTGCGCGAACTCGATTGCACCATCCGGCAGATTTCCTGCGCGCAGAAGGACACAACATCCAACGGCCTGCGGCTCTTTGCGGCCGTGCAGCCCGCCATCGTGCCGCTTTCCTCCCTCACCGCGCACGCCGAGGGCAGCAAAAATATGGTGACGGCTTCGGGCGAGTATGCGGGCCACATGGTTTTCTCGGGGTATGGAGCGGGAGGAGATCCCACGGCGGTGGCGGTCGTCTCCGACCTGTATTCGATTGCGCGCAGCGCTAATGCGCCGCAGGCTTACATCCAGACCACCGTCGAGACGCCCGACTCAGTGAGCGGGGATTTCACGGTGCCGCACTACATTCGATTCGTGGTGAAGGACCAGCCGGGAATCGTCGCGTCCATAGCGACGATCCTGGCGAAGTATGGGGTGAGCCTGGACGCCGTCATGCAGAAGCCGGGCTTCCCGCATGACCGCTTGCCGTTCGTGATGACCATCGAGGCCTGCAGCAGCAGCGTGCTGCACCGTGCGCTCGATGAAATCGCCCGCCTGGACTTCCATGTCCAGGCGCCGCTGTGCCTTCCGATCTTCGAATAGCCGCCCGCGCTTACGTCTTCAACAGCGGCGGCTGCGCCGCGGTTTGCAGTTGCGGCGGCGCTGGCCGAGGCGCCGGTGCAGGCGTAAATGCCGGAGTTGAGCTTCCTGCCGCCGGAGCTACCGGGGACGTAAAGATATCGTTCCGGTTCAGCGGGCTCGTAGTTTCGGGAGCGGGCATGCCGGTCCCGTTAAACGGCGACGAGAACAAGCCGATGCTCGAACTTGGCTCGCCGTAAGCGCCATAACCCGGATCGGAGTACGCCGGATCGCCCGAATTTATGCCGTAGTTGTAGTCAGGAGCATAACTGCCGTAGGAAAACGGATCGTACCAGTAGGGATTCCAATAGGGATTCCAGCCCCCATAGCCCCATGCCGGATAGCCCCATGAGAGTCCCCAATACGGCCAACCCCACCCCAGGCCCCAGCCCCAACCGGGCCAGCCCCAGCCGAAACCGAGTCCCCAACCCCAACCCCAACCCCAACCCCAACCCCAACCCCAACCCCAACCCCAACCCCAACCCCAGCCCCAGCCGCCATAACCCCAACCTCGACCTCCCCAGCCCCAGCCTCCGCGCCAGCCGTAACCCAAGCCGCCGCCAAACGCGACTACGCCGCGATTGCCGAGCGCACTTCCAACGCCGAACCTCGAGGTAGGGGAGAGAGACGCACTCTGCCCAAACCGGGAATTACTGAAGCCAGAGCCGGAGCGTCCTGCCAAAGAACTGCCGGACCGCAAGCTGGAAAACGCCGAAGCACCCGAAGCGGAACGTCCCGCAAAACTCGCCGAGGAGGATCGGCCTGCGGATTCGCCGCCGCGGCTGCCGCCAAAGGAATGCCATTGTCCATCGGCGATCGCAGCGCTTGCGTTGCGAACTCCACCGCCTGCACGCGCACCGCCGCTACTTGCGAAGCTTCGCCCGCCTGCTCCAGCGCCCGCAGCAGCGCCGCCGCGTGCGCCTCCGAAAGAATGCCACTGCCCATCCGCAATCGCGCTGCGAGCGTTGGACGACCGCGCGGCGCCGTTCGAGAAACCGCGTCCGCCTGCATACGCCGAACCCCTGCCGCCGTAAGCCCCTCCATACGCGCCGCCCCGATAGGCCGAACCGCCGTACGAGCGCCCGCCGCCATATCCATAGCCACCAGCGCCGCCACGATACGCGGAGCCGCCGCCAAATGACCGCGCCCCCGAATACCCGCCGGAGCCATACGATCCTCCGCCAAACGAGCGACCGCCTCCGCCGCTGAACCCGCGGACACTACCGCCGCGGAAGCCGCCGCCTCCGCCCCCGCCCCCGCCGTGGAAACCACCCCCGCCCCCTCCGCGGGAGCCACCGCCTCCGCCGTGCCCTCCGCCACGCTGGGCGAAGGAAGGGCTCGGCGAGGAAGCGAGCGCAAATATGGCCAGGATTGCAAGTAAAAACTTAGAAGAGAAAAACCAAGTAGAACAAGAAAAACTGGAGCGAGAAGAAGAGGAGGAGTGGGTCATGGCTGACTACCTCCAAAATTCGTAAAATATCGATTCGCCCCGGTGCGCGTGGGGCCCGCTGCCGTTATCCTACTCCTATTTGATTACTTCCGGTTGGTTTCGGTTGCACGCCCGGGCCGGTCCGCCGAAGCCGCAACGCCCTCGGCCATCATCTTCTCCACTTCGTCCGGATCGCGCGGCAGGCGGGCGGTGAGAAGCTGGTACCCGTCTTTGGTGACCAGCACATCGTCCTCGATGCGCACGCCGAGATTTTCCTCGGGGATGTAAAGCCCCGGCTCGACGGTCACCACCATGCCGGGCCCCAGCGGGCGGTCGCGGTCCCCGGGATCGTGTACGTCCAGGCCAAGATGATGGCTGATGCCGTGAATATAGTATCGCGCGAGCGGACGGCCTTCTTTGTCGCGCCCATGCACGCTGAAATAATCGGTGACGATCTGCTGCAGGCTGCCGGGCCCGCCATAGAGCTTCGCGCCGGGCTTCACCGCCGCGAGCGCCGCATTCTGGGCGCCCAGCACGATTTCATAAATCTCGCGCTGGCGCGGCGCGAACTTCCCATTCGACGGAAGCGTGCGCGTGATGTCCGCGGCATAGCCCCCGTATTCACCACCCACGTCGAGCACCACGACCTCGCCATCCTTGATCTGATCGTTCAAGCCGCTGTAGTGCAGCACCGTCGAATTGAACCCCGTGCCGACGATGGGCGCATACGCCTCCCGCGCGCAGCCGCCCATTTCGTGGATTTCCTTCATGCGCGCGGCCACTTGATACTCGAAGAGCCCCGGACGCATGCGCCGCATCGCGTCCAATTGCGCGTCCACCGAGACATCGATGGCCTTCTGCAGCAGCGCCAACTCGCCGGGCGATTTCACCTGGCGCATCGCGTTGATGACGGCCGTCGCGTCCTTCAGATTCGCCTGCGGCACCGCGTCGCGAACGAGCTTGGTTGCAAAAGTGAAGTGGGGATAGCCGTCTTCCTGCGATGGCGGCAGCAGCGTGTAAAAATTAGCGTAATTTTTCGACAGCCTCACCAGGTCCGCGCGCAGATTCGCGATCGGCTCGACGGCGGCGAAACCGGTCTTTTCCGCCACGCCCGGATCGTCGGGACCCATTTTCGGCCCCTCCCATTTCTCCTGCGCAGGATCGCGCGGCGGAAGATACAGAATCTCGCGCGGGCCCTCCGCTGTCTTCGCGTTCGGAGTATCGGGAATCAGCAGCAGCGCGGCGCCCGGCTCATCGTGCCCGGACAAATAATAGAAGTAAGGTTCCTGAAAGAAGATGGCGACTTCCGAAGCGTCCTCATGCCCGGTGTAACCGTAGATTACGACGGGCCCATCCACTTTCGCGCGAAGCTGGGCCCGGCGCGCCTGATATTCGGAATTGGGCTGGCGAAAACGCGCCTGTGCCAAGCAGCAAAAAATCGAAGCGGCGAGAACCACGGATGCGCAGCCCGCGGCGACGCGGGAACCAACCAAGCGAGGTTTTGCAGAACTTTCCAGGCGGCTCATGTCACCCTGTGGCGCCAGCGTATTCCGCGCGCGCGCCACTAGAACCCCGGGATGCCAGTCGACGCAGGGCGCACTTCGGCAGCCGGCGTCTGCGTCTGCTCGTCAGCGCGTCCCAACCGCAATTGCCCCAGATACGTCTGCGAGAGCGACATCAGCCCGGTATACAGGTAGCCCCATACGAACAGCAGCAGGAACGGGGTGGTCGCGTAGTTTTCGTTTTGAATCGCGTAGAGCACGCCCGCCGCAAAATAAATCCCCAGCAGCACCTCGGCGTACGGCATCCATCCCGCGCGCTTGCGGTAACTCTTCTTCACCCAGGCGCTGTCGTGCTTAGCGCCGGCTTCCACGCGGTACTTCGGCGTGCGCACAAATTCGGATTTTTTCCCGACGATCGCTTCCAGCACCGCCACCGCGTTGCGCACCGCGATCCCGATTCCCACAGCCATCACAAACGGCAGGTAGAGAAACGTCCGTTTCCACGTTTTGGGATACAGCGCGCGTTCGGCCGCCAGGTAGAAAGACGAAATCGAGCAGGTGGACGCCAGGAACAGCGGCAGATCGATCACCAGCACCTGAAACCAGCCCTGGTAGAACCGCACGATCATCGCCGGCAGCAGAATCATGGACATGAAAATCATCAGCGGATAGCTGACGTTCGCCGTCAAATGGAAAAACGCTTCGGCCTTCACCGACGCCGGCACGTCTGCGCGCATCAGCTTCGGCAGGATTTTCTTGGCCGTCTGCATCAGCCCCTTGGCCCAGCGCGCCTGCTGCGACTTGAACGCGTTCATCTCAACGGGCAACTCGGACGGGCATTCGATTTCAGGCAAATAGAGAAATTGCCAGCCGCGAATCTGCGCGCGGTAAGAAAGGTCGGTGTCCTCGGTGAGCGTGTCATGCTGCCAGCCGCCCGCATCTTCGATCGACTCGCGCCGCCAGATCCCCGCCGTGCCATTAAAGTTGAAGAAAAGCCCGCTGCGGTAGCGCGACGAGTGTTCGATGGCGAAGTGCCCGTCCAGCAGAATCGCTTCCACCTCGGTGAGCGCCGAATAATGGCGGTTGATGTAGCTCCAGCGCGTCTGCACCATGGCCAGCTTGGGGTCCACAAAGTACGGCACGGTGCGGCGCAGGAAATCCGCGGGCGGGATGAAGTCGGCGTCGAAAATCGCGACGAATTCGCCGGTAGCTGTCTTCAGCCCTTCCTGCAAAGCGCCGGCCTTGTAGCCTTCGCGGTTGTCCCGATGAATGTATTCGATCGGGACGCCCAGGGACCGCTGCCGCTCCACGCAATCGGCGGCGATGGCCTGCGTCTCGTCGGTGGAATCGTCGAGCAACTGGATTTGCAAAAGCTCCCGCGGATAATCGAATTGCGCCGCGGCTTCCACCAGTCTCTCGGTGACGTACCGCTCGTTGTAAATCGGCAACTGCACCGTGACCTTCGGCCAGTCGGTGATCTCCGGCGGCGGCCCAGGAATGTTCTTGCGGTGTTTATAAAAATTGTAGACCAGAAAATACCGGTGAATTCCGTAGGTGGCGAGAACCACCATCACCAGAAAATACGGCAGCATGATGGCGAGATCGAACGCGTTGGCCTGATACAGCCCGCGAAACGTGGGGTCGACCAGCCGGTGCCAGTAATTCGTGAAGGGGCCGCTGCTGAAAGCCAGAAGGAAAACGACGCTCGATGCCAAGGTCAAGGGTTAGGCCTTCCGAGTCGATTTGCCTGGGGTTCGCTGCGAAACTACCCGGCCAAGCTAGTCAGTATACACGACGGGCGCGCCCATCCGTGCGGCCAATCTGCGGCCGCCCTGGCCGTCGAGCCGCTGAAGTCGAGGCGGTGAAATTGTAGCGCGATCTTGTTGACAAGCCTTTGCGCCCGGGCCTAGGCTACCCGGACTATGTCTACTACTGAACTGTGGCTGCTCCTGATCGCTATTGGATTCGTCGCCGGCCTCCGAACCGTGACCGCCCCTGCCGCCGTCGCCTGGGGAGCACATCTTGGATGGCTCAACCTCCACGACACGCGCTTCGCGTTCATGGGTTCCACTATCGCCCTGGTGCTGTTCACGATCGGCGCGGCGAGCGAATATGTGACCGACCAGCTCCCGTCCACCCCCGCCCGCACCGTGCCCATGCAATTCAGCGCGCGCATCGTGAGCGGCGGATTCTCGGCAGCCGGGCTCGCCCTAGCCGCCGGCCAGCCCGTCGCTCTCGGGATCGCGCTCGGCATCGTAGGGGCCATCGCCGGCACACTCGGCGGTTATCACGCGCGCCGCGGACTGGTGCGGGGACTCAAGGTCCCCGACATCGCCATCGCCGTGCCCGAAGACATCATCGCCATCGGCCTGGGGCTCTTCGTAGCCTCGCGCTTCTAGGTCGGTCTCCGCGCCCATCCTTCGTCGAGCAAGCCGCGCGCGAAGTGTGCCTCCCACCAAGACCGAATCCGGGAGGAATTCTGCCTGAAAGACTGCTAAATTAGAGGCTCACTTAACAACCATATTGCTGGAATGTTGCTGCGGACCGACCAGGGCTTCGCCGGAAGTTTGCCAGGAGAAGAATGAACGCGACCATGCTTTACACCACCGACGATCTTCGCATCAAGTGGACCAAAGTCGTTCTCCCGCCGGTATTCCTCGAGGAGGAGTTGCCGGAGACCGAGAACGCCTCGTCCACCGTGTTCCACGCGCGGGAGGAAATCTCCAACATCCTGGCCGGGAAAGATCGCCGCCTGATCGTGGTAGTCGGCCCCTGCTCCATTCACGACACGAAAGCCGCGCGCGAATACGCCGCTCTGCTCAAAGGCGCCATCGCCGAACTCTCGCGCGATCTGTGCATCGTCATGCGCGTATATTTCGAGAAGCCGCGCACCACGGTGGGCTGGAAGGGCCTGCTGAACGATCCTTATCTCGACCAGTCCTACAAAATCAACGACGGCCTGCGCCTCGCGCGCCATTTGCTGATCGATCTTGCCGAAATGGGCGTCCCCGCCGGCACCGAATTCCTCGACATGATCACGCCGCAATACGTTGCCAGCCTGGTCAGCTGGGGAGCCATCGGCGCGCGCACCACCGAAAGCCAGGTCCATCGCCAGCTAGTCTCCGGACTTTCCTGCCCGGTAGGCTTCAAGAACGCCACCTCGGGCGATGCGCAGATCGCCGTCGAAGCCGTGCTCTCCGCCGCCCAACCCCACACGTTTTTAGGCTGCACCAAGACCGGCCAGACCGCCATTTTTGTAACCACCGGCAATCCCGATTGCCACGTAATCCTCCGCGGCGGCAAAGGGACGGTCAACTACGGCCCGGACGCCATAAATAGTGCCTGCCAAAAATTGCAGGATGCAGGCCTGCCCCCGCGCGTGATGGTCGATTGCAGCCACGCCAACAGCAGTAAGGATTACGCCAAGCAATCCGCCGTCTGCCAGGAAGTAGCGCAGCAGGTAGCCAAAGGCGACCAGCGCATCGTCGGCGTAATGCTCGAAAGCAACCTGGTAGCCGGCGCCCAAAAACTAGTCCCCGGCAAGCCCCTCGTCTACGGCCAAAGCATCACCGACGCCTGCCTCGGCTGGGCCGACACCCTGCCGCTGTTACGTGACCTGGCCGCCGCAGTCCACGCCTCCCGCTAGCGACGTCCGGCAAGCCTTTGCGGGTGCACCGCGCAGTCATCCTGTTCCAAGCCGCAGTTGCCAATAAGTATATCTAATCAGGTTATATCGAGCCTGTATCTGCGTGATAGGATCGTCACCAGGCCTCTAGGAGGTCAAGCCGCCTCGGGCTTTCCCCGGGAGCGATCTGTTCCCGGGTCTGGATGCAAAGGGGTCACCTAATGCACGCAGGAGAATCTACTTTTCTGCCCGGGGCGGCGAATATCTACCATGAGTAACAGCGTCATATACTCGGCCGTTCGCGACGAGGCCGAGAAGCTTGTTCGCAGACATCAAAAGTACCTATCAGACCTCGCAGCTACCATTCGCCGAAGGGAGCGCCGCTCTGGCTTGCCCATCCCGAAGATTATTCATATGCCCGGATATTGGTCGGTAAGTCCGGGGTTTCAACCCATATCACGTTAGGTCGCACGCAGAGGGGATCGCCTATGCGATTGACAAGGCCTTAGCCGCAGGTCAATACAGACCGAGACCAGCAGCCAAGTACTTCGTCCCGAAGGCGGACGGCGGGATGCGGGAAGTTTCCGTCTTTCAGGTCGCCGACAATGCCGTGTCGAACCTTACTTTCAGTCGCCTCATCGAGAAGAATGCTCGACATCTAAGCGCCCACGCCTACGCATATCGGCGGGACCTAACTGTTCACGATGCAGTCCTTCACGTTTTTTCGGATTTTCAAGGCAAGAGTCGAACTTTCGTGGCGGAGTTCGATTTTTCTAAATTCTTTGATTCAATCTCTCACGACCATATTCGCCGGGTATTAAAGGATCAACGTTTTTTCGTAACTGAGCGCGAGCATAACGTAATTGATGCATTCCTAAGAGCTCCCTCCCTCGCAATCGCCGACTATTCACTGCAAACGACAACTGAGAGAGGGGGGTATTCCCCAAGGCACCTCGATCTCCCTTTTCTTGGCCAACATCGCTGCGTACCCGTTAGATCGCAAACTCGAAGCGCTAGGCGTGGGGTTCGCCCGCTACGCGGACGATACTCTAATCTGGGGTGAGAGCTATGACAGTGTCTGCCGGGCCGTAAACGCGCTCGAAGAAACGGCCCTCGAAATGGGGGTGCAACTAAACTTCGTAAAGTCCGAGGGCATCAGAATAATTTGCCCTGAGGGACTGCAGGCAGAATTTAAGGCAAAGTCATCGGTCTCATTCGTCGGATACAACATCGGCCCCAAGATAATCAGTATGCGGCGGAGCACGCTGAAACGCGCACAAGACTGGATGTCCTATTTGATCTATTCGAACCTTTTACAGGAACCGAAGAGAGGGAAACTTTTAAAGGCACGACTCGTTAACGGTATCGACCAAGACTATAGAATTCTCTTGATCCAACTCAGAAGGTACTTATATGGGGAATTGAGTGAATCTCAACTACGGAAATACGTGGCTCGGCAAACACCACTAATGCGTTATCACGGGCTCATGAGCTTTTATCCGATCGTAAATGACGAGGCGCTGCTGAAGGAGCTTGACGGTTGGTTACTAAACTCAGTTCATCGTGCCCTTCGGCTCAGGGCGAAGCTATTCCGTAAAGCGGGTATAGCAATACTGCCACCTCCACACGACCAACCAAAGGCTAATCTCCTAACAGGCTGCGGAAAAATTGTGTTGAGCGATCGATTTCTGCCCTCGTTGCGTCGTTTTGTTAGCCTTGAGAGGCTTTTCGCGGAGATTGTTCGTGTTGTCGGCGTCCCGCGTGTGCGTTTCAGGGCCGTGCGCAGACACTACGACCCCGACTCACTGCGCGGGAATGGTAGCGGCCATCAGGTTTCGCATGCGCACGAGATTGTAGGCCGCACAGGCGAAGGTAAACATCCAATCCACCTTCAACGTTCCGCGATGTC
>Ga0302324_100015315_pt1 | contig 15381 bp, 10 predicted proteins | sample Palsa_T0_1_FD_201949 | JGI IMG/M metagenome (GOLD analysis project Ga0302324, IMG submission 201949) | Peat permafrost microbial communities from Stordalen Mire near Abisko, Sweden - Palsa_T0_1 | ecosystem: Environmental > Terrestrial > Soil > Palsa > Peat permafrost | place: Sweden: Abisko...
ATGGCCAGGGGTGTTAAAAGCAGGGTAAGGAGGATGGGCCAGGATGCCAGGCTTTGTGCGGAGAGTTGGAGTCCGGTGACGCTGTTTACCCAGGGTAGGGTGAACAGCGTGAGGGCCGCCGCGAGCACCAGGGCCATGAAGGCCAGCAGCACCGATTCGGTCAGGAATTGGGCGATGAGTTCTTCGCGGCGGGCGCCGGATACTTTGCGAATGCCGATCTCTTTGGCGCGGAGGGTCGAGCGGGCGGTCGACAAGTTCATATAGTTGATGCACGCGATGAGGAGGATAAAGAGGGCGATGGCGCCGAAGATGTAGACGCGGTTGATGTCGCCGTTCTCTTCGATCTCTTCGTCGAGATGGGAGTGAAGGTGGATATCTGTGAGGGGTTGCAGGAAAAGTTTGGTGAATTGGTGTGGCTTGATTCCCGCGGGGGCGCCGTCGGTGGGCATGTGACGGTCGACGAAGGCCGGCAACTGTGCTTCGAGGCTTTTTGCCGGGTAGTCTTTTGGCAGTAACAGGTAGGTGAAGAATGAGTTATTACCCCAGTTTGTCTGGAGGCCTTTTTCGCCATAGATGGCGGAGTCCTTCAGGGTGTTGAAGGAAAGCAGGACCTGCGGATGCATGTGGGCGGGGTTGGGGAAGGGCTGGAAGATACCGGTAACCTTGAAGTTATACCGATTGTCCATGCGAATGAACTTGTTGATGGGGTCGGCGTCGCCAAAATATTTGCGGGCTACGTCCGGGGTCAGCAGGATAGAGAAGGGGTCTGTGAGGGCAGTCTGGGGGTTGCCTTTTAGCAGGGAGACGTCGAAGATGGAGAAGAAGTTGCTGTCCGCGAAGAAAAGGTCTTTTTCGTTGAAAACCTTTTCTTCATACCGCATTGGGGCATTGCTGGTAGGCAGGAGGCGGGTCACCTTTTGGATGTCCGGAAAGTCGTTTTTCAGCAGGGGGCCGAAGGGTGGCGCCACGGCTCCGAGGTGGAGGGAGACGATACCTTCTTTATTGTTGAAGCTTCGGGTGACACGCCAGGTCCGGTCTGCTTTGCTGTTGTATCTGTCGTAACTGGTCTCGTGCAGGATATAAATACCTATGAGCAGGCAGCAGGTGAGGCCGACGGTCAGTCCGAAGAGGTTGATAAACGAGATGAACTTGTAGCGGGAAAGGTTGCGGAAGGCAGTCTTCCAATAATTCTTGAGCATGACGATGTATTTGGGTCGTGCGACCGATTAAAAATGTATCGTTGGATGCGTTCCGGAACCTTCGAGCGGCAGTTCTGGCTACTTACACCAGGATGTTCTCTGTCACGGCCTGACCGTCCAGCATGCGGATGATGCGATGGCTATAGCGGGAGTCGTGTTCGGAGTGTGTTACCATGATGATGGTCGTGCCTTGTTCGTTGAGGTCGGTGAGCAATGTCATCACTTCGTTCCCGTTGGAGGAGTCGAGGTTACCGGTAGGTTCATCCGCGAGGATGAGCTTGGGGTTATTGACGACGGCGCGGGCTACGGCGACGCGTTGTTGCTGACCACCCGAGAGTTGTTGGGGGTAGTGGTTGCGGCGGTGCATGATCTGCATTTTGTCCAGCACGGCTTCCACGCGTGTTTTTCTTTCGGGACCTTTTACGCCGAGGTAGATGAGGGGCAGTTCGACGTTTTCGAATACTGTGAGTTCGTCGATGAGGTTAAAGCTTTGGAATACGAATCCGATGTTGCGTTTGCGCAGGTCGGCCCTTTTGCGTTCGTTGAAATGGGCTACTTCGATACCATTGAAGATGAAGCTGCCGGCATCGGGATCGTCGAGGAGACCGAGTATATTCAGGAGGGTGGATTTGCCGCAGCCGGAGGGGCCCATGACGGAAACGAATTCGCCTTCTTTTACTTCGAAGGTGAGTTTGTTAAGTGCGATGGTCTCTACCTCTTCGGTGCGATACGTTTTTTGGAGTTCGGTGATCTTGATCATGACTATGAGCTGTTTAGATGATGTTTGTGAAAATGATTTAGATGTATAGGAGTTTGTTGATAATGAGAGTAGAGTACTCTTCGTTGCTCACTTGTTTCGCGACTGGGGTCAGCACCTTGCAGCCGCCGGTTTTGCGGCCATAGCGGGCGCATTCGTTGGAGGAGGCGAACGTGCTCAGTAGGAGGACGAGGCCAAGGGTGAAGAACAGTCGGATTCTCATGGTTTTTGTTTTAGTTGACGCCTGTCGGGCGTCAGATGTTACAATATAGGTCATTTTTTGAGTACTAATTCCTGCATATTTCCATAATTCTCGTAGCTGGAAGTGACTACTTTGTCGCCGGGCTTGAGGCCGGAAAGCACTTCGTAATAGTCCGTGCTTTTGCGGCCGAGCTGGATATCCACCCGGTAGGCGGTCTTGCCGTCATCGCTGACCTTGAAGATCCAGTTCCCGCCGGTTTGCTGGTAGAACCCGCCTATTGGCACCAGGATGGCGGTCGTCTCGTCGCTAAGGGCGAGGGTGATCTGGAGGGTCTGGCCTTTACGGATGCCATGGGGTACTTTGCCAACGAAGTTCATGTCGACCTGGAACCTTCCGGCGACGATCTGGGTGAAGACTTTTATGATCTTCAGGGTATAGGTCGTGTCGTTGAAGCTAAAGGTGCCGGTCTGGCCGGTGAAGACGCGGTTGATATAGTGTTCGTCCACGTCCAGCAGACGTACCTTGAAGCCGTCGAGGACGTCCAATTGACCGAGGGCATAACCTGCGGCCTTGTACTGGCCGACTTCGGCATCGAGGGAGGTCAGCTGGCCGTCGCGTGGGGCGCGGAGGACGAGGCCGTCGACCTTTTTCTTCAGGATACCCAGTGTATTCTTTGCGCCGGCCAGGGACTCCTGATCCTGTTTTTCCTGTTGGGTGCGGGAAAGGGAGTCCGACCGGAGGATCTGGTTTTGCAAGCTGTCTTTGGTCCGGAGGTAGAAGTAGTTGTTGACGGCCGACTGGTATTCCTGGGAGCCGATCGCTTTTTGTGCGTAGAGCTTGACATCCAGGTCGTAGACGCGTTTGGCTTCTATGTATAGGGCGCGTTGGTCGGCGACGGCGGTCAGTTTGCTGACGGTGTTCTGGTCGGCGGTGACGCGGCTGAGCTGCATTTGGGCCAACATGGTGGAAACCGAGGTCACCTGGCCCGCCAGTTGGTACTCTACGTCGGGGTTAGAAAGCCGAAGGATGGGATCGCCTGGTTTGAGGATGGCGCCGTCATCTACATATTTCTGTTCGACCTGGCCACCAGCCTCGGTTATGAGATAAATGGTCGTCAGGGGCATGACCGTCCCGTTCTGGGGGATGGATTCCTGGAAGGGGGCTTTTATGATGGGGCTTATTGTAATACGTTCTAAATCAACGTTGAGTTTGGATTTTCCGGAGGTAAAATAGAAACTTGCCGCAATGAGAAGAACTAAAGCTGTGATGCCGCCTATTGTCATCAGGCGCTTGGTTGACCATCTTTTTTTGGGAATGACTCTGTCCACGATAAAGAATTTAAATTTGTTTTTCGGTTTTTTTAAAAAACCACCCAGTATAAAGATACCGGGAGGGCTACACATGAGAAAATTCTAAAAATTCTTATCAGGAAGGTAACAAACATATGCCAGAATGCGATCATCATGATTTACAGGTCCTTAGGTCAGATAGGCGGCGTTTATAGTTCATTTTTGATACAAAAAGTGTTCGTTTTTGATACAGTGGCATTCAGGGGTCCAATTGTATAAAAAATTAATTGCCATACTTTTATATTTAAGGTATACTTGTAGTTGACGAATGTTGCACCAGCACAACAAAAAAATTATGAATCTAAAGAATGCCAATATACTGGCTATTGATGACGATCCCGATGTACTTACGGCCGTGCGGTTATTGTTGAAGACGGAGGCGGCGGATGTTGTGACGGAAAAGAATCCTGAGAATATGCGGTCCATCCTTTCCAAGCGCTCATTTGACCTTATTCTGCTGGATATGAATTTCAACAGCAGTATCAACACGGGTAATGAGGGGCTTTTCTGGCTTCGGAAGATCAAGGAGTTCGGGTCTACTGCGGCGGTGATCATGATCACGGCTTACGGGGATATCGACCTGGCGGTGCGGTCATTAAAGGAAGGGGCGGCGGATTTTGTGGTGAAACCCTGGCACAACGAGCGGCTGATCACGACTATTAAAGAGGCGTTGAAGAAGAACGATCCCAAGAAGGGGGGGTATGAAGACGTCACGGATTCGGTGATCGGAACGGAGCTGCTGGGTGAGTCGGAGATCATGCGGGATATCTTTTTCAAGGTGCAGAAGATCGCGCCAACGGATGCGAATATTTTGATCCTGGGGGAGAACGGGACGGGCAAGGACCTCATCGCCAAGGCCATTCATCAGCATTCGCTGCGGGCTGAGAAGCCCTATATCAAGGTGGATGTGGGCGCTTTGACGGAGACTTTGTTCGAGAGTGAGCTTTTTGGTCATAAGAAGGGGGCGTTCACGGATGCGAGGGAGGACAGGGTTGGACGGTTTGAGAGTGGGAATGGGGGGACGCTTTTTTTGGATGAGATCGGGAATATCTCTTTACATCAGCAGGCGAAACTTTTATCGGTCTTACAAAACCGGCAAGTGACGCGGTTGGGGAGCAATCAGCCCACGCCGATCGATATCCGGTTGATCTGTGCGACGAATGTGCCGCTTACGGAGCTGGCGAATGAGTTGAAGTTCCGGAAGGACCTTATCTACCGGATCAACACGGTGGAGATCGTGGTGCCGCCGCTGCGGAAGCGGGAGGATGACATCGTGATCCTGGCGCGGCATTTTGACAAGATCTATACGAATAAGTACATGAAGCCGCTGCATGATTTTGATGGCAAGGCGATAGAGAAGCTGAAATCATATCACTTTCCGGGGAATGTGCGGGAGTTGCAGTATACGATCGAGCGGGCGGTGATCATGGCCGAGGGGGATGTATTGCAGGCTAAGGACCTTATCTTTTCGCCGATCGAATCGGCCACGCCCAGATCGGACGAGCCGCAGGACCTGGATCTCAAGCTCAGTACGATCGAGAAGAACGCCATCTTAAAAGTGATAGAAAAGCATAACGGTAACATCTCCAAGGCGGCCAAGGAATTGGGTCTTACCCGCACGGCGCTTTACCGCCGTCTTAGCAAATACGATATTTGATGCCCATGATATTCAAACGTTACCAGGAGAGGATACTGATCCGGGTTTTATTCATGTTTTTGACCTTGTCGGTGGCTTCATTCCTGCTGGTAAAGGGTTCGTATGCGTATCTGGCCTTGCTGCTTTTATTTATAATTGGGCAGTTGGTGGATTTTTACAATTTTCATCGTAAGGCGCAGCAGGAGGTGGAGCAATTTGTGGAGTCGATCCACTACCGGGATTTTTCGCGGTATTTTGATGTGAAGGAGGCGCCGTTGGAACTGCAGAGTCTGCGGCATGGTTTCAATGAGATCAATTCCACGTTCAAGCTGATGGGTCGGGAGAAGGAGACGCAGTATCAGTATCTGCAGAAGATACTGGAACTGGTGAATACGGGTATCCTTTCCTATGAGCCCAAGAGCGGAGAGATCGGCTGGATGAATGAATCTTTCAAGAATATGCTTGGCGTGCCTTATCTGAAAACGATCAATTCGCTGGAGCGGAGGGACGCTAATCTGTACCAGGAGATATTGGCATTGCGGCCAGGGGAGAATAAGATCGTTTCGCTGACGAAGGATAAGAATGTGTACAAGACCCTGATGGCTGCGACGGCGTTCCAGACGGATGGGCGGGTGTATAAACTGGTGGCTTTTCAGGACGTGAATGAGGCGCTGGATGAAACGGAGGCGAAGGCCTGGCAGAGGTTGTTGAGTGTGATGACTCATGAGATCATGAATTCGGTGGCGCCTATCTCTTCTTTGGCCGAGACCATGCTGCACCGGCTGCAGGAGTCGGCGCGCTTGCTGGAAGGGCAGCCCGGCGCCCTTGAGGATCTGGAGTTGGGGATCGGGACGATACAGCGGCGGAGCGAGGGTTTGCTGAAGTTTGCGGAGACGTACCGCAGTCTGAACAAGATCACTACGCTGAATCTGAAGAAGGTCTATGCCCGTGATCTTTTCGAGAATCTGCATGTGTTGATGGAGCCGACGCTGGAGCAGAAAAATATCGAGATGGATATTCTGTTGTTGGATACGGATATTTCGCTGGAGGTGGATACGAATCTGATCGAGCAGGTCTTGATCAATCTTGTGGTGAATGCGATAGATGCGGTAAAGGAGAACGCGGAGCCCAGGATCACGTTGGCAGCTTATTCGGGGAACAATGGCCGGTCGATCATCAAGGTTGGGGACAATGGGATGGGGATGTCGCCGGAGGTGATGGACAATATTTTTATTCCTTTCTTTAGTACGAAAAAAAGCGGGAGCGGGATAGGGTTGAGTTTATGTAAGCAGATATTGTTACTGCATAAGGGTAATATACAGGTGCAGTCGGTAGAGGGGGTGGGGAGTTCGTTTTTGCTGCATTTCTAAGCGACGACGGGCGAAACTAAGACTGTGCGATCCATTTTTTAAAGGAGGCGGAATTTTCCTGGCTGATGATGATCTCTTCGTTCACCGGGAGTACCAGTTCCACACTGATCTTGCTTCTTTCGAGCGGTTTGAATCGTTTGATGTAGTTGGCGTTGATGATATATTTGCGGTTGGCGCGGTAAAAGATGTTCTTGTCGAGTTCTTCCTCCAGTTCGCTGAGGTTGCTTTTTTCCGCCATATATTTCCGGTTCTCTTTGTCTACCAGAAAGATCAACTTGTGTTCCGTGAAGAAATAGCCGGTGTCTTCTACGCGGACGGCTTGAAATTCAACTCCTTTTCTTACCAGGATGCGGGATCTTTTACGGTCGTGGCTGCCGCCGAAGTAGTCGTGAAGGTGGTCCTGGTTGTTAAAATCCCTTGTGGTGACGAGGTCGTGGTTATTGATAAAATGTGCCCGGAGGGCCCTGTATTTTTTTATGGCGTTTTTGAGTTTGTCCTGGCTAATAGGTTTTAGCAGGTAATCTATGCTGCTATATTCGAAGGCTTGTGCGAGGTATTCGTCGTAAGCGGTAGTGAAGATGACCGGGCAGGTCACGTCGCAGGCCTTGAAGATGTTAAAGGAGAGCCCGTCGGAGAGCTGGATATCCATGAGGATGAGATCCGGCTGAGGGTTTCTGTTCAGCCAACGGATCGTTTCGTCGACGCTGTTGCAACCCGCAACCACATCGATATCGTCGTCTATGGCCTGGAGCTCTTCGATGAGATTTTCCGAGGCGGGCCGTTCATCTTCCACGATAAGGACTTTCATCTGGTTAGGTTTTGTTGATACAAAAATAAATATCATTCTGTGTTTTCTGCTACCGTCTATCAAACCATGATGACCGGTTGATAATTTCGTCCATCATGGTTTGATGTTAAATGATGGGCCTTCGGCCAGCGGGCCTGTGGCCCGCTCCGGTAGTATAAGACGCATTAATCTGACAAATGTTGCAGCCGGACTATGTTTAAAATTAAAACCGGACGATCGGTAGTTTTACGGTGAATGATTGAAAATTGTTTTCTACCTGGATGTTCCGTTTGGTAAGCAATTTATACCGGTTATCCAAATTGCTAAGTCCTATTTTGGATGTTGGTTGTGGGTCGGACCGTCGGTTCATGATATTTCGGACGATGACATAGTCGGCAGAAATGCTGACGTCGATGGTCAGGGGTTTTTTCTCGCTGAACTCGTTGTGTTTAATGGCGTTCTCGACCAGGGCCTGGAGGGAGATAGGGGGTATGAGGAAATTCTCCGCGGAGAGATCGGTGATCTCGATGACCATGCTGATGGCTTCGGCGAAGCGGATCTTCAGTAGGTAAAAATAGTTGCTGATGAATTCGACTTCTTCGCGGAGCAGGACGAGGTCCCGGTCTTTGTTGCTGAGTATATAGCGGTAGACGCGGGCGAGTGTATCGTTGTACAGCCGGGCGTTTTGGGGGTCGCGGGTGATGAGGAAGGACAGGGTATTGAGGGAATTGAAAATAAAATGGGGATCGATCTGGTTTTTGAGGGCTTCCAGTTCGGCCTGGGCTTTGGCGACGTTGAGTTGTTCGACCTTTGATTCGTTATATTTTTTCTCGAGGTTGAGGAAGATGATCTCGTAGATGTTGCTGATAAAGCAGGCGGCGATGATGAGAAGGAGGGCGGTATCTACCAGGTGGTCTGTACCGGGTTGTGGTTCATAAGAGACGAGGAGCCAGAGGTGGAGTAGTCCGAAGGCAAGGGAGCCGGAGTAGACGATGTTAGTGAAGAAGAAGGCGATGACGATCTTATAATAGGATGTTTTGGACCAGGGTATTCTGGCTCGGATATAGTACATGAGCCGGACGTTGCCTTCCCAGATCAGAAAGACGACGACGATGAAGAATAAGTAGCAGGCTGCGAGTTCGGAGTAGTTGTAAAGGCGGTTAGTGATGAGACTCGTTAGATTTGGGACGAGTATGCCGATCGTAGGGATGCCTACTATCTTGATGATCCGGTCGTTCAACGCAAGTTGTTTATTCATAGCAGGTTCAGGTTAGGTGGTTGGCCTAATCGAGTAAAATTGTTAATGGTTGGGAAAGTGTCTGGTCGTTGGTGTAGTAGATCGGAATAACGTGAAATAATTTAATTGTGCTGTAATAAAAAAGTTAATTTATTGTAAAAGGAAAAATGGGCGGCTCAGCGGTGGCCGGATCGGTCGGGTTCATACAGCGAAATCTACCTTTGGACACTAAAATCTCCCGTTTGGGTCAGTTTGGGGGAAGGCCGATAAAAAAAGGCGCTATCTTTCCCGGGCCAACCAAACCACTCAAGCCAAACTTATTCCGGGGGAACAGCAATTTTAGTCTAACGGGCGACTTCCCCGGATCTTATAAAAGTTGTCCTTAGAAGTTTTCTCATGTGACCCGCAGGTGGTTTCTACCACCTGCTCTTTTTTCCCCTTACTTTCTTCAACGTTTTCGGTGTTTTCTTCAATGATTTTTTTAGAAGCCGGGCGGTCGGGCCGGCGGGTATGATGCGTTTTCGAAATGGCGTGTTTGTTAATGCGCAGGTTTGATCTTACCAATTCCCGTTTGAGGTAGTACTTTTCCCGTTTCGGTTACAAACCACTTTTGGCTTGCAATCTTTCTGTTAATTTTTTTGTCTCTAAACAATCGAATCACACAAAAATTAACTTGAAAATGAGAAAACTACTGCTATTGTGCGCCTGGCTTGGTTATATAACCGTGTCGCAGGCGCAAAGCCGTGTCATAACGGGGAGGGTTACGGATAGTTCGGGTGTCGGCATCCCAGCCGCGACCGTTCGGGTCAGGGGGGCCAAGGGTGCCTCGGTCGCGGATAACGACGGCAAATTCAGCATTAAGGCTAATCAGGGGGATATGCTGATCATCAGCGCCACGGGGGTCGCGACGAAGGAAGTTCGGGTGGGCGCGGTTGACCACCTGGACGTAAGGGTGGGGTATCAAACTACGAACCTGGCCGAGGTGACTGTGACGACGGCCTTGGGTATCAAACGACAGCAACGGGAACTTGGGTATGCCACGGCGCAGATCAAGACTTCGGAGCTCAACCAGGCGGCGGTCATCAATCCTGCGACGGGATTGGCGGCTAAGGTCTCCGGTGTGGATATCCGATTGGCGGACAATGGGGTAAATCCCCAGGTAAAGGTTACTTTCAGGGGAAGCCGTTCCATTGAGGGTAACAATGAGGCATTGATCGTTGTGGATGGAATACCGGTGGATCAGCAGTACCTGGCCAATATCAATCCGAACGAGATCGAGGATGTTACCATATTAAAGGGATCGAATGCGGCGGCCTTGTATGGGATGGCGGCCAGTAATGGGGTGATGTTGATCACCACCAAGAAGGGGAAAGGAAAATTTTCTTTGACCTATCAGAATACGGTGAGTGCGGAGTCCATCTCTTATTTTCCTGCGCTGCAGAATGAATACAGTGGCTATGGCGGAGAGGCCGGTTCCGGTCCGAATCCTGCGACCGGCGGTTCCATTTATTTTGTAAACCCCCTGACTGGTACGGCCAACACGGTACCCTTTGAGAATGAGTCCTATGGGGTTGCCTATACCAGTCTGGACTTCACGGGGGATTCTATTCCGATCGGGATAGATCAGAATCAGAACTGGCATTATGTGCCATTCCGGGATGTGAAGAATGGCCGGAAGGATTTTTTTCAGACGGGGATCGGGGATCAGAATGAGCTTTCGGGCGGATTTTCGAATAAATGGGGTGGTCTTTTCTTTTCCGGCGATCATACGACCAAGCAGGGGGTCGTGCCCTATGATACCTATCAACGAAATGGCGGCCGGATCACGGCCAATGCCAATTTGGGCCGGTTGACGGCTCAATTGGGGGTAAGCTATTATAATGTCTCCACCAATATCGCCGGGAACTCCTACGACCAATACCGGCCTTTGTATTGGGATGTGATGAACCAATTGCCCAGCACCGATCTGAAATCGATAAAGGACATCAATCTTTTCCAAAATAACCAGGGTTTTGTGAATGCCTATTTTCCCAATCCCTGGTGGCAGGTATTCAATTCCCGGTCGAAGAGCAGCAATGACAACCTGTTGAGCAACCTTACGCTGAGCTACAAAATAAATGACTGGTTGAATGTCACGGCGAGGACGGGTTATAGCAAGACCTGGGAGAATGCGCCCTCGTATATTGACAGTATTACTTTTCCTGCTTTTATCGTCAATGGGGGCGCTGGGCCATTGGGTGGGGGAAGCCAGGGTGTTTTTCCGGGAGATCAGCTTGAAAGGCAGCTGGAGACGGTCAAAGCGCATTATGACGACTGGAATACGGATGCTTTCCTGACAGCCACCAGGCATTATGGGGACTTCAAGTTCACGCTGGTCGCGGGGGGCAACTACCGGTCGCGGAGCAGTTGGGGAGATTGGTACTCCAATCAATATTATACGCAGCAAGTCGTGGGTGCGAATTTCATCCCGTCCGGTCCTTCCAAAGTCTTGCATCCGGATGGAAGCGCGGATGCCTATTTTTCCTACAAGCGGTATGATCAGAGTGCCTATGGCGATCTGACGATTGGGTATGACAGCTGGGTGTTCCTGCATGGTTCGTTCCGGAATGACTGGACATCCATTCTGGATCCCAATAACAGGAGTTTCAGCTATCCCTCGGTGGATATGTCGGCTGTATTGAGCGACAAATTGGAATTCCTGAAGAACAGCAACACCATCAGCTTCCTGAAGGTCCGCCTGGGCTATGCCGGTACGGGCAATGTGAGTCTGGATGGTTATACGCGTCTTGGCGTCATGGGCAATGTGGGTGCGGGTACGGACAATAATAATGTTCCGGGTGGTTATACTTATTTACTTCCCAATTTCGGGGCTTATGCGATCTATCCGGTTGCCGGCGTGATCCCTGGATTTCCCTATGGGAGTACCAGCGGCTATTCTTCGAATCCCGGGCTTGTCCAGAGCGGCCTGAAGCCGGAGAAGACATCGGCCGAAGAAATAGGTTTTCAATTGGGTCTGTTGAAGAACAGGATCAACCTGGAAGTCAACTACTACGATCAGCACTCCAGGAATCAGACCCTTCCCCTGCAGGCCTCGAATGCCACCGGCGTCACTTCTTATACTACGAATGCAGGAGAGGTCAACAACTATGGGGTAGAAGTGGACCTTTCGTTGAATCCGGTCATCCGCGTGAGGGATTTCCGGTTTGATCTGTCGGGTAACTTCAGCTACCAGAATTCGAAGGTCGTCAATATTGCGGGTGGTCAGGCCGAACTCGACCAGATCAATTTTGGGAACACGTCTATCGGCGGCATCTTCGCTGTCGCCGGAAAGTCTTATCCGCAGATCGAGGTTACCGATTTCCTGCGGGATCCCAAGGGTCGGATCATCGTAGACGGGTCATCGGGTCTGCCTCAACTCGGGCCTAACCCGGTGGATGTGGGCAGCGGCAACTACAAATATTTCCTGGGGCTTTCACCCAGCTTTACTTACAAGAGTGTAACGCTAAGAGCAGTATTCGATTATCGGGGCGGAGCCAAGATCCTGAACGAGCAGGCGAATGCGATGGATTTTGCGGGGATCTATGCGGGTGATGCTACCAACCGGCAGGCATTTGTGGTACCGAACTCGGTGATCCAGACCGGTCCCAAGAGCTATACGCCCAATACGAATGTTCCTATCACGAGTGTGAGCGGGCTGCCGACGGCTGTGTTCTGGTGGGCCAACTACTACAACCAGGCGGGTGCGCCCTACGTGACGAGCGCCGACTTCTGGAAATTGCGGGAAGTGGCGGTGACCTATGCGTTGCCGATGAAGTGGTTTGGGAAGCAGGATTTCCTGAAGAAGTTGGACTTTAGCCTGGTCGGCAGGAACCTCTTCATGTGGAGGCCTAAGGCGAACAATATGTCCGATCCGGAATTCAGTACCAATGCTACGGGCAATGCGGTTGGTTACACCACGGAATTCCAAACGCCGCCCACGCGCATCCTGAGTGCAACGATCCGGGCTACCATCTTATAATCTATAAAAAAGAGAAAGCTATGTCAATCAAGAATAAAACACTTCTTTGTTTGGGCTTGTGCGGGCTGATCGCCTTTGCGAGCTGCACGAAGAAACTGGATACGAATCTGCATGATCCCAATGGTACCCCGAGCAGCCAGCTCACGGGCAGCGACTATTTTGCGGGGTCTTTGGTGGAGATCATTTACAACAAATCGGGGATCAATCTTTTTAATTCCACGGACAACTATGACTATGCGAACCAATGGATGGGGTATTTCGCCAGGAATTATGGATGGGCATCGTCGGGGAACCAGCAATTTATGGAGGACTTTCAGCTGACCAACAACTTCGGCAATGGGGTATGGGGCTCGCTTTACCATAACATCTACGACCTTAATTTTGTAATGGCGAACAGCACGAAGGGGTCCATTTTGCCAGGCGCCGCCCGGGCGTTGCGGAGCATGCTGTTCCAGGATCTGGTGGATCAATATGGCAATATGCCTTATTCGCAGGCGGAAAATCCGTTGTTGACGCTGACACCGGGTTATGATTCGGCGATCACGATCTATAGGGATCTGATCCCGCAATTGGATACGGCTATCAGTGTCATCAGTGCATCGCAGTCTACTGCCGACGATGCGTCGGATGTGCTTTTCAAGGGGGATAAGGGTCTTTGGATACAATTCGCCAATACCATTAAGCTGCGTATCCTGCTGCGGCAGGTGCCGAATGGGGATCAGTCGTATGTGACCACGGAGATGGCCAATATCGTAAACCAGGGGGGCGGGTTTCTGACGGCGGATGCGTTGGTGCAGCCAGGGTTTACCAATTTGCCGACGAAGACCAACCCTTTTTGGGCTGCTTACGGGCCTGGTTCGCAGAACAATGCTTCTTTCAGTGCCAGTACCGTGATGCTCAATTTTCTGGATTCGATCAACGATCCAAGGTTGGGGTATTTCTATGCCAAGAATGGGGATAGTCTCTATGTGGGAGAACAATTTGGCAACAATACATTTTATAATGCCGGCAGTGCGAGTGCCTATGGTCCGGGTCTGTTGAAAAGTGCGGCCCAGCCCGGCTTGCTGATCTCTGCTTCGCAGTCTTTCTTTATGCAGGCCGAAGCGGTGCAGCGTGGGTTGCTGAACGGTAGTGCGGCGGCGTTGTACAAGCAAGGGGTGGAAGCCTCGTTCAATTTTCTGGGTTTTCCCAATGCGACGGCTTCGGCGGATGCGTATATGTCCGGGTCCGGCAATGGCATGGTGAATTTTTCCCTGTCGACGAATCCGCTACAGACCATCATGTATCAGAAATGGATTTCGGAGTGTTGTCTGGACGGGCTGGAAGCGTATAATGATTACCGCAGGACGGGTTTTCCTTTTATAGCGGTACCATCCTATGGTGCGCCGGGCGCGGCGTTCCCAGTGAGGTTGTTATATCCGGAAACCGAGTACACGCAGAATCCTGTCAATGTAAATGCTCAGAACCAGACCGCGGCTGATCTTTATACGCCAATTTTCTGGCAGTAGAGAGGGGGCGCCGTTCGTCGGAGCGGCATTATTAACAACATGAAACTATTCAAGATATGAAACTGAGTAATTTGTTTATCATCGGTATGCTGGCTACTGTGGCATTCAGCAGTTGTCTGAAGAGTACGCCCTATTTGGATGTCAGTCATACGCAGCCCATCATCGAATTTGGGTGGAGTCCTGCCAATGGGCATTATGGGCCTTTTCAATATGATAGCAGCGGCACGTCGCTGGAGACCGATATCGACACGGCTGTCGGGTTGGTGATCGCCGCACCGCAGCCTTTGAACCAGGCTTATACGATCACGGTGAGCATCGATACTACCCAGATCACGGGTTTCCAGGAGATCACGACCTGGAATGGGGCGGCGGACACTGTGAATTTTACCATGATGCCTCAAAGCCTGTATACGATCGATTCGGTAGTTACCATCGCGGCGGGCCATACGCTGGGGAGGATCCCGGTGAGTTTGAAACTGTCGCAGCTTCCGCTGTTTACGGGTTATGCGCTGCCGCTGAGGATCACCGGCAATGACGGGTTATTGGTCAGCGGCTCCACGGGGGCCAGTTCCGCCGTCTTTATGTGGTGGTTTTACCGTTGGTATTGATACTGTTCGTCCTTATCTTTAAGGATGAACCAAAACACTGTACTATCCCGCACGCTGGGTCCCTGGATGTTATGGGGTCTGGGTGTGGGATATGTCATTTCCGGGATGTATTTCGGCTGGAATCTTGGACTGGCGGAAGGCGGCACGGCGGGGCTGGCCATTGCGACGGCCGGTGCGATACTGTTGTACATTACGTTTACTTTCTCCTATACGGAGCTGGCCTGTGCGATCCCGCGGGCGGGAGGTGTCTTTGACTATGCCACGCGGGGGTTGAACAGGGATCTTGGTTTTGTGGCGGGTGTGGCGCAACTCGTTGAGTTCCTTTTTGCGCCTCCGGCGATCGCGGCTGCGATCGGGGCGTATTTTAATATCTTTTTTCCGGGTATCCCGGTGCAGGCGATTGCCATTGCGGCGTACCTGCTTTTCACGGCGTTGAATATTTATGGGGTGAAGGCTGCGGCGAGGTTTGAACTCGTGGTGACTGTGCTGGCTGTTGTCGAGCTGCTGATCTTTTCGGGGGTTACGCTGCCGCACTTCAGGTGGGCGAACATGGAGCGGAATGCATTCCCGCATGGCTGGATGGGGGTGTGGGCGGCGATACCGTTTGCCGTGTGGTTTTTTTTGGGACTGGAAGGTGTGGCCAATGTGGCGGAGGAAGCGATCCGGCCGCAGCGAACGGTGTTGCTGGGTTTTGGCTTTGCGCTGTTTAC
>Ga0302324_100015316_pt1 | contig 15380 bp, 14 predicted proteins | sample Palsa_T0_1_FD_201949 | JGI IMG/M metagenome (GOLD analysis project Ga0302324, IMG submission 201949) | Peat permafrost microbial communities from Stordalen Mire near Abisko, Sweden - Palsa_T0_1 | ecosystem: Environmental > Terrestrial > Soil > Palsa > Peat permafrost | place: Sweden: Abisko...
TCCATTTTTGATCGGCCCGGAAATCGGCGATCGACGACTTGATCTCGACAACCAAAATCTCGCCACCGCCGCCGAGCGCGACCAGGTCGGCGCGGCGGCCCGACGGCAGCGGCAGTTCGCTCACCACTGAATAACCAAGCCCGTGCAAGAGACGCGCGGTGCCGCGTGCCACCGCGAAGGCGGTTGGCGATTGCCGGCCATCGACCGGCGCGGGCAACAAATTGACGTTCATGGTCAGGATTCCGGGAAGCGGCAAATCGACCGAATGCCGGTTTTCGAGCTCACCCACGCCACATACCCCCCAACTACACAACCGAAAGTAGTTGGGGTTATTTTGCCCCGCCGGCGCGTTCGGGGAAAGCCCCCTGGATTGCGCTGTGGGAAGCCGCGATCACGCCGCGTTCGGTGATCAGTCCGGTAACGAGCCGCGCCGGCGTGACATCGAAGGCGTAGTTGGCCGCCGGCGAACCGTCAGGGACGATCCTTACGCTCTCGATGCGGCCGTCGGGTGTACGGCCGCTGATATTTGTCACCTCGTCAGCGTTGCGCTGCTCGATCGGAATCTCAGCGACGCCGTCGCGAATCGAAAAGTCGATGGTCGAGGAGGGCGATGCGACATAGAACGGCACGGTGTTGTCGTGGGCCGCCAGTGCCTTCAAATAAGTTCCGATCTTGTTGCAAACGTCGCCGTTGGCGGTAACGCGGTCGGCGCCGACAATGACGAGATCGATGAGGCCGTGCTGCATCAGGTGCCCGCCGGTATTGTCGGCAATGACCGTATGCGGCACGCCATGCTGGCCGAGCTCCCACGCGGTCAGCGAAGCGCCCTGGTTGCGTGGCCGCGTTTCGTCGGCAAAAACGTGAACGGCGATGCCGGAGTCATGCGCGAGGTAAATCGGAGCGGTGGCGGTGCCGATATCGACCGTGGCCAATGCGCCGGCGTTGCAATGGGTGAGCACGTTCACCGGCTTGTTGGGTTTTTTGCGCGCGGCAGCGGCCTTTATCAGCGGCAGTCCGTTGCGGCCGATGGCGGCGTTAGTGGCGATGTCGTCTTCGCAGATTTCCGCGGCGCGCCGGTAGGCGGCACTCGATCGCTCAGTCCGCGGCCGGTTGCGAACCACCGCCATGATCTCATCCAGCGCCCATTTGAGATTGACCGCCGTGGGACGTGTCGCGATCAGCGTGGCGTAAGCCCGCTCAAGCGTATCATCGGAGGCGTCTTCGCGTAGTGCAAGGCACATGCCGTAAGCCGCCGTGGCGCCAATCAAGGGCGCGCCGCGGATCACCATGGTGCGGATCGCGTGCGCCGCTTCCGCAAGCGTGGTGAGGCGGGCGGTCAAAAACCGGTGCGGCAGCGCCGTTTGGTCGATGACGCACACCGACCAGCCATCCGGTTCGAGCCAGATGGTGCGCATGGATTTACCGTCAACCTGCATCGACAATGATCCTGCCTGCTGATGAAAGTTCTAGTGTGGCGGTTCAGAAGTCCGCATCATTTTTGCCGGCACCGTATCATGCGGACTTCTGAACCAAAGCCACACTAGGTTATTAGGTTTGCTAGTGTCCCTTTGATTCCGAAGTTCGCACATGGGATTGCCGCCTCGTCATGCGAACTTCGGAATCGGGACACTAGGTCGCGCCGCTTGCCCGCGCAACGGCGTTGCCGCATTGTCATGAAATTCGCTAAGCGGCAAAAACTCACCGAGCGACCAATGCCAGACATCGACTACGAATACGAATATAACTTACGCGCCCGCGTGCCCGATCATGCGGAGATTTTTGCCCGCTGGGCGCGAGAGGCCGAAGATTATCGCGCCGAGGCGCTCAAACGCGATTGTGCCGAACTCGGTTTGTCTTACGGCGACACCCCGCGGCAATTCATCGATCTTTTTTGGCCGGCCGCGGATAAGACCGCGCCCGTGGCGCTATTCATCCACGGCGGGTTTTGGCGGGCGTTTGATCCGTCTTCGTCAAGCCAGTTGGCGCGTGGCTTGAACGGGCGCGGCATCGCGGTTGCGGTCGTCGGTTACGATCTTTGCCCCGTCGTCACCATCGCCGATATTATTGTGCAGATTCGGCGTGCGTGCATTTTCCTGTGGCAGCGCTTCGAGCAGCGCCTTTTGGTTACCGGCCATTCAGCCGGCGGTCACTTGGCCGCAGCCATGGTCGGGACCGATTGGCGGGCGCTCTACCCGAAGGCGCCAGCCGATCTGGTTCCGGCTGCCTTCGCGCTTTCTGGCATTTTCGATCTTGCGCCGGTGCTAGGCCTTCCCGTCAATCAGGATTTGCGGCTTGATGCAGACGCTGCACGCCGCGACTCACCGTTGTTTTGGCCGGTCGCCCCCGGACGCGTGATCGACGCCGCCGTGGGCGATGGTGAGACAAACGAGTTCAAGCGCCAAAGCGCCATTTTCGCCGAGACTTGGGCCGGCCGCGGCGCGCAAACGCGTTACGCGGAGTTTCCGGGCAATCACTTCACCGTGCTCGACGCGCTCGCCGACCCGGCGAACGCGATGGTGGGACGCATTGTCAAACTGGCGCAGGGCCTCGGCCGATAATCCGGCGGAAAGCCGACGGCGGAATCTGGGCGCAAATCGAAGCGGCAAAGATGAAAGCGAAGCCGACGGTGTCGGCGGCGGTCAGGCGCTCGCCGATGACGAGCATGGTGGAGACGACGCCGAGCACCGGGATACCGACAATGCCGAGCGTCGCCGTGAGCGCGGAGACCCGGCCGACAATATCGAACCACAGCGCGTAAGCGATGGCGTTGCCGGCGATGCCGGAAAACAGCACGCCGATCCATGCGCCGGTATGCGCGTGCGCAAGTTCGAGCCTGCCGTCGAAAATGAACATTGCCGTCGCGATGATCACGAGTGCGACGATCACTTGCCAGGTGGCCAGCGCGAGTGGGTCGACGTTAAGCTTGGCCCATTTGAGATAAACGGTGCCCAGCGCCCAACTAAAACCGGCGCCCACCGCGAGCAGAAGTCCGAGCGGGACACCGGTGTATGCCACGGGCAACACAAGGACCACGACCCCGGTGGCGCAAAGAGCGATCGCAGCTGCCTGCATGCGGGTAGGGCGGTCGCCGAGCACCGCCCAGGCCAGCACCAGCGTCCAGACCGGCATCATGTAGTTGAGTATCGCAACGCGGGTCGTCGCCGCGCTGATTTGGGCGAATGCGCTAAACAGGCTGAATGCCGTGATATTGAGAACGCTGGCCACGAATACGTGCGCCCAATCTTTGCCGGGCCGCACATACAGGCTGCGGCGCCGCACCAGGCAGATCAGCAATAGACCCAACGCGCCAAAACCGGCGGTCAAGGTGCGCATAGTGAGCGGCGGCATGTCGTACAAGGCGATCCTCATCGCCGGCCACGTCAAACCCCAGATCAAACAAATCACGAGAAGCATCAGCCGCGCCTGGACGTCGGCGCCGCCGCTCATTGAAGTATTGCGGTCGTTTTGTTGCTGCACCGTCACGGCGCCTTCGCTCCGGTGGCGAGATACCAGTCGGCGATCTCGGCGCCGGTCCAGAATTTCACGCCGCTGCGCGCGCGAATGGTTTCAAACACTCGCCGCAGATATTTCAGGCGATGCGGCGCGCCCATGATGTAGGGGTGAACGACCAAAGCCATGACGCGGGCAGAATCGGCCGCATCGGCGTAAATCTGCTCGAACTGATCGAGCGCGCGGTCGGAATATTCGCTCGCCTTGTGATGCTGGATCAGCATCATGGCGACGTCGTTGCATTCCTGCGTGTAAGGCAGGTTTAGGATCGGCCTGGTGCGCGTTTTCAGCCACACCGGCTGATCGTCGAGCACCCAATCGGCGACGTAGTCATAACCTTCCTCGACGAGGAGATCGGGCGTCTCCCAAGTTTCGGTCAGGCCGGGGCCGAGCCAGCCGCGTGGCGGCGCGCCGGTTGCTTTGGCGATCACCTCGCGCGTGCGGCGGATGTCGGCGCGCTCGTCCGCCACTTTCTGCATGTTGCGCTGGGTGTAGCCGTGGCCGATGAATTCCCACTTGCGCTCGATCGCGGCGCGCACAATCGGCGGGTAGGCGGCGACGGCCGAGCCGTTGATCGCGAGCACCGCGGGAATTGAAAACGCGTCGAACAATTCGACAAAGCGCCAAAAGCCGACGCGGTTGCCGTATTCGTGCCAAGCCCAATTCGGCACGTCCGGTATCGGTGAGCCGCCGGCCGGGGGACTGAGCACCGTGCGCGGCATCGGCTGGGTGAAATCCCATTCTTCGACGTTGACAATGATCCACACCGCCATGCGGGCGCCGTCGGGAAGTTTCAGCGGCGCGCGCTCGGTGATGGCGGAGTAGGCGAGCCGATCGCTCGGCAGCATAAGCCGTTTCTTGGCGGTCTTCGTCGCGGCTCGCTGTCTCTTCGGACGCGTGCTCATTGCGCGTAGGCGCGCGCACCGCGCGCTTCCCCGATCGGACGATAACGCGCTGCGATCGTGCCGAAAACCGTGAGTCCGACGCAGCACAGGCACAACGGCACGAACGCCGTCCAGGGCTTACCGGTCAGATCCCACAGCGCGCCGCAAATCGTCGGAATGACGATCGCGCATGTGTAGCTGATGGTGAACATGCCGGCCGCGGTGCGTGGCACGTCGGCCGGCGGCACCAGCAGCGCCGGCAGCGCCAAGGTCGGAGTCATAGTGATCGCCGTGCTGATGCCGATCAGGCTGGTGCACAAGACGATCGCCACGGGCGAGGGGAAAACGAGCAAGCCGAGGAAGCCGGCGAGCATGGCGGGCCCGAACAGCAGGAAAGGCCAAGCTCGCCGTTGCAGCCGCTTGGCCGTCAAGATCAAAATAATCAGGGCGATGAGCTGCGCGCCGTTCAGTCCGGCGAGCGCGAAGCCAAGCGTGCGCGATTGTCCTTCGCTAGCCAGATAATCGCCGAGAAAGGCGTTGGCGCCAAAGAACGGCGAATTGTTGCAGCCGAAAGCAAACGCAACAAGCCAAACCACCGGATTCTTCCATTCCGGCCACCACTGGCCGCCCGTCGCGCTAAAGCCGGGATCGGATTTTCCCCGGCGTTCTTGCGGGCTGGCGAGAAAAAACACACCGGCGATGATCAAGGCGGCGACTGCCCAGACGACGATATCGAGCCGCCAGGAACCGCCGACCAGCGGCAAGACCAATGGAATGGTCAGGATCGACGGCAGCATGGCGCCGACCACCATTCCGTTCGAGTAGGCGATGGTGCCGGCACCCACGCGAGCCGGCAGCCATTCGCGCACCAGCGTCGGCATTCCCGGCTGCATAATGGCAATACCGAACCCGGTCGCGATCGCCGCTGCATAGAGCGTCCAAACGTTGGTCGCCGCGCCGCGCGCGCCGCCCGCCAGCGCCGCGATGGTCATGCCGAGGACCAGCGCCAGCCGGGTACCGATACGCGCAATCAGGAGTGAGCCCGGGACGGCGGCGATCGCGAAGAGCGCCAACGGAAGTCCGATCAGGAGCCCGATTTGGGTCTCCGACATACGGAGCTCTTCGTGAATGAGCGGGATGACCGGGGGAACCGTCAACAGCGTCATGCGCATGGCGACGCCGGCGAGCCAAAGAAGGCACAGGAGCTTGGCGGCGCCGCCGACCAAGGAACGGTCGCGGCCTGGAGACATCGACATAAAGGGAGACCCGGCGTAGCCGCCAAACGTGCATCAGCGCCGTTCGGCAAGCAATATGTGGCGGCCGATTTTGGGCGTACTTTCCGGAAGTTCCGCCATGTTGCACCGCATAGCGCGGTGTGTTAGCAAACGCGCGATTTTCGCGGGGCCGCGGGGGCATTCCCGCTGCCTCCAGATCGTCGAGTCCCGCCTGAATCCCAAAGGCTTGTGCCGGTCGTTGGCGCCGTTTGCGAGTCTTGCGGAACAGCTCACAAGAAACTCAAGGCGCAAGCGACGTGGCAGGCGAACAACCTCTTATGGCAGGCGTGGCGGCCCGTTATGCGGCCGCGTTGTTTGATCTTGCCCAAGAGACCCGCGCGATCGATGCGGTAAAGACCGATTTGGAGCGCTTTGACGCGCTGATCGAACAAACGCCCGACCTTGCCCGGCTGGTGCGCAGTCCGGTTTTTTCGTCCGAGGATCAACTCAGAGCGCTCGCGCCGATACTCGAGCGCTCGGGCATCGGCGGACTGGCTGCGCAATTTATCAAGCTCTGCGCCGCCAATCGTCGTCTTTTTGCCATTCGCGACATGGTGCGCGCTTACCGCGAACTCGTCGCGCGAGAAAAGGGCGAGGCGACCGCTAACGTCACCGTCGCCGAAGAATTAAAGCCGCAGCACCTTTCCGCATTGCGCGCCGCTCTCAAGGCGGTCAGCGGCAAAGAAGTTGACCTCGACGTCAAAATCGACCCCGCCATTATCGGCGGGCTGGTCGTCAAGCTTGGCAGCCGCATGATCGACGCCTCGCTGCGTACCAAACTCAACGCGATCAAGCACGCCATGAAAGAGGCCCGCTGATGGATATCCGCGCTGCGGAAATTTCCGCCATTCTCAAAGAGCAGATCAAGAATTTCGGCCAGGAGGCTGAAGTCTCCGAGGTCGGGCAGGTGTTGTCGGTCGGCGACGGCATTGCTCGCGTCTACGGCCTCGACAATGTGCAGGCCGGCGAAATGGTCGAGTTCGCAAGCGGCGTCAAGGGCATGGCGCTCAACCTCGAAATCGACAATGTCGGTATCGTGATCTTCGGCTCTGACCGCGAGATCAAGGAAGGGCAGACGGTCAAGCGCACACGGGCAATTGTCGAGGTGCCGGTCGGCAAGGTTTTGCTCGGCCGCGTCGTCGATGCGCTCGGCGAGCCGATTGACGGTAAAGGTCCGATCAAGGCCGAGGGCAAGTCGCGCGTCGACATCAAGGCGCCGGGTATTATTCCGCGCAAGTCGGTGCATGAGCCGATGGCGACCGGATTAAAGGCCATCGACGCCTTGATCCCGATCGGCCGCGGCCAGCGCGAACTGATCATCGGCGACCGGCAAACCGGCAAGACGGCGATCGCGCTCGACACCATCCTGAACCAGAAGCCGCTCAACGCCTCAAGCGACGAGAAGATCAAGCTCTATTGCGTGTATGTCGCGGTCGGACAAAAGCGCTCGACCGTGGCGCAATTCGTGAAAGTGTTGGAGGAAAACGGCGCGCTCGATTATTCGATCATCGTCGCGGCTACCGCATCCGATCCGGCGCCGATGCAGTTTCTCGCGCCGTTTGCCGGCTGCGCCATGGGTGAGTATTTCCGCGACAACGGCATGCACGCGGTCATCATCTATGACGATCTGTCCAAGCAGGCCGTTGCCTATCGGCAGATGTCGCTGTTGCTGCGCCGGCCGCCGGGCCGCGAGGCTTATCCCGGCGACGTGTTCTATCTGCACTCGCGGCTCCTGGAGCGCGCGGCGAAAATGAATGACGACCACAAGGGCGGCTCGCTCACCGCGCTGCCGGTGATCGAAACCCAGGCCAATGACGTGTCGGCCTATATCCCGACCAACGTGATCTCCATCACCGACGGCCAAATCTTTCTCGAGACCGATTTGTTCTACCAGGGCATCCGCCCGGCGGTGAACGTCGGATTGTCGGTGTCACGCGTCGGCTCCGCCGCGCAGACCAAGGCGATGAAGAAAGTCGCCGGACGCATTAAGGGCGAGCTCGCACAGTATCGGGAAATGGCTGCGTTCGCGCAGTTCGGTTCCGATCTCGATGCCACCACGCAGCGTCTGCTCAATCGCGGCTCGCGATTGACCGAGTTGCTCAAGCAGCCGCAGTTCTCGCCGCTGAAGATGGAAGAGCAGGTCTGCGTCATTTACGCCGGCGTGAATGGCTACCTCGATCCGTTGCCGGTCGATCGGGTGCGCGCTTTTGAGGACGGGCTCCTCGGCTCGCTTCGCCAGCAGCACCCGGAGATTCTCAGCACCATTCGCGACTCGAGTGACCTTGACGACTCCACCACCGCGAAGCTCAAGACCGCGGTCGAAAGCTACGCCAAGGCGTTCGCGTGATGGCCGTCATGGCCGGGCTTGCCCCGGCCATCCACGTCTTCGGACGTGGCCCTCGGCAAAGACGTGGATGCCCGGCACGAGGCCGGGCATGACGATGAAGAGAAGCGACTGAGACGAAATGGCTTCGCTCAAAGATCTCCGCAACCGCATCGCCTCCACCAAGGCGACGCAGAAGATCACCAAGGCCATGCAGATGGTCGCCGCTTCGAAGCTGCGCCGTGCGCAGGCCACGGCCGAGGCTGCGCGTCCATATGCGACGCAAATGGACAAGGTGCTTGGCAATATCGCCGCGTCCGTGGCCGGCAGCGAAACCGCGCCGAGGCTTCTGCGCGGCACCGGCAACGATCAGGTGCACCTGCTTCTTGTCTGCACCGCGGAGCGCGGCCTATGCGGCCCGTTCAATACGGCGATTGTGCGGCTTGCCCGCGAACACGCGGCGGCATTGCTGCGCCAAGGCAAGGAAGTGAAATTCTTCTGTGTCGGCCGCAAAGGTTACGATCAGCTCCGCCGGCTCTACGGTAATCAGATCGTCGAGATGGTCGATCTGCGCGCGGTGCGCACGCTGCGGTTCGAGAACGCGCGGGAGATCGCTGAAAAGATCATCGCGCGCTTCAATAATTTCGAGTTCGACGTCTGCACGCTGTTCTTCTCCCGCTTCCGCTCGGTGATCGCGCAAATCCCGACTGCGCAGCAGATCATTCCGCCGGTGTTCGACGACAAGGCCAAGGATTCGCTTGGTGGCGCTGCCTATGAGTTCGAGCCCGAAGCCGAGGACATTCTTCACGATCTGTTGCCGCGCAATGTGGCGGTCCAGGTTTTCCGCGCGTTGCTGGAAAACTCCGCCTCGTTCTATGGCGCGCAAATGTCGGCGATGGACAATGCCACTCGCAACGCAGGCGACATGATCCGCCGGCAGACGCTGCAATATAACCGCACCCGGCAGGCGATGATCACCAAGGAACTGATCGAGATCATCTCCGGCGCCGAGGCGCTTTAATCCGCAAAGAGGGCCATGATGGCAAGCAAAGCAGGACACATTACCCAGGTCATCGGCGCCGTCGTCGACGTTCATTTCGAAGGCGACTTGCCGCTGATCCTCAACGCGCTTGAGACCACCAACCAGGGCAACCGCCTGGTACTCGAAGTCGCCCAGCAACTCGGCGAAAACACCGTGCGCACGGTGGCGATGGACACCAGCGAGGGGCTGGTCCGCGGTCAGGAAGTCCACGATACCGGCGCGCCGATTTCAGTGCCGGTTGGAGCAGGGCTCCTTGGACGCATCATCAACGTGATCGGCGAGCCAGTCGACGAGGCCGGCCCGGTCAAAGGCGACGCCCAACGCGCAATCCATCAGGACGCGCCCGCCTATACCGACCAGTCGACTGAAGCGGCGATTCTCATCACCGGCATCAAGGTCGTGGACCTGCTCGCGCCCTACGCCAAGGGCGGCAAGATCGGCCTGTTCGGCGGCGCCGGCGTCGGCAAGACCGTGCTGATCATGGAACTCATCAACAACGTCGCCAAGGCACACGGCGGCTATTCGGTGTTCGCCGGCGTCGGCGAGCGCACCCGCGAAGGCAACGACCTCTATCATGAGATGATCGAGTCCGGCGTGAACAAGGATCCGCACAAGGGCTCGGTCGAAGGCTCCAAATGCGCGCTGGTCTATGGCCAGATGAACGAGCCGCCCGGCGCCCGCGCCCGCGTCGGCCTGACCGGGCTGACTGTCGCCGAATATTTCCGCGATCAGGGCCAGGACGTGCTGTTCTTCGTCGACAACATCTTCCGCTTCACGCAAGCCGGCTCGGAAGTGTCCGCGCTGCTCGGCCGCATTCCCTCAGCGGTCGGCTATCAGCCGACACTGGCGACCGATATGGGCGCGCTGCAGGAGCGCATCACCACGACAACGAAGGGATCGGTGACTTCGGTGCAGGCGATCTACGTTCCGGCCGACGATCTAACCGATCCGGCGCCGGCGACGTCGTTCGCGCATCTCGACGCCACCACCGTGCTGTCGCGCGATATCGCCGCCAAAGGCATTTACCCCGCCGTCGATCCGCTCGACTCCACGTCGCGCATGCTTTCCCCGATGATCGTCGGCGAAGAGCACTACCAAGTCGCACGCCGCGTACAGCAGATTCTGCAACGCTACAAGGCACTGCAGGACATCATCGCCATCCTCGGCATGGATGAACTCTCGGAAGAGGACAAGCTGACCGTGGCGCGCGCCCGCAAAATCGAGCGCTTCCTGTCGCAGCCGTTCCACGTCGCCGAAGTGTTTACCGGCTCGCCCGGCAAGCTGGTCGACCTGCAAGACACGATCAGCGGCTTCAAGGGCTTGGTCGAAGGCAAATACGACCACCTGCCCGAGGCCGCGTTCTATATGGTCGGGACCATCGAAGAGGCGGTGGAAAAGGGCAAGAAGCTCGCAGAGGCGGCGTAGGCGAACATGGCCGAGCTTCACTTTGAGTTTGTCTCTCCTGAGCGCGTGCTGTTTTCCGGCGACGTCGATCAAGTCGATTTGCCCGGCGCTGAAGGCGACATGGGCATCCTTGCCGGACATGCCCCGCTGGTGACGACGTTACGGCCGGGCATCGTGACGGTGTTTCGCGGCGGTGCGCGCGAGGCCATTGTGGTCACCGGCGGCTTCGCCGAAGTCGGCCCTTCGGGTTTGACCGTGCTGGCGGATCGGGCGGTCGCCCGCGCCGACTTCGACCTCGCGACGCTGAGCACCGAGATCAAGGATGCCGAGGAAGACATCGCCGACGCGACGGATTCCGCGGTGCGCGACAAGCTGGCGCGCCACCTCGCGCAGCTCAAAGCGCTGCAAGATGCGCTCGGCGCCGGCACTACTGCGCACTGATCAGCGCAAAATCTCGACCAGCAGGACCCAGGCATTCCAGACCGTCGCGGCGAATGTCACCAGAACTCCGGCCGCCAGCCAATAAAGGCCGGCGCTTGCGCCGCTGATCAAAACACAGCCGCCGATCAGCACCGGCAAACCGGCGCAAACGCCGATCAAGCTGCGCCAGATCCACCAGGTCAGAGGCTGCGTCTTCATCACCGGCAATTGCCGCGCCTGAATGACGAGCGGCGCGCCGGTCATCAATAGACCAGCGCCGAGGATTTCACCGCCGAGCACCTTGAGCGGCTGGCCGGGCATCAGCGCGAAGCTGCAGGCGGTGAGCGCGCCGACCAAGAGGATCAGCATCTCCGCCGCGCGGCCGGGCAATTGCGGGAACGAGAGAATGCGTCGCAGGTTGATGGAGATTGCGACGATGATGAGCCCGCTCAGGGCCGCGGCGGCACCGACTTCGGCGACAAAGAAGTTCGCCCAAGCGGTAGCGATCTCATCCATTCACGCCGTCCCGCCCGCAAACCCGTACCTCAAGCAAATTTGGCAAATTCCGCAACCACCCGCTCGTAGGTCTTGCGTTTGAATGGCACGACGAGATCGGCAAGGTTTTGCAACGGCTCCCAGCGCCATTCGATGAATTCCGGCTCGTGGCCGCCGGCCGGATGTTCAATGTCGATCTCGTTTTCTTCGCCGGTAAAACGCAGCGCAAACCACTTCTGCGTTTGGCCGCGGTATTTGCCGTTCCAGGCCTGGCCGGCGATCTCGGGCGGAATATCGTAGCTGAGCCACTCGGCAATTTCGCCTAATCGCGCCACCGACGTAATATTGGTCTCCTCGCGCAGCTCGCGTAACGCGGCCGGCCAGGGGTCCTCGCCCGGATCGATGCCGCCTTGCGGCAATTGCCACACATGGGTGGCGTCGATGTGTTCGGGACCGCCGATGCGCCGCCCGATAAATGCCAGGCCTTGGCGATTGAGCACCATGAGGCCTGCGCACGGACGATAAAGCAATTGTTCGAACGACGTCATTGGCGGGACGCGAACAGCAAACGAGACCAGTGGTGGTTACTGTCTGGCGCCTTTGCTATTTGCGCCGGGTGAGGCAGCGTCACTATTGGTCAACGGGACGAAGATCTCGCGGCGAGCCCCGGTTTTGCCGTCGATGATCGTGACGGCTTTGGTTCCCGGCGGTGGGGCAGACGGTTGGCTAGCCTCCGGCGCGACCACCGTTGAATTCGCCGGCGCCTGTGGTGTGGTCGCAGTCATCGCGCTTTGCGGTGCTGGTGCATCGGGCTTGTTCGCGGCTGCCAGCCCGCGCTGGTCAATGGGCACGGCGACTTTCGGCTCGCCGCCAAATGGATCGTCGCTGACAACCGCCCAAGCGACGAAGGCGCCGAGAAACAAGGCAAGCGCAACGGCGATCACCTTCGGCACCGAGACGGGAAATTCGCGCCGGCGCTGCGCTGGCCGCTGACCGAGCGGGGTGGTTAGGTCATCGACGGTCATACGCCCTCTGGTTTCGTCGCCGGCCGGCTCTCGCGAGCAAAACTTGGCAAACGCGCGGCGCGGCGAATCATCGGCATCAAGTCTATCACGGCCCGATTCGCCAGCGGCATGCCGGTAACCCAAAAATAAACGGGGCGGCTAAGTCGCCGCCCCGTCATGTCTTTCACGAACCGGCCCGCTTAATTCGGCACGGCGGCCTTCGGGTTCGGCGGGAATGCGGCGTCGCTGATGGCTCCGCGAAGGAGGTCGAGCGCCTCTTTGAGCGCCTTGTCGTCCTTTTCTTCCTGCGGGACAAAGGACTGCGACCCGGATTCCTCGTTGCCCTCAGCTTTCAGATGTCCTCGCAACGACGCCTCGCCCTTGGTGTCGGTGCGTGCCTTCAGGTCCTCCGGGACGTCCTGCAGAACTTCGATGTCCGGAGTGATGCCTTTGGCCTGAATCGACCGGCCCGAGGGCGTGTAGTAACGGGCCGTGGTCAGCCGCAGGGCGCCGTTGCCGGCGCCAAGCGGAATGATGGTCTGGACCGACCCCTTGCCGAATGAGCGGGTTCCGACCAGCGTGGCGCGCTTGTGATCCTGCAACGCGCCGGCGACGATCTCTGACGCCGATGCCGAACCGCCATTGATCAGGACAATGAGCGGCTTGCCCTTGGTCAGGTCTCCCGGCCGGGCGTTGAAGCGCTGCGTTTCTTCGGCGTTGCGGCCGCGCGTCGAAACGATTTCGCCCTTGTCCAAGAAGGCGTCGGACACCGAAATCGCCTGATCGAGCAAGCCGCCCGGATTGTTGCGCAGATCGAGAACGAAGCCTTTGACCTTCTCGGCGCCGAGCTGGTTGGTGAGATCGCTGATCGCCTTCTTCAGGCCATCGGTCGTCTGCTCGTTGAACTGGGTGACGCGGATATAACCGACATCCTCGCCCTCGTTATGCGAACGGACCGATTTCACCCGGATGACGTCGCGCGTGATCGAGACTTCGATCGGTTTGTCCTGACCCTTGCGCATGATGGTCAGTTTTATCTTGGTATTCACCGGGCCGCGCATCTTCTCGACCGCCTGATTGAGCGTCAGGCCCTGGACCTGCTCGTCATCAAGCTTGGTGATGATGTCGTTGGCCATGACGCCGGCCTTGGCCGCCGGAGTTTCGTCGATCGGCGCGACGACCTTCACCAGGCCGTCTTCCATGGTGACCTCGATTCCGAGACCGCCGAACTCGCCGCGAGTCTGCACCTGCATGTCGCGGAAGCTTTTCGGGTCCATATAACTCGAATGCGGGTCGAGCCCCGCGAGCATGCCGTTGATGGCCGATTCGACCAGTTTGGCGTCATCGGGCTTTTCGACGTAATCGGCGCGGACGCGCTCGAACACATCACCGAACAGATTGAGCTGCCGGTAAGTGTCGGAAGACGCTGCTTTTGCGCTCGAACCGACGAAAATGCTATGAGGCTGGGTGGCTAGGAGCGCGAGCCCGGCGCCTGCAACCGCACCAAGAAAAACCAGGGAAGTTTTGCGCATCATCCGCGGACCTTTTCGCCTTCGTTCGTCGCCCACCATGGGCTGGGGTCTATGGGAGTGCCGTCTTTGCGGAACTCCACGTAAAGCACAGGTTGCTTGGACTTTGTCGCCGCAGCGGACACCTGTGCTCCGCCGCCCATCACCGCTACGGGTTCGCCCGTGAGTACGAATTGGCCGAGATCGACGGAAATCCGTTCCATGCCCGCAAGCAGCACATGATAGCCGCCCCCTGCATTCAGGATCAAGAGTTGGCCGTAGCTGCGAAAGGTCCCAGCGTAAACAACCCAGCCATCACACGGCGATGTGATCTGCGCGTTAGCTCGGGCGCCGATAGAAAGACCTTTCTGCGTTCCGCCGAGGCCGTCGGACGTGCCGTAGTCGCTGACTTTGATGCCGTTGACCGGCCAGCGCAGGCGGCCGCGCGTCGCCGCGAAAGCGACGGCCGGCGTCAGCCGCCCGGCATCGTTCAGTGCAGCGAGATTGAGCCGGGTCGCATCCCCGTCACCGGCGCGCGGGTCGGAGCGAGCGGCGCGGTTTGCGGCGGGTAGTCCCGTTTCGAGTTTGGCGATCAGGTTTTTGAGGCTGTCCGCTTGACGGGCCAGATCGGCCGCCCGGACCCGCTCCGCCTCAAGCGCTTCCCCGGAGGCCGTTTCCTTTTTCTGCCGTTCGTCGACAAGCAAGTTCAAGCGCAATTGATCGCGGCCGAGCCCGTCGAGATCGCGCGCGAGCCGCTCGCGTTCGCCGAGGATGCCTTTGCGGATTTTGGTGAGATCGGCAAGATCGCCGGCTAAGGCGTCAGCTTCGGCGCGCATGCCGGGAACCATACCGCCGAGCGTAATAGCGGTTCGCACCGCTTGCAGCGCGTCTTCCGGCTCGACGAAAAGGACCGGCGGCGGCTGGTGTCCAACCCGCTGCAACACGGCGAGAATCTCAACCACCGCTGCCCGCCGTTCGTCGAGCGACTTGCGCAATACAGCTTCCTGCTCGTCAAGGGGTTTCAGCCGCGCCTGGGTCGCTTCGATGCTTGCTTCGAGGTCGCGCACGCGCGTAGCCGTATCAATAAGCTGCTTGTTGAGCGCGCTGCGATCGGCGGCAAGGCTCTCCATTTCGTGCCGAAGCTTGGCTTGGCTCTCCGCCGATTCCCGTTCTTTCCGCCTCGTCGCGTCGAGTTCCTGATCGCGCTGTTTAATCGCGTCGGCGTCCGCCTTGGGCCGGTCGCTCGTCACGGGCGCGGATGGTGGCGCAGGCGACTGGGCGCGGACCGCCGGCGGCCCCGGGGCGCCGGAGGGCACTTCACCTGAATTCGTTTGGGCGGAGGCGGACGCAGCGGCGCCTAAAGCGAGCACCATGGCCAGCGCCGCGCCCCGCCTGACGCGAACATTAGAGCCGGGCAAGGAGAGGGGAATCATGCCGCGCAAGGGTAGATGCCAAGTTCGGTAACGCAATGCCCGCACCTTGCGTCCAGAATAAGACCTCCGGCGCATGAGCCTGG
>Ga0302324_100015320_pt1 | contig 15378 bp, 11 predicted proteins | sample Palsa_T0_1_FD_201949 | JGI IMG/M metagenome (GOLD analysis project Ga0302324, IMG submission 201949) | Peat permafrost microbial communities from Stordalen Mire near Abisko, Sweden - Palsa_T0_1 | ecosystem: Environmental > Terrestrial > Soil > Palsa > Peat permafrost | place: Sweden: Abisko...
AGTTCTTCCGCAAAGGCGGTCCGGCACGGGAATTGGTGAAGGGCAAGCGCTGGCTACTGCTCACACGCTGGGTGCATCTGACGGCGCACAAGAAGCAGCAGCTCAACGCCCTGTTTGCCTTGAACCGACGAGTGATGAAGGCCTATCTGCTGAAAGAAAGCCTTGACCGACTGTGGAGCTATCGCTATGAGGGCGCGATGCTGCGCTACCTGAAGAGTTGGATCGATCAACTACGCTGGCAGCGGCTCAAGCCGATGGAGGAGCTGGCCGACATGCTGCTGAAACATCTGGATGGCATCCTGAACTACTGCCGGACCAAAGTCCCCCTGGGAGTGGTCGAAGCTGTGAACGGCAATATCAAAGCGCTGCTCCGCCGCGGACGTGGCTACCGAAACCTGAACTACCTGCTGTTGAAAGCACAACGGCTGGCCGCCACAAGAACTCAACTCGTCGCTTTTCAGAAAGCCGCGTAAACGACGTTGCTTACAGATTCTCGTTAAGAGCCCAAAAAACGAAGATCCGTCCGATTATTTAGGTTCCAATTGCGGCATTCAACCTGCTCCGTATCCATTCGGAAACTGTCTGCTTTCCCCCAGAGCCTGGGTCAGAACTTTGGCCGAGCATCCGGTCTGCTGGGGTGGAGCTCCGTTGCCGTGATCACCACGGCGGAGATCTCGTGGAGCTGGTATGGAGCCGGCAGAATGTGCCGTCGATACATGGAGGCGCTCCGGCGTGGAGCATTTCGGCGAGTCTGAAAGGAAACGACGCCGTCGCTTGAATCCAGGAGTTCCTGCTGGCCTGCGAAAAACCTGACAAACCGTCCGCGGAGTCCTCGATGGCCCTGCGAATCTGCCTCGGACGATGTCGATGCGTTCCGCCTTGAAAGCGCTGGCCATCATCCCGCTGAGGCACTTCTGAAAAGTGACCAACGGATTCCACAAGATGATGGTAAGTGTCAAGAAGACAACGCTTGAACTTACAATGAGTACTCAAGCGATGGAGGTCACAAATCAAGCCGCGATCGATCTAGGCATTTCTTCTCGTCTAACATTTGTCGGTCAAACCGCAAATTTCGATTACCAGTCCGAGCGCATCGTCAAACAATAAACCCCGCCCGCAACGAAGAACCCGACAAACCATGCATAGTCGTAGAGCCAGTGCAGCGGTGGGACGATAAGTCCCACCAAAGCGACAATCACTCCGCTTGCCAAAGCGGCCAGGGCGCGGTAGTTGAAGCCGGAGTTGTATTCGTAATCGCCCTGCCTGCGATAGAGGTCTTCTACGACCAACCTCTTCTTGCGGATGACGAAGTAGTCGGCAATCATGACGCCGGCGATTGGACCGAGCAGGCCGGAGTAACCTACGAGCCAACCGAAGATGTAGTGGTTGAAGTCGCTCAATAGCTTCCATGGCATCATCATGATGCCGATAACACCGGTGATCAGCCCGCCCATTCGGAACGAGATAAGCCTTGGGTTCAGGTTGGAGAAATCATTCGACGGCGAGACAACGTTGGCGGCCACATTGGTATTCAGCGTAGCAATGAGTAGGGCGATGAGCGCGATCGACGCGATCAGCGGCTGATTAAATCGTCCGAGCAAGGCGACCGGGTCCCAAACCGGTTCGCCAAAGATTACGACCGACGCGGAAGTCACTGCGACCCCGATAAACGAATAGATCGTCATCGCCGCTGGAAGACCGAGCGCCTGGCCAAGCATCTGTGCCTTCTGCGATTTTGCGTAGCGGGTAAAGTCGGGGATATTCAACGCTACAGTCGCCCAGAAACCAACCATTCCGGTGAGGGAGGGGATGAAGAACTTCAAGAAACTGCCAGTAGTTTGAAACTTGCTTGGGCTTGAAAGCACCGGCCCCAGGCCGCCCGCTTTGCGCGCGATCCACCACAAGAGCAATAAGCCGACCGCGAGCATGAAAGGGGCGCTGACCCCTTGCAGATGACGAATGCTTTCAATGCCTCGCCAGATGACCAGCATATTCAGCAGCCAGAAGGAGAAGAAGCAAATCCAAATTGCAGCTGGATAACCTGCGATACTCGGCCACAAGACGACCAGCATGGAGTAAATCGCATGGCCACCGATCCAGCTTTGAATGCCGAACCATCCGCACGCCACCAGCGCGCGAAGAATTGCGGGGATATTGGCGCCGCGCACCCCAAACGATGCCCTGACATAGACGGGAAACGGGATGCCATACTTCGCGCCCGCATGGGCATTGAGCACCATGGGGATGAGCACGATCAGATTGCCGAGCAGGATCGTCCCAATCGCCTGCTTCCAACTCATGCCACCGGCGATCAGTCCCGACGCCAGCATGTAAGTGGGAATGCACACACTCATCGCTACCCAGAGCGAGGCGTAGTTATATGTAGTCCAGGTTCGTTTGGCGGGAGGAACAGGCGCAAGGTCGGAGTTATAGAGGCTCGAATCATAGCCGGCCGGCGCGACCGTTTCCGCTTCGATCATTGCCAGGCCCCTCCGCGCGCATCTCGGCGGAGATAATTGCCCCGACCTGGTTTACCGAGGAACTTTTCCGCTTCGACAATCAACTCGCCCCGGGAGTAGACCTGTTTGACATTGCCTTTCACCTGGTGACCCTCATACAGAGAGAAGTCACAACGCATGTTATGAGTTGCTGCACTGATGAGATGGTCGGCGGTTGGGTCCCAGACCACGATATCGGCATCGCTGCCTTCGGCAATCGCTCCCTTCTTCGGATACATCCCGAAGATGCGCGCCGGAGCGGTTGCAGTGATTTCGACAAAGCGATTGAGCGAGATCTTTTCCTGGCCAACTCCGTAGTGATAAAGAAGCTGGAGCCGGTTCTCGATGCCCGGACCGCCATTTGGAATTTTGGTGAAATCGTCTTTTCCCAGCACTTTTTGGTCCGCAAAACAGAATGGGCAATGGTCCGTGGAGACCACTTGAAGATGGTCGTGTTTGAGGCCGTCCCACAACTTCGGCTGATTTCTCTTCTCGCGCAAGGGAGGAGTGAAGACGTACTTCGCGTCCTCAAAAGACTCGCCTTTCATGTTGTCTTCCAGCGAAAGCAGCAGGTATTGTGGGCAGGTTTCAGCAAAAGCGGGGACGCCTCGGTCGCGCGCCTCGCGGACTTGGTTCAGTGCATCTTCTGAGGATAGATGGACGATATAGACGGGAGCGCCGGCAATCTCAGCGAGCGCGATCGCGCGGTGGACGGCCTCGGCTTCCGCTTTGGTAGGACGAGTGAGCGCATGGTAAATCGGCGCGGTCTTACCCTCGGCCAGCGCATGCTGAACGATGATGTCGATGGCGCTGCCATTCTCGGCGTGCATACAGATCAGCGCGCCATTCTTCGCAGTCTGGCGCAGCGCCTGGAAGATGGTGCCGTCATCCACCATGAGCACGTTCGGATACGCCATGAAGAGCTTGAAGCTGGCGACCCCCTCGCGGACCAGCTCGTCCATATCTTCAAGGCCGGCGTGGCCAAGGTCGGTGACGATCATGTGCAGCCCAAAGTCGATGCAGGCTTTGCCAGCCGCCTTTTGCCACCAGATGTCGAGAGCGTCGCGCATCTTCGTGCCCTTGGCCTGAATGGCAAAGTCGACGATGGTCGTAGTGCCGCCGATGGCCGCAGCCCGGGTACCGGTTAGGAAGTCGTCGCTCGATGTCGTTCCGCCGAACGGCATGTCCAAATGGGTATGAACGTCGATGCCGCCAGGAAGAAGCAGCATTCCGGTGGCGTCGACGACCGTGTACCCGGACTCGGCAAGGATCCCTGGGCGCACTTCTTTAATCGTGCTGCCCTCGATGAGGATGTCGGCAGCGAAGGTCTTATCGGCGGTAACCACCGCACCGTTCTGAATCAGAGTGCTCATTGTCGGCTAACTTCCGCCTGCATTCATCACCGCCGCTGTGGTATGGGCTGAGGTCCGCTGCTCCCAGCTCTCCGGCGGCAGGCCGAGATCGATTCGCTCCATAGTGATGCACTCATCGACCGGACAGACCAGCGAACATAGGTTACAGCCGACGCACTCGGTTTCGTCGACGCGCGGAATTCTCTCCAGCGGGGTTGCATAGGGACCGTGTTGCGACTGTTTCCCGTGGTCCAGCTTAGGAATGGGGGTTACAGTAATCGCCGAATGGCTCGCGGCTTCAATCTGCGCCGGTTTGACATGCATCTCGACGTGGCCGTCAACCGGGCCAGAGATGCGATCGAGATGGATGCACTGGTGCGCGCCATCCCAGCATGCGGTGTAGCAAAGGTCGCAGCCAATGCACTTTTCTTCTTTGATGCGGGCCACAATTTTGTAATTGAGATTGAGGTGCTTCCACTCGGTCACGCGAGGGAGGCTGAGACCGAGGAAGTCTTGGAGCGAAGCAAAGCCCTTTTCGCTCATCCAGTTCTCAAGCCCTTCAATCATATCCTCGACGATGCGGTAGCCGTAGTGCATCGCCGCAGTGCATACCTGGACAGAGGAGCAACCCAGGAGCAGAAACTCGGCCGTGTCCTTCCACGTGGCGATGCCGCCGATGCCGGAGAGCGGCAACGCAGAAGCCGGGTCGCTCATCACCTGCTGGACCATATTGAGCGCGATTGACTTAACCGCGGGGCCACAGTATCCGCCGTGTGAGCTGGCGCCGTCTACATTGGGCCGGGGGATAAACGTGTCGAGATCGATGCCGGTGATCGAGTTGATGGTGTTGATTGCCGAAAGCCCGTCGGCGCCCCCGCGCTTGGCCGCGCGCGCAACCATGCGGATGTCGGAGATGTTGGGCGTCAGCTTAACCAGCACTGGGGTGCGGGCCACTTCTTTTACCCAGGCGGTAATCATCTCCGTGTACTCGGGCACCTGGCCAACCGCCGAGCCCATGCCGCGTTCGCTCATGCCATGAGGGCAGCCGAAGTTCAATTCGAGCCCATCGCACCCGGCGTCTTCCACCTGCTTGACGATGGTATGCCACGCGTCGCGCCTGGACTCGACCATCAGCGAAGCGATCACCGCGTTGCCCGGGTACTGCTTCTTCACCGCAGCGATCTCGCGCAGGTTGACTTCGACGGGTCGGTCAGAGATAAGCTCGATATTGTTGAAGCCCATCATGCGCTGGCCATTCCAATCGATTGAGGAGTAGCGCGAAGATACGTTGACGATGGGTTCGCCGATGGTCTTCCACACCGCTCCGCCCCACCCCGCGTCAAAGGCGCGCATCACCTGCTCGGCGCAGTTGGTCGGCGGCGCGGAGGCTAGCCAGAACGGATTCGGCGACTGGATGCCTGCCGTATTCGCGGCGATATTGGGGGTCTTGCCGTAGGGTTCAGGCATGTGCGTCCTCATGCTGGAGCGCATTGACGATGCCGAGAGCGGCGCGCTTGCCATCGGCAACTGCATCGACGACCTCGCGGCCGCCATTGACGCAATCCCCTCCCGCGAAGTACTTCGGATTGCTGGTCTGGCCGGTAGCACGTTCCACCACCACGCGGCCCTGATGAAGCTGAAGACCGCGACACTTGCCGAGCAGGTCCAGCAGCGGCGACTGACCGATGGCTGGAATCAGCAAATGGCACTCCAGGTGGAAGCTCGGAAAGGGGAGTTTGCTGAATGTGCCGTCCTGGTTGTATCGCACCTGGACGCACTCCACGCTAGAGAGATGGCCGTCGTCATGGTGAACGGCAATCGGCTGGGTGTTCCAGTGAAAATGAATGCCTTCCTGCTTCGCGCGTTCATACTCGAACTCAAAAGCAGATATCTGGCGCTCTTCGCGGCGGTAAATGATGTGAACATCCCGGGCGCCCAGGCGCTTCGCGGCATTGGCGGCATCAATGGCCGTGTTGCCCGCTCCCACGACCACCACCTTGTTGCCGACGGAAATGCGGCCGCCGGTCTTGTAGCTGGCGATGAAGTCCAGCGCATCGACGACCTTCGGATGATTGTCGCCGGGAATCCCGAGCTTGCGCATTGCGCCCAATCCCACGCCCAGAAAGAGGATGTTGAACTCCTCCTCCAGCTGTTCGAAATCCTGCTCGCTGGCGATGTTTCTTAACTGGAATTCAACCCCAAGAGAGCGCACCAGCTCGACTTCCCGAAGACTGTCGGCACTCCGTAGCTTGTATTCGGCGACGCCGTAGGTGTTCAGTCCGCCCGGAAGCGGCAGGCGATCGAGAATCGTCACCGGAAAGCCATGCTGCCGAAGCTCCGCGGCGCAGGCCAGCGAGGCCGGTCCGGCTCCGATGCAGGCGATTCTCGCGGCGCGTAGCGCCGTGACCTTCAGCGGAAGCGGCGACCCGCTGTTATAAAAGAAGTCCATCGCATAGCGCTGCAAACGGCCGATCTGGATTGGCTGCTCGTTGTGGCGATGCATCACACACGCTCCCTGGCACAGCACGTCAACCGGGCAGACTCGGGAGCAGCTGGCGCCGAGAACGTTCGCCTCGAGGATCGTCGCTGCCGAGCCACGGAGGTTGCCGGAGGCAATCTTCTTGATGAACCTGGGCACGTCGATATGAGTCGGACAAGCCGCGGTGCAAGGCGCGTCGAAACAATTCAGGCAACGATTTGCTTCGATCACCGCAGCCTGCGGTGCGAAAGGAGGATGTAGGTCCTCAAAGCGCCGTGCGATTTCGGGATTGGGCTGGAAGTTTTCCTGCATCCTTGTGTCCTGCCTATGGTTTCCCGCTTCACTCCCGTAGTGGGTACCTTGAAACCAGGTCTCAATCCTGAGGCTTAGCCGCTCGACACATTGGTGTCACGGCGCGACCAGCGGCCCATACAAATCGGGACGGCGGTCGCGGTAGAACTGCCAGGTCTTGCGCACTTCTCCTATCAGGTTAAGATTAATATCCGCGGTCAACACCTCATCCTGATCGCGTGAGGCCTGGGCGAATATCTGTCCGCGCGGGTCGCAGAAATAGCTCTGCCCGTAAAACTCGCCAATGTTCCACGGAGCTTCCGTGCCTACCCGGTTGATCGCGGCGATGAAGTACCCGTTCGCGGCGGCATGGGCGGGCTGCTCCAGCTTCCAGAGATATTCGCTAAGACCGGCAACCGTGGCCGAGGGATTGAAGACGATCTCCGCGCCGTTGAGGCCAAGCGCTCTGGCGCCCTCGGGAAAGTGACGGTCGTAGCAAATGTACACTCCAATTTTCGCGAAACCCAGGTCGAAGACCGGAAAGCCCAGATTTCCAGGGCGAAAGTAAAATTTCTCCCAAAAACCGGGTGCAACGTGGGGGATATGGGTCTTGCGGTATTTGCCGAGGTAGTTTCCCTGACTGTCGAGGACCGCTGCAGTGTTGTAGTAAATGCCCTCGCTCTCGACCTCAAAGACCGGAACAATTAAAGCCACACCCAGCTCTTTAGCCAGCGATTGCATCAGTTGGATCGTGGGGCCGTTGGGCACCGGTTCGGTGAAGTCGTACCAGCGAATCGATTGCTCGGCGCAGAAATAGGGACCGTAGAAAATCTCCTGCAGGCAAACGATCTGCCCACCCTCAGAGGCAGCCTGGCGGATCATCGCCACATGCTTGTCCACCATCGCCTGCTTGATGGCTTCGAGGCTGCTGTCGGCCGGGGCGACGTTTTTCGCTTGGATCAGGGAACATCGAACGATTCGAGACATCGATATCTGGCCCTCACCTACATTTGCGCGTTCCTGGGAGTCTTCCCTTTTTACCTTCCTGGGAGTCTCCCCCTTTTACGTTTTTGAGAGTCTCTAAGATAACATCCGGCCCGAAAACCCGGAACGGAATTGCGTGGTTCAGTAGTGGTTCAGTTCAGTTCGTACTCCAGCTGAATGTCCCGCCACTGCGCTCTGCCCTGGCTCGCACCGCGACATCCTTGGCAGGGAATGGTTCGTTGCTGCGAACTGGTGTCCGTTGCGCGATTAGCTTCTCGGGCTCATGATGCACTTCCAGAGCAATGTATTGAGGGCCGAAGGGCAGCAGCCGAAGCCTTTCGGCAAATCGGGTCAGGTTAGCGGGAGTGACCCCCGCCAGGTACTGATACTTCGAAGAAGCGCCGGGATCTTGGCGAACTACCTGAGCGCGGTAGCGGCCATCCGGTGAATCAGCAGACTGCAGGATGGTCGTGACATTCTCCACCGCCATCCTCCAGCCGCCCAGGAAGAACAGAACGAGTGCGACGGGCAAGGCCACATAAACACGGATCTGGAAGAATATTCCGCGGGACTTTGGGTCGGCTCCCATCGCCGAATCATAACGAAGCCCCGTTGCGCAAAATCATAGATATACCTGCATCATGCGCTGCCAGGTCGGCCAGTCGTGGCTGTTGTGGGTGTCCCAGATGTCCATCCGGCAAGGCACACCCTTGGATTGGAGAAGTCCTGCGAGGTGACGGCTCTCTGGGAGGCAGTGATCGTCCCATCCGCTGGCCAGCAGAAACGAATTCTGCCGATAACGGTCCAGCTGCCAGGAATCGTGCAGATTGGCGACGTATTGCGGCGGGATGTTGAAGTAAACGTCGTCGTCGTGATAGCCGTTGAGGAATTTCGTCAGATCGAATGCCCCGCTCATCGAAAGAAATCCAGTGAACTTATCTGGATGCCGAAGCGCGATATTGACCGCGTGAAAGCCGCCAAAACTGGCGCCAAGGCTGATCCTCTTCGGGCTCCAGTTCTTATTGCGCACCAGCGGCAGCACCTCTTCGGTCACATAACTCTCATAGCTCAGGTGGCGGGCGATGCGCCAGCGCGGCGCCACGTTGCGGTTATACCAGCTCTCGGCGTCCACCGAATCAAGGCAGTACAGTTGCACCTCACCATTGTCGATCTTGTATCCAATGGCGTCGATCATCCCGCGATCTTGAAATTCGTAAAAGCGCCCTTGCGAGGTGGGAAAGACGATCACCGGCAGGCCGGCATGTCCATGAACGAGCAGTTCCATGTCGCGGCCGAGACGGGGAGAGTACCACTTGTGATATTCGCGGTGCATAGCGTGCTTATCCGGTGGTTCGCATTTCAGAGGTTCGTAATATTCTTGCTACTGTAACAGGGTTGGGCCGCCGCGCCTCTACCCAGGGTCTAAAAGCTGCGTTTCCTTCAAAATTTGTGCGGCAGTCGTCCGCCAGCCTCGGAGAGTGAGCGATTGGATCCAGAGTTGACTACCCCTTTCAGTGAATCGGACGCCGAGCAGCGCGAAGAAGAACCACTGGCGGCTGGCGAACCCTTTGCCGAAAGCACCAGCTCCCGACTGGTGATGCACCCGGAGTTTCACAGTGAGTTTCTTCCCGATGACCGCAATGTGATCGTGTATTTGCCCCCCGGCTACGGGCACGAGCCTCATCGCAGCTACCCGGTAATGTACATGCATGATGGGCAGAATCTATTCGATCCCGAGACTTCCTTCATTCGCGGACGCACCTGGGAGATTCGAGAACATGCTGATCGGCTGATCCTTGCCGGGGATGTTGAGCCTTTGATTGTGGTCGGTATCTACAACACTCCGCGCCGCCTGGAGGAGTATACCCATGCCCGCGACCGCAGAATGGGCGGAGGGGATGCAGATAAATACGGGCACCTGCTGGTCCATGAACTCAAGCCGTTGGTTGACGACAAATACCGCACCAGTCGGGGAGAATTGGACACCGCTTTAGGCGGATCCTCGCTGGGAGGGCTCGTCTCCCTCTACCTGGGGCTCAAACACGCGGAAACTTTTGGCAAATTAGCGGTTATGTCGCCCTCGGTGTGGTGGAACCATAAGAGCATCGTGGGGTTTCTGAATGACTACGAAGGGCCGCCGTGGCCAAGAATCTGGCTGGACGTCGGCGATCACGAAGGGAAGCGTTCCCATCAAGATGTCGACCTGCTCTACAAGCAATTGGTCACCAATGGCTGGGTACCCGAAGTGAATCTTCACTACCAGACGGTTGTGGGCGGAACTCACGATGAGTCTGCCTGGGCGGCGCGCGTCGGGGACATGTTGAGATATCTCTTTCCGGCCAAGAAATAACCGGGTCACAGCCGGCTGAGGTTGGCCTGGGCGGCCTCGTTGCTGGGGTCGAGCTTCAGGGCCTGCTCGAAATCCTTACGGGCGGCGACTTTATCTCCAGCGTGGATGTGGAGCACACCCAGATCGTTCCAACCACCGGGATTGGCTGGATCGATGGCCAGGGCGGCCTGCTGCTCGCGGATAGCGTTCGGCATCTCTCCCATCGCTTCGTACACCTTAGCCAGGGCCAGGTGAGGAGCAGCATCGTTCGGGCGTAGTCTTTGGAAGGCTTTGAATTCGCTCAGAGCATCCGCCATTTTCCCGCTTTGAGCATGGATTGCAGCCAGAAGTTGATGAGCGTCGGCGTCATCCCTCTGCTCGAGGGCCTTGCGCACAAGGTCAACCGCCCGGGGCAAGTTCTGTTCCGACGCTTCGATGCTGGCCAGGTTATACAGGGCGTCGAAGTTGCGTGGCTCGAGCGAGAGCGCGACCTCGAACTGCTGTTTGGCCTGCTGGTCGCGCCCGGTCTCCGCAAACACCGCTCCAAGCGCCGCGTGCGCTCCGGCGTCATTGGGATTGGCAACGAGCAGCTGCTGAAATTGCGCCTCGGCGGCGCTATAGTCTCCATGCCGGGTCTCCAGCTGGCCAAGGTCGAAACGCGCGTTGAAGGCTTGGGAATCGGCGGCGATGGCCATCCTGTATTCGGCTTGGGCTTGCTGCCACTCTCCCGAGGCATCGAGCGCGGCGGCCAGGGCGGTGTGAGTCAAAGCGTCGTTCGGGTCGGTCTGCAGTGCCTCACGGTACAAGCCCGCGGCCGACTTAAAGTCGCCCTCGCTCATTTCAACCGAGGCAAGGTTATAGAGCGCGGTGTAGTCGCGCGGAGTTTTCCGGAGGCGGTTCTCCATCCACGTTTTTTCGAGAAGCGCGCGCGGATCTTCGGTCGCATCTTTTGCTGGACGCGGCAGCACCTGTAACCAGAGATGCCCCATTTCGTCGACCGACCGGTTCCCTGCCCTGACGCGGATAGGCGGGTTGTTGGGGTTGCGCAGGTTTGCGCTCGAGTTGTCATACCGATAGCGCATATGGATCACGCTGCCCTTGGGCAGGAATAAAGGCGCCACCAGCCGGTAGACCGACTGCCGATCGATGTCCCAATCCCGAATCAGGATGATCCACTTCTTCTCCCCCACTTTTCCCTCCACGGAGGGCAGGATCGCATAAGCTTCCATCTCCTTGCCGAGATAATGGGCATGCGGATAGACGCCGAGCAGGTCCACGTCAACCGGGAGTTTGAGTTGATCTTCAACCACGAAGTTCGGCTCATTGGCGGGAATATCCAGAGCGTCGTCATGCTCCAGTTGCAGCAGCATTGGATGCGCCGTAGCTGGCTTGTCGGCGAAATACAGGGCGATCGTGGCAGAGACTGTCTCGACCTTGCCGGTCGGCTTCAGATGCAGGTTGAGGATGAGATCGTTACCGGGATCCAGCCGCCACGGCATCCCGTCCGGCTCAATCAAAGCCACCGAGTCCGGCTTCCAGAAGAGGAAATGGCTGTCGGGATCGAAACTGTCACCTGAGGGTACGGTGAGCTCCATACCCGGGACCCCTTGTTTCCAGTCGACGGGGTGGGCGCGCCGCAAAGCGGCGGTGCGATCGATAAGCACATTCGCATGGTGAACAACCTGGGGCGACCCTGGCTTGATTTCCATCGCGCGAATGTACTTGGTCTCGATGATCGGCACCCGCAGGATAAAGTTCCAGAAAAGGTCGGTCCCGGATGCGGGAACCTGCATCGATGAGTCGGTATGCAGAATCAAGTCCGGCGGCCCGAGCTGCCACTCGCTTGAAAACACTGGAGGCTTCGGAGCATCCGCGATATCTCCCTGCGGCATTCCCGCGTCGACCCACTGCTTAATCAAGGCCACATCTTCGTCGGGCAAACGGCGGCTATCGGCGAAACTCCCATACCCCGGCTCCGGCAGCCACGGCGGCATGTATCGAGACTGGGTCACGTTTTCCATCAGCTGGCCCCAGCGGGTCGCGTCCTGGTAAGTGAGCAGGCTAAAGGGACCTGAGCCTCCGGGATGGTGGCAGGAGGCGCAGTTCTGGTAGAGAATAGGAGCGATCTGCCGACTGAACGTGACCGGAGCTTCAGCGGCCTGGACTTGAAAGGAAGGCGAGTTTCCATTTGCTAGGCTGAGCAAGCTATGCTGCCATTTCCGAGCTTCGGGTATCGGGAGCCTTCGCGTCCCGGCATGGTTCCAATACCACACAAGAAAAGTAGCGGCGGATAACACATCGACCACGCGCCGAGCGAGTCGTTGCTTCACGGCTGCCCTGCCCCAGAGCGAAGAGCCGACTCGCTCACGATTCCGCAACCCACCGGCGGCCCTCCCGGCGGAACGACCGGCTGGTGGTTCAGGACGGCGGTGATCGCCGCCTCCAGATCGTGGCGGGTTGCCTGTGGACGCTCCCTCCCTATGTCCAGATAACGATCGTCGATTCGTCCCGCGTAGACGGTGCGAAACCCTTCCTGGCCGTCTCCTTCCGGGACCAGAATCACTGATTCGGGCGTCACTGTGGGGTGGGCAAGCGCCATCATTTCCGGCCTCGGACGCACTAAGGTTGCGCCCTCGATACCGTAGGAAGCCTGGTGGGTCAGGATCTTGTTGCCCGTCTCCGTCGCATTCGGGTACACCAGCCAGAAGGCAACCTGCTTCCCGGCGAACTCCTTCTCCAGCCGTTGAATCTCAGGGACATAGCGGTTGGAGATCGGGCAGTCAGTCGCCAGAAAGAACAGAACGACTGCTTGGGTGCCCGGCGAGGCAAGCCGGGTGACTTGCTTGCCGTGAGGATCGTATCCGTATGGCGCCCTGGTCCTGGTCCCGGCGGAAGCGAAACTGGCGAAAATCGAGGCACAGACCAGCCAGACGGGGATCAAAGAAGCCCTTCGCATCGCGATACCAGTAGACAGTATTTGCCTCGCTTCGGGCAATTGCATGCGGCCCATTTGTTCAATCGCCACCGTTCGCAATACTCTATTAGCCATGCCACGTCACGCCACTGAACTCAAGCCTTGGATTACGCTGTTAAGAATGCCTATTCCAATGACCGCTCTTGCCTTTTCCCTGGTTACCGGGTCTTTGTCCGCCCTGGCTGCCGACTCGAGCTTCGGCCCCGAAAATCCCTTCTATGCTCCCAGCACACTGCCCTATCACGCGCCGCCGTTCGACAAAATCAAGGACGGCGACTACCAGCCAGCCATCGAGGCTGGCATCGCGCGACAAATCGAAGAGGCGCATGCAATCGCGGCGGATCCTGCCCCGCCGACATTCGACAACACCTTGGTGGCACTGGAGAAAACAGGCCAGCTGTTGCGCCGGGTATCGGCCGTATTTGATGGTGTTTCGGGAGCGAATACGAACCCTACGCTGCAAAAAGTGGAAGAGACTGAAGCTCCCAAGCTGGCAGCCCTGCAGGATGCCATCTTTCTCAACGAAAGACTCTACCAGAAAGTCGTCGCCATCTACGACAAGCGGGACTCTCTGAAGCTGGATCCGGAATCGAAGCGGCTGGTCGAATACTATTACCTGCAATTCGTCCACGCCGGTGCGAAGCTCTCCGAGACCGATAAAACCGAGCTGAAGAAGCTCAACGAAGAGGAAGCCAAACTCTCCAACGATTTCAGAAACAAGCTGCTCGCCGCGACCAAGGAGGGCGCTTTCTCGACCACAGACAAGCAAGCCCTGGCAGGGTTGAGCGACGCGCAGCTGGACGCAGCTGCGGTAGCAGCGAAAGCGCGCGGCCAGAAAGGCTGGCTTATTCCGTTGCAAAACACCACCCAGCAACCGTCGCTCACCCAGCTTTCCAATACCGCCACGCGGCACCTGCTCTTCGAGCGCTCCTGGGAGCGGGCCGAGCGCGGCGACGCCAACGACACTCGAGACGCCGTCGCACGACTCGCCCAACTCCGTGCGCGCAAGGCGGAGCTGCTCGGCTATCCGAACTTTGCGGCCTGGAAGCTGGAAGACCAGATGGCCAAGACTCCGGCGGCAGCGCTGAAGTTCCTGGACGCGCTGGTACCCCCGGCAACTGCTAAAGCGGACGCCGAAGCTAGAGACATCCAGGCCCTCCTCTATTCGCAAAGAGGCGATGCGGGTGAGGGCGCCTTCCACTTGCATCCCTGGGACTGGAACTTCTTCTCCGAGCAGGTACGTAAGGCGAAATATGACCTCGACGAAGCTCAGACGAGGCCGTATTTCGAGCTGAACAATGTGCTCGAAAATGGCGTTTTTTACGCCGCAAACCAGCTTTACGGGATTACCTTCAAGGAGCGTCACGACATCCCCGTTTATCAGCCGGATGTACGCGTCTTTGAGGTCTTCGACGCCGATGGCAAGCCGCTGGCCCTCTTTTATTGCGACTACTTCAAGCGCGATAACAAGAATGGCGGAGCGTGGATGAGCAACTTCGTCGATCAGTCCTGGCTACTTGGGACGCTTCCGGTTGTCTACAACGTCGCCAACCTGCCCAAGCCCGCCGAGGGGCAGCCTGCGCTGATTACCTTCACTGACGTGGTCACCATGTTCCACGAATTTGGCCACGCCCTGCATGGGATGTTTGCGGCAGGCCAATACCCGAGTCTCTCCGGGACCTCGGTCGCTCGCGACTTCGTCGAGTTCCCTTCCCAGTTCAACGAACACTGGGCCAGCTATCCGGCGGTTTTCGAACACTTCGCAAGGGACAATAAGTCCGGGGAGCCGATGCCTGCCGAATTGGCGGCCAAAATCAAAAAAGCCGCTACTTTCAACCAGGGATACGCGCTTACCGAATTGCTGGCCGCAGCCGAGCTCGACATGCAATGGCATACCCTGCCGGCGAGCGCTCCGCTTCAGCAACCGGACAGCTTCGAGGGGCAGGCGCTCCTGAAGACCCATCTGGCTAACCCCGCCGTGCCTCCTCGCTACCGGTCCAGCTACTTCTCCCATATTTGGGGCGGAGGCTATGCAGCCGGCTATTATGCTTATCTGTGGGCGGAAATGCTCGACGACGACGCCTTCCAGTGGTTCCAGGACCATGGCGGCCTCACCCGGGCCAATGGCGACCGTTTCCGGCAAATGGTTCTCTCCCGGGGGAACACCGAAGACCTCGGGGACATGTATAAAGCATGGCTGGGAGCCGAGCCGAACACTCAACCAATGCTGAAGTACCGCGGACTGGAACCGCAATAGATATCGGATTCTGGAATGGCTCGGCAACATGAGACAGCGCGGAAGCGCGGAAGCTCGGGAGACTCGGGTAGCTCGGTGGTAGCTCGGTGGTAGCTCGGGCAGCGATTCCGGAACCAAGTTTCTCATCCAGTCAAAGCATCTGATTCCATAGGTATTTTTGGCCTTGCTTCGTATCGAGAGCAAATTCGTAATGCGTTTTTGTTCTTGCTTTTGG
>Ga0302324_100015326_pt1 | contig 15374 bp, 13 predicted proteins | sample Palsa_T0_1_FD_201949 | JGI IMG/M metagenome (GOLD analysis project Ga0302324, IMG submission 201949) | Peat permafrost microbial communities from Stordalen Mire near Abisko, Sweden - Palsa_T0_1 | ecosystem: Environmental > Terrestrial > Soil > Palsa > Peat permafrost | place: Sweden: Abisko...
CGGAGCGGGTGAAGGCGGGCGATTCGCTATCGGTGGCGTTTGAGGCGCAGGGCGGGTTTCCTGTGATGTATACGACGACGCTGCTGGCCGGGGAGCGATCGGGCAATTTGCAGGAGGTTCTGGAGCGGTTTGTGAGCTTCCAGCGGATTTCGCTCACCTTTCGCAAGAAGTTGACGGCGTCGCTGATCTATCCGAGCGTGCTGGTGGTGATTGTGATTGCGCTGTTCATCTTTCTGATCACGTTTGTGGTGCCGCAGTTTGCCACGCTCTATGACCAGATGGGTTCGCATTTGCCTGGGCTGACGGTGGCGCTGCTGAATTTTGGCGTGGCGGCGCAGCACCAGGGGCTGTATTACGGCGCGGCGTTGGCGGGGATCGTGTATGGGTTGAACCGTTATGCCAAAACGCCGGGTGGGCGCGACCGGATCGATGGGCTCCGGATCGGGCTGCCGGTCTTTGGCAAGATCTGGATCAAGTACCAGGTGGCGTTGTTCGGGCGCACGCTTTCAACGCTGCTGACGGGCGGATTGCCGTTGGTGCCGTCACTGGAAACGGCGGCGCGATCGATCTCTTCGAACCGGATTGCGAAGGCGGTTTTTGCGTCGGTGGTGAAGGTGCGCGAGGGCAAGAGCCTGGCGAATTCGCTTGAAAGCACCAAGGTATTTCCGGGCGTGGCGATCGAGATGATTTCCGTGGGCGAACAGACCGGCGCGCTACCGCAGATGCTGAACTCGGTTGCGGAGTTTTTTGAGGAAGATGTGGAGACGGCGCTGACGGCTTCGATGGCGCTGATTGAGCCGATGATTTTGCTGGTGATGGGGCTGTTTGTTGTGATCATACTCATTGCGCTGTATCTTCCAATCTTTTCTTTGGGCTCAGTCCAACAAATGGGTTGAAAGAATTAGTGGTTAGTTTTTAGTGGATAGTGGTTAGAAGTTTTGGGATGGTGAAGTCTTATCGGGAGTTGATTGTCTGGCAGAAAGGGATTCGATTGGCAGTGCTGGTATACGAGCGTTCGAAGACATTTCCTCGGGAAGACTTGTATGGCTTGACGAGTCAGCTGAGGCGGGCCGCGATTGCGATCCCGAGCAAGATTGCGGAGGGCGCAGGGAGGTTGAGCACTCCCGATTATCGGCATTATTTTGGCATGGCGCGAGGATCGAATTTTGAGCTGCAAACGCAGTTGACGATTGCACGGGAGCTTGGTTTCGGAGAAGCGGCGCAGATGGAAGAAATTGAGGGATTGTCGATTGATATTGGGAAGATGATTTCTTCGACTCTCACCTCGCTTTCCATCGACAGGGAGCACTAACCGCTGGCCACTCATCGCTAACCGCTAATCTTCCTTTCGAGGTGGAACAATGGCAGACGCAGTAATGGCACCACCACAAAACGGGTTTGGACAGATTGACGAGCGGGCGGCTGCGATTGAATTGGCGCGGCGGTACCGGGCGGAGTTTGCCGATCTGAAGAACTTCAAGATCCAGCACGATCTGCTGCGCACGGTTCCCGTAGATCTGATGTTCCGGTTCAACTTTGTGCCGCTGGAGATGCGCGACGATGTGCTGGTGATTGCTGTTTCGGACCCCTCGAAGCTGATGGTGCTGGATGAGATTGCGGGCTTGCTGGGGCATCGGATTGAGCCGCGCGTGGCGACGATGACGCAGATTACCGATCTGCTGAAAAAGACGGAGCAGAGCCAGCGCGTCTTGGATGAGGCGAGCGAGGGTTTGACCTTCGATGTGGTCTCGTTTGAGAACGATCCGGACGAGAATATCTCGATTGAAAAGCTGGCCGGAGACGAAGACCAGAGCCCGATTATCCGCCTGGTGGATACGACGATTTTTACGGCGCTGGAGCGGCGCGCTTCGGACGTACACATCGAGACTTACGACGATTCCCTGCTGGTGAAGTACCGCATCGACGGCGTCTTGCAGCCGGCCATGGCCCCGATTGCGCGCGAGCATCACCAGACGATTCTTTCGCGTATCAAGATCATGTCGGAGCTGGATATTGCCGAGCGGCGCGTGCCGCAGGACGGGCGCTTCCGGGTGCGGTACAAGGGCCGGCTGATCGATTTCCGTGTCTCGATTATGCCGACGGTGCATGGCGAAAATGCCGTGCTACGCGTGCTCGATAAAGAATCCATGAGCGAGAAGTTCCGCAATCTGACCCTCGAAGTGGTGGGCTTTCACGAGGAGGACTTGCGGCGGTTCCGGCGGTATATTCGCGAGCCGTACGGGATGGTGCTGGTGACTGGGCCAACCGGTTCGGGCAAGACGACCACGCTCTACGCGGCGCTGAATGAAATCAAGTCCGATGAGGAAAAGATCATCACCATTGAGGACCCGGTCGAGTACCAGATTCGCGGAATCACGCAGATTCCGGTGAACGAGAAAAAGGGGCTGACGTTTGCGCGTGGATTGCGCTCGATTCTGCGTCATGATCCGGACAAGATTCTGGTGGGCGAAATCCGCGATGCGGAGACGGCGCAGATTGCGATCAACTCGGCGCTTACGGGGCATCTGGTCTTTACGACAGTTCACGCCAATAACGTGGTGGACGTGCTGGGGCGCTTCTTGAATATGGGCGTCGAGGCTTACAACTTTGTTTCGGCGCTGAACTGCATCCTGGCGCAGCGGCTGGTGCGTACTATCTGCGACCACTGCGCGTTTAGGACAACGCATCCGGAGGAGTTGCTGGTGCTGAGCGGGCTGGACCCGGCGGAATGGCGGGATTTTGAGTTTCGCGAGGGCGCGGGATGCATTGAGTGCGGCGGAACGGGGTATCGCGGTCGAACGGCGATCCATGAGCTGCTGGATTTGACGGACCCGATCCGGGAGCTGATTCTGGATAAGAAACCTGGTTCGGAAGTGAGGAAACTGGCGCAGAAAGAAGGCATGAGCTTCTTGCGCGAGTCGGCGATGGACCGGGTGCAGCGCGGATTTACGACGTTGAAGGAGATTAATAAGGTCACCTTTATTGAGGCTTCGCGGTAAGAGAGCGGAGTTGACGCGGTCAGCGGAGTTAGCGGGGTTAGGGTTCGTGGCGCGATTTGGGTTGGAGACGACGATTGGGATTGCGGCTGGCGGACGGCCGGCGGCGGCGCTGGAGATTGCGCCTGAGGGCGTGGTTGCCGCGGCTACACCGGCTGCCGGGCAGGCGCCGGTATATGCTGTTGAGACCTTAGCGCCGATGTCGGTATTGCCGGGGCTGCTGGAAAGCAATCTGGGGTCGGCGGCGAATGTTGCGGCTGTTGCGGCGGCAATCAAGTCGGCGCTGGGTCAGGTGCAGCCGCGGGTGCGAGCGGTGACGGTGGTGGTGCCGGACTCGGCGGTGCGGGTGTTTGTGCTGGATTTCGACTCGCTGCCGACAAAGCTGGAAGAAGCTTTGCCGGTGCTCAAGTTCCGGTTGCGCAAGTCGGTGCCCTTCGACGTGGAGCACGCGGGGATCACCTATCAGGTGCTGAGCGAAGGTTCTTCGCGCCTGGAGACGCAGTGGAAGGTGCTGGCGGCGATCATTCCGGGGACGGTGCTGGCGGAGTATGAAGGTGTGGTGCGGGCGGCTGGATATGAGCCGGGCGCGGTGCTGCCGGCGAGTCTGGCGGTGCTGTCGGCAATCGACAGCCAGGAGGCGTTGCTGGTGGCCAACCTGAGCGCGCGAACGCTGACGACGTCGATCGTTTCGGGCAACGACGTGATGCTGTATCGCACGGTGGAGTTGCCGATCGAGGAATCGGCGCGGCAGGGCGAGATTCAGCGGGCGATTGCCGTGGCCGGTGCGTTTTACGAGGACAAACTGCATTTCAAGGCGCATCGGGTGCTGTATTCCGGGGTGCTTCCGGTGCGGGAGTTTGTGGATTTGCTGGATGACGCGGAGCTGGCGGTGGGCGAAGCGGTGCCGCAGCCGGCGACAGGGATGGTTTCGGCGATGGGACAGGCTTCGGTGGCTGCGGTAACCGGGGCGCTGGTGGGGACGAATTAAGTGAAGATCACACTCAATCTTGCGACACGGCCATACGCGGATCAGGGTCCGGCGCTGAAGCGGCTGCGCATCGGGATGCTGGTGCTGGTGGTGCTGCTGGCCGGGATGGGATTTGCGCTGTTGCAAGTTCATCAGAGGGCGCTGAAGATGGCCGCTGAATCCGATGCGGCGGACCATGCGATTGCCAACATCGAGAGCCAGGAACAGGGCTATCAGGCGCAGATGCAGCAGCCGGCCAATGCGCGGGTGCTGAAGCAGGCGGAGTTCCTGAACAAGCTTTTCGACGAGAAGAGCTTCTCCTGGACGGCGGCGATGGAAGATCTGGAGCGGGTGCTTCCCGCCGGGGTGCAGGTGACGGCGATTGAGCCTTCCCGGGATAAGCAGGGGCGGATCACGCTGCATCTGCGCATTTCAGGGGAACGGGAGCGATCCGTGGCGATGCTGAAGAACATGGAGCGCTCGCGGCGGTTCGAGTCGCCCCGCATCTCCGGCGAAAATGCGGAAAATGCTTCGCGGAACGGGTTGCAGGCGGTGGTCGATACGGGCAATGGCAAGGTCGCCTTCGACGTGCTGGCGGAGTACAATCCGCCCACGCTGGAGGAGCGCAAGGCGGAGATTGCGCAGATGAAGCGCACGAGCGCGAGCGCGCGACCGGAGGCGGCGCCGATGCCCAGAGGGATGCCTCGGCCACCTATGGTGACGCCGAATCAGCCGGCGCGGCCGCCATTCAACCCTATAATGCGGCCGCCCATACCCATGCAGAACCGGCCCGGAATGCCGGGGCCGAACGGTCAACCCCATCCACAGCCCCCGGGAGGTCAGCAATGAGCCGGATGAGTTTGATACGCGAGCGGCTGTTTTCTCCGGTGGGACTCCACGCGGTGGGGTTCGGCATACTGGCGGTAGCCACAGTTTTTCTTGGCATACGAGTGGGCCTGGATTGGCGCACCATCAGCAGCGGGAACCGGGATGAGATTTCCGGCAAGCAGGCCGAGTTGCGGGCGCTGACCATCCAGACGGCGCCGCTGCGCGGGTTGGGCTCCAAGGTGGATGAGTCGCGGAAGCACATTGATGCGTTCTATGCGAAACGGATTCCGCCCAGCTACTCGGCGATCCTGGAGACGCTGGGGCAGATTAAGGCGAAAGGCCCGGTGCAGTTGTCGCGCGCAGGGTATACGCAGGCGCCGGGTTCGGGAGATTTGACCGAGATCCGGATCGACGCCGGCCTGAGCGGGGATTACACCGCGATCATGCGGTTTATCAACGGTTTGGAGCGCAGCGAGACGTTTTTTGTGATTCGGGCGATGGCGCTGAGCGGGCAGCAGAGCGGTACGGTGAGCTTACACATGCAATTTTCCACTTGGCTGCGGCCGGAAGTTGCGGCGGCCAGCGGGATACCGGTGGAGGGCGCGCCGGGGACGCAGCCGCCTGATTCCGATTCGAAGGAACCGGCAGACGGAAAAGCGGCCCTGGAACCTACGGCATCCGGCGCACTCGCCAGTCAGGGTGGGCTATAGCGATGGCGATCAAGGTTGGGACGGAAGAGAAGAAAAAGGTGATCGCGGTCGTCGTTCTGATGACGTTTGCGGTTGGGGTGGCGATTTACGAGTTTGCGGGTGGCCCTTCAACGCCTCCGCCGGCTCCGGTGAAGGCTCCGGTGGCGCGGCAGGCGCCGTCGGCAGGCGCTCGACCAGTTAGTGGAGCGGCGGCTGGGCCGGAAGCGAAGAAGCTGCCGGGAACGGGACTGGATCCTTCGCTGCATATGGAGAAGCTGGCGCTGAGCGAGTCGATCGAGTATGCCGGGGATGGGCGGAATATCTTTTCGGCGGATTCTGCGCCGATGATTCCACCGGAAACGCCGCTTGATATCGCGAGGAACAAGGAACCGCAGTTGCCGGCTGGGCCGGCAATACCAGAACAGCCGCAAGCGCCGGCGATCGATTTGCACTATTTTGGGTATTCCGCGGCGAAAGACGGCAAGCGTGAGGCGTTTCTGTCCAAGGGAGACGATGTTTTTGAGGCTTCGGCGGGCGAAATTGTGAATCACCGGTACAAGGTAGTGGCTGTGGATCTGCATTCGATACAGATTACGGATTTGAGCTACAACAATACGCAGACCTTGCAGTTGCAACCGAATTGAGGTGGGCGATGGGAGATTTCGGATTCCCTCAGGGGCTAAAGCCCCGTATTTTCTCAAGCGCATTGGCGCGGCTGAAGCCGCGCCCTTTCAAAGCCGCGAACGATGGCAGAGTAGCGCACACCTTCAAAGGCGCGAACCATGTCAGCGCAGCGCGCACTTTCAATGCCACGCGCCTTTGCGGGGTACCCCGAGACAACGCCGAACTCCCCGTCGCAGTATCCACGCGACGGGCGCAGGCTGGCGAAGAGGGGTTCATTCTGCTGGCGGTCGTGTTTTTAACGGTGGCTGTGCTGGTGGCGCTGTCGGTGGCTGCGCCGAAGGTGGCCGCGGATATTCAGCGCGACCGGGAAGTTGAGACGGTGCATCGGGGCCAGCAGTATGTGCGGGCGATCAAGATGTATTACAAGAAATTCGGGGCGTATCCGCCCAATCTCGATGCTTTGGTCAAGTCCAACGATATCCGGTTTCTGCGCAAGCGCTACAAGGACCCGATGACGGGCAAGGACGACTGGAAGCTGATCCATTTTGGCGAGAACAAGACGCCGTCGTATGGATTTTTTGGCCAAGCGATCGGCGGGGCTGGCGGATCGACGCTTGCGGGAGTGGGGCCGCAGGGCGCTACCGGGTCGGGCGGATTGTTTTCGGGAACTGGAAGCAATGGGACTGGGAGTTCGGGGTCGATCTTCGGGTCGGATTCAGGGACGCAGAATGGTACGCAACCGGGCGCGCAACAAGGCTCGCAATCAGGCACGCCGACCGGCACCGATCCCAATGCGGGTGGCGGCAGCGCTGGCGCGTATGGTGGGGCAAATGGAGCAAGCGGAACTGCTGGGGGAACGAACTCCGGCGGCGGAATGTTCAGCAATTCGGGATTCGGCAGCTCCGATAATGCCAGCCCGCTGACCATTGGTGGCCTGGGGATTATTGGCGTCGAGAGCCTCAGTCCCAAGCTCGGAATTCTGGAATGGAAGAAGATGAAGCACTATAACGAGTGGGAATTCTGGTACGACCCGAATGCCGACCGGATGATGGTGAGCAGCAATACCGGGGCGATCGGGCAGCCGGCGGGCAGCAGCAGCGGTTTCGGATCGCAAGGACCCACACCTGGCTCGGGCTTCTCAAATTCGCCTGGGGGCTTCTCGAACCAGCCGAATCAGCCCTTTGGATCGTCACCCAGCCAGCCCAGCCAGCCCCAACAGCCTACTCAGCCGCAGCAATAGCGCTCCAAAACCTGCGCAATCCAACAAAAGGACCCAAATCGCTTGGCAGCGAAATGGGTCCTTTTGTGAGCGAACCTGAAAGCAAACCCAGGGGTAAATGACCTGATTGCGGCAGGTCGAGGACTGCAATTGGTTGGTTTAGACGCTGAACGAAGAGCCGCAGCCGCAGGTGCTCTTCACGTTCGGGTTTTCGAATTTGAAGCCGGCTGCTTCGAAGGTTTCCACATAGTCTACAACACAATTGTTCAGATACATCAGAGAAGTGGCGTCGATGAAGACCTTGAGTCCATCGTAAGTAAAGACCTTGTCCATCATGCCGCTCTGGTTCTCAAAGGCCATGGAGTACTGAAAGCCGGAGCATCCGCCGCCGACGACGCCAACGCGCAGACCTGCCGGAATGGGGTCCTGAGTGGCCATGATTTCGCGCACCTTGGCGATGGCCGAGGGGGTCATGTTCAGCGGAGTGGCTTTGGTCTCCGGAACGGGAATGCTTTCGGTGGTCATAGGAACGGTCGCGGTTGCCATATTCGATTTTCTCCCTGAAGCGGAACTCGATGTTTCTCAGCCCTACATTTACTCTACTGCGTTTACTACGTTTGAAACAAGAGCGTTTCGGTCCGACATCTCATTTGGATGCCTGGCGGCGGCTTTCGGTCGCAAATGAGAGCGTGCCTCCTCGACAGTGGGCGCATGGCAGGACTATAGTGTTTGGCCGAACGGCCCTGTCGCCGGCGAAGGACGCTCAACCTAAAATTGGACTCGCCGGTAGTTAGGACCGCGAACGCCAGAGGAGGTTGGATTATGACGATGAGTCCGGTTTCCATTCTGTGGATCGCGTGGGCAGTTTGCACGCTGACAACTGCCGCTTTGACCACGTATCGCATGTCGATTACGAGGGATGAAGAAGGACAGATTTTTCTCGATGAGGCCTTTGCGCATGAGAAAGCGGCGCAGACGGCAATCACGGAGAAAGTCGCCCGGTTGCAACCGATTCTAACGGCCAGCCAAGTGCTGACCGGGGTGTTGACGCTGGGGATCATCGGCTACTACACGTGGATGGTGGCGCGGTCGCTGATGGGGTGAGACGCAGCGTTGCGAACCGTCTTGAGTGCGAACGAAAAGCAAGTGCAAAGGCAACCGCAGGTCCTTCGACTCCGCTGCGCTGCGCTAGGATGACAGCTTTTGTTTGAGGACCGAAGAAAAGCAAAGGCAACGGTTGGGCGGGCTTTTGCGGGCTCCATCCTTGCCGCAAATGCAGCGGCAAGGATGGGGCACCCGCTTTTGTTGGACTAACCGGAAGACGGGCGAGGGACTTGCGCTATTCCACTTCCTGGTGGGCGCGGTAGCCGTTGCGATAGATCAGGTCGTACTTGAGCGGCTTGTGCTTCTCGTCCTGGATTTGCAGCGGGTGGCCTTCGTCGTCGACCAACTGCACCAGCAGCTTGCGGAAGGTGCCGTCCTGAGCTGAGTTGGCCGGGTGGTAGACCAGCTCGTATTTGGAGCGGATTGCCTGGTTCATGGCGCTGAAGTCTTCCGGCATTTCAGCTACGAAGCGGGGGGCAAAGCTCATTCCGCCGGTCATTCGGGCGAAGGTTTGCATCTGGTTGTCGGCCTGGAGGTAGTCGATCTCGGAACTGCCCATGCCGCCGCGCCTGCCCTCATTCATAATGCGGGCGACTGCGCCGGTGGATACGGTGAAGATAGTCACGTCGGGAGTCTTCTTGACCTTGTCGAGGACTTTATCGAGAGTAATTTTTGAAAATGTGTCGCGGCCGGAGGCGATGAGGATGATGTACTTCTGGCCTTCGATGCGGCTCAGGCGGTCGAGCCCCTCGTAAAGCGCGTCGAATACATTCCGCTCTGAGAAACCGGGGATTCGCAGGTTGTTGATGTCCTGAAGCAGTTCGCGCTTGTCCTGGGTAAAGTCGGTGACGATCTGGGTGCGCATGTCGAAGGTCATCATGGCCACGTAGTCCTGCGGCCGGAGCTGCTGGGCAAAGGCGAATGCGGCATTGCGCATGTCATAGATGAATTGGTAGTTGGTCGATGCGAACTCGCAGATGAGCAGGGCCGTGATCGGGGCTTCCGTGCGCTTGAAGCCGATCACCTTCTGCTCTTTGCCGTCTTCAAAAACCTTGAAGTTGCCGGGCTTGAGGTTGGGGACGAACTGGTGTGTCTTTTCGAGCAGGACGCCCACATCGACGGTCACTTCCGGGACGTCGACGTGGAGGGAAACGCTGGGCATGCCCTCGGGGTTCCTGAGTTTGGGCGCGACGGGCGCGGGGGGCGGCGGCGGTGTGTCGTCGGCTGGAGTGGCTTTCTTCTTGGGGACGACGATGGGGCCGTTGTCGCCGGTGGGGCCGCCGGCGTCTGGATTGTCGGTTGGCTGGGCCGGTTGCGTGGGCTGTTGCGGAGTCGGCGTGGGCGTGGGTGTCGATTGGGCGCGAAGAGCCGGAGACAGTCCCAGAGCGAGCAGAATAGCCAGCGAGGTCATTGCCGCGGGGCGCGAAACGTACTGAGAGAGATGGGGGAAACGGAACGAGCGGCTTTTCGTGGTCATCCTGAACATCGGAACCTCACTCTAAAGAGCATACGGCTTGTGGGTGACTGGGAATGTCTGAAAACTGGGTTTCATTTGTTCCTCCCACATCTGACCCAACGGCGAGTCGAAATGTCGGGCGCCAGCCAGTCCCATCCTAGCCGGAAAGACAAATGCCCGGCGACGATGGGGCACCCAGATCCCCCATAGTCGCCGTGATTTGACGCAAAAGGCCGACCGGCGCGCAAGGTTGGGCGACAGCGTCTAATCTGGTAGACGTGCAGAATTCTTTAAGGAAAACTCCTTTGCGTGGATTTTTTGCTTTTGGTTTTGGTGTGGCTACCATATTGCTTGGTGGAGTCCAGCCGGGACTGGCCCAGACCGCGGCTTCGCCGGCACCCGGCGCAACTTCCGGTCCGCCGCCTTCGAGCGTGGGGATTTTCCCTCTGAGTCAGGTGCATAAAGGGCTGACGGGGACGGCGTGGACGGTCTTTGAAGGGACTGTGCCGGAGCCGATGGAAGTGGAAATCCTGGGCGTGCTGCGAGGTGCGCGCGGACCGCACCGGGATCTGATCCTGGCGCGGCTGCATGGAACCAAGCCGGAGTATACGGGGGTGGTGGCCGGCATGAGCGGCAGCCCGGTGTATATCGACGGGAAGCTGGCTGGGGCGCTGAGCTATCGGATCGGGCAGTTCACCAAGGAGCCGATTGCCGGGATTACGCCGATTGAGCAGATGCTGGAAGTTCGAGATTTGGCAGTGCGAGACTTGCCGATGCGGGATTTGGCTCCTCCCTCCCTTGACCCAACTGCTGGGTCAAGAATGGGGCACCCACAAGTGTTGGGATTGCAAGAGGAAAGCAGCGCAGGGCAGACGTTTTCCGCGATGGAAACGCCTTTGCTGATGAGCGGGTTTGAGCCGGAAGCGATTGCCGTCTGGAAGCAGCGGATGGCCGGCACCGGGCTGGATGTGGTTTCAGCCGGAGGCGCGAGCGGAGTTGCAGGGCAGGCTGTGGACGAGGATTTTGGTCCGATTGTGCCGGGTTCGGCTGTGAGCGTGTTGCTGGCGAGCGGGGATATGGAGATTGCCGCCACCTGCACGGTGACGTATGTCGATCCGAAGCAGCTTTTGGCCTGCGGTCATCCGATCCAGCAGTCGGGAACGATTTCCATGCCGATGACCTCGACCGAGGTGGTCGCCACGCTGGCTTCGCCCTTGAATGCCTTCAAGATTGTGAATACTGGCAAGATCATAGGCGCGTTTACCGAGGATCGCGACGCGGCAATTCGCGGCGAATTTGGGACGGCGGCGCGGATGATTCCCGTTTCGATCTCAGTGAAAGATGGGGACAAGCAGCAGGAAATTCATGTTGGAGTGCTGAATCTGCCCAATTTAACGTCGCAGGTGATGCTGGTTTCGGTCTACCAGGCACTCTTGCAATCGAATCTCAGCTCGGCGGATTCGACCTATCACGTGACTGGCGAAATTGCGCTGAAGGGGCAGGCGCCGGTGCCGGTAGATAGCTGGGGCACGCCGGGAGCGACGATGGCCACGCAACTGGCGGCGGCGCTGGGCGTGGCGCAAAGCTTCGATAAGCTCTACTCGAATGCGACGCGGGAAACTCCAATAGAGCGGGTGACGCTGCATGTGGAGGCGATTCCGAAAGACATGCGGACGGAACTGGAGAGTGTGCGGCTGGTTTCTTCCAGCATTGTTCATGCTGGGGACACGGTGACGGTAGAAGCGACGCTGCGGCCATGGCAACAACCGGCCAGGAATGTGCGCATTCCGTTCCGGATTCCGGCGCGGCTGGAGCCGGGAACGCTGCGGATACTGGTGGGCAGCGCGCAGGCTGTGGACCGGACGCTCGACGGGGCGGAGCCGCAGACGCAGGTGACGAGCGAGGCGGCGGCTGCGGATCGGCTGCGCCGGCAACATGCGGCAGACCGGGTGTATGTGAGCCTGCTTCTACCGGAGTCGCAGGCCTCAGTGAATGGAAAAACGCTGGACAGTCTGCCGCTTTCTATGGCCAACACGATGGAAGCGGCCAGCAGCGGCGTGGATGTGGGGCTGCATGGCGAGTCGCTGGTGATGGCGGCGGATGTGGCTGCGGGCGGAGTTTTGAACGGCCAGCAGCTACTTACTCTGCGCGTAGAGGCTGGTGGCGGGTTACACTAAGGGCACGTTCTTTCGGTCCCACGCTGTTCGCTTTCTTGTCTGGAAAAACAGACTTTCCATCCCAGATTGACAGGCCGGTCCTTGCGAGGAGTTCAGGCGAGGCTTCCCGGCCCGTAATCCCACCGAGTTTCGGCGAGGCATACAGGATACTTATGGCGCTCATTCATGGACTTGCAGCACATGCGGCAGGCGCGGAACTTCTTCCTTTCAAGTACGATCCTGGCCCATTGCGGCCCCAGGAAGTGGACATTCGCATCTCGCACTGCGGGGTGTGCCATAGCGATCTGCATCTGATTTCGAATGACTGGGGCATCAGCCAGTTTCCGTTCATTCCCGGCCACGAGATTGTGGGCAAAGTGACGGCGGTGGGTTCGGAAGTGGTTTCGCTCAAGGCGGGTGTGCGCGTGGGCGTGGGCTGGCAGTCGAACTCCTGCGGGCTGTGCGAGTGGTGTTCGCAGGGGTTTGAGAACCTGTGCGCCTCGGCGGAGGCGACCTGCGTACGCCGGCATGGCGGGTATGCGGACTCGATCCGGGTCAATGCGCGATTCGCGATTCCGATTCCGGATGCGCTTTCGAGCGAAAGCGCGGCGCCGCTGCTGTGCGGCGGCATCACGGTCTATAACCCACTGCGCTCGCATGGCGTGAATCCCTCGTCGCGGGTGGGGATTGTGGGTATTGGCGGGCTGGGACACATGGCCTTGCAGTTTGCGCGGGTCTTTGGCGCGGATGTGACGGCGTTTTCGACCTCGGCCGCCAAAGAAGAAGAGGCGCGGGCGCTGGGCGCTCATGCCTTTGTGAATACGCGGGATTCGAAGCAGGTGCGCGAGGTTGCGGGCAAGTTCGACTTTATTCTGACCACGATCAACGCCGACCAGGATTGGAATTCCTACATTCAAGCGCTCAGGCCGACGGGAACGCTGTGCTTTGTGGGCGTGCCGCCTTCGCCGGTTTCGGTTCATGCGTTTCCGCTGATCGCGGGTGTCCGTACGATTACCGGCAGCCCCATCGGCAGCCCGCACCGACTGCGCGAGATGCTGGACGTGGCGGCGCGGCATGGCGTAAAGGCGCAGACCGAGGGTTTTCCGATGGCCAAGGTGAATGAGGCGATCGAGAAGGTGAAGAAGAACAAGGTGCGGTATCGGGCTGTGCTGGCGAACTGAGCGCAGTTACCATTCCTAATGCTTGCCGGTTGCCTCTGCTGATGCTTTGGCTCGATTCTGCTTAATCCTGAGCTTCACAATTCGCTCGATCAAGTCGTATGGAATCGGCTGGTCGAGAGGAAATTGCAGGTTGCCTTTGGGGCCCCCGTAGGGTGCGATGGCCTTTTCTATGGCAGGATCGCCGGAAACTGGCGGGTAGAGGCCGATGTGCTTCTTGAAGGCCGCGAAATAGACCAGAATGCCGTTTTGCTGAAATGCCGGCATTTTGTAGCTGATGATTTCTTCGGCTTCCGGAGCGGCTTTGCGGATCGTCGTTCGGATGGATTGGAGAATCGACTGAATTTCAGTCGGATAGGCTTGAATGTACTCGTCGATGTTGCCGAAGTTTGGGACTCTGACATCCATCAATTCCCTCCTGAATGCTGGAGATGTGGCGTTCGCCTGCCGGCCCCGATGATAAGACGTTCTTCGGCGCATTGGCTATCGACGAGCCTGAACTTTATCCAGTCACCGTTAGGCGTCTTTGGAACCGCGAATGAAGCGGCAACTCTAGTAAACTCAGCCTCAGCATGAATTTCTGTCGTTTTTCCTCCTCATTCCGGTTCGGGCCGCTTGTTGCCTGCGGATTTTCACTCCTCGTTCCTGGCTTGATGTTGGCTGGGGCGACCCGTTCCGCGTCCGCGCAGGGTACGCGCGTCTGGACGCAGTCTAAGTTTGAGGAGTTTGAAAAGGGGACGCCGCAGGGCGTGGCCATCGGCAGTAACGGCAAGTTGCGCTCCGGACCGGTGGCGGCCGAAGTGCTGACGACGCCTTCGAGCTTTGTCTGGTCTGTGGCCACGGGCAAGGACGGCGCGGTCTATCTGGCCACGGGATCGCCGGCGACGGTCTTACGTGTGAATCCGGATAAGACGGCGGACCCGCGATTCACAAAGCTGTTTGAGACCAAGGCACTGGCGGTGCAGGTGGTGCGCGTGGGGCCGGATGGGGCGCTCTATGCGGCGACAATTCCCGATGGGAAGGTGTACCGGATCAAGACGGACGCTTCGAAGCCGATGGACGAAACGACGGCGGAAGTAGTTTTCGACTTGGGCAAATTGGATGCGAAAGCTGCGGAGGGCGGAATAGCTGGAAAGACTGCCGATGGCAAGGCGGAAGACGGCAAAACGCCCGACGGCAAAGCGCGCTACATCTGGGATATGACCTTTGACCGGGCTGGCAAGCTGTATGTAGCTACCGGCGGTCCAGGTGCGGTGTACCGGGTGAATGTGAGCGAGGCTCAGCCTACGGCCGAGGTCTTTTTCAAGAGCGACGAGCAGCATATTCGCGCGCTGGCCTGGGACGGCAAGGGGAATTTGATTGCCGGTTCGGACGGGTCGGGGCTGGTGTACCGGATCAGTTCGGACGGCAAAGGGTACGTGCTCTTCAGCGCGCCGCGGAGGGAGATTACTTCGGTTGCCGTAGGGGCGGACGGGACGATTTACGCGTCGGATGTGGGTGACAAGGCCAAGAATCCTCTCCCCGCATTGCCAGTGGCGAGCGGCGGCGTGGGCATCACGATCAGCTTTGTGCAGCCGGGTTCGATGCAGGCGGCCAACGCCAGCACGGCGCTGCCGGAGGGGTCGGAGATTTACGCGCTGAAGCCGGAGCAGGCTCCGCGCAAGCTTTGGGCGGATAAGGACGCGATTGTCTACCAGATGACATGGGCGGGTGACGGCCTGACCGTGCTGACGGGCAATCGTGGACGAATTTTTACCGTGCGGCCGGACGGAAGTTACAGCGACATTGCGCATTTGGACGCGCAGCAGGCGGTTTCGCTCACTCAAGCTGGTGGCGGCTGGCTGATTGGGACGGCGAATACCGGGAAGCTCTTCGGTTTAGCGCCCTTTGACAGCGCTGAGGCTAAATCCGCGGTTCAGTTCGTCTCCGCGACGGATCTGCACAGTTATGCCAGCGATGTGCTGGACGCCGGCGCGATGTCGCGCTGGGGGCGCGTGGAGGTTGATCCGGGCTCGCACAGCTTCCAGATCTGGACGCGCACCGGCAACGTGGAGCAGCCGGCGCGCAACGACAAGGATTGGGGTTGGAGCGACTGGGAGCCGGCCGCGGAGAACAAGGTTGCTTCCCCGGCTGGGCGCTATCTGCAATGGAAAGTGG
>Ga0302324_100015327_pt1 | contig 15373 bp, 10 predicted proteins | sample Palsa_T0_1_FD_201949 | JGI IMG/M metagenome (GOLD analysis project Ga0302324, IMG submission 201949) | Peat permafrost microbial communities from Stordalen Mire near Abisko, Sweden - Palsa_T0_1 | ecosystem: Environmental > Terrestrial > Soil > Palsa > Peat permafrost | place: Sweden: Abisko...
GACCCCGGGTGATCCGCGGCACACGGATTAAACCGTTACCGTTGCTTCCTTCCGGACCTGGCGGGGTTCACAGCCATCCGTTGCACGAAGCCCGGAGCCTGACAACCTCTCATGCTAACATGCGGGCCGGTGGGTACACGCGGCTTCAGCCGCGTTTTCGCCAAATCGGGCGAGAAAGCGCCACCCGCTGAAAGCAACCTTTTTCGATTCACCTCACACCTTCCGATTTCTCTTCTTCCCTCTCATCGCTTTGCCGACACCGCAAGCTCCGGCAACTTCCTCCCAGGTTATTCTTCCATCAGCATGCTGACCTTCCGGCTAACCAGCCAACTGTCACCAATCGCCAGCACGCTTTTTGAGGCCGGGCCAGAAAAATCCACCGCCAAACACAAAACTAGGCCATTTGCGCCACCTGATCCCGTAACATCCCTAGCCTCTTAAACTTGTGTCCATTTTGTGGGTGCCAAGCAGCTCGTTCCCTCCCGTGATCCCGGAAAGCGATCTCTCGATTCACCTCCTTCGTGGGTTCATATTTCGCAAGACTGTTCCTGATGCCAGACGCAGCCCCTGAGCTATAATTGCTATCTCTGCGGAGGACACATGCGTAATCAAGGCGTCTTGCAAAGCGATTTTCCTTCTCGCTTTACTCGGTTCTTTCTGATTCCCCAGTTCGCGTTGCGCGCAGCGGTTTTTTGCGGTTTCGCAGCCGGCGCCTTCGCCCAACTCCCGCTAATCTATAGCCGGAACATCTACAATGCCGCCAGTTACACGCCCGCAGGCATCCCGGCCGGCGCCATCGCGCAAGGCTCGATTTTCACTGTATTCGGAGCCAACCTGGGGCCCTCCAAGGCGGCCACGGCGAATTCGTTTCCGCTAGCGAACGCGCTGGCCGGCGTGTCACTCAATGTGACCCAGGGAACCACAACCGTTAGCGCCATTCCCGTGTACGTGAGTGCATCCCAAATCAATGCCATCATGCCGTCCAATGCCCCTCTCGGCACGGCCTCCCTTCAGGTAATCTTCAATAACGCCCGCAGCAATATGTCGCCGGTTCAGATCACCAATACAGCCCTGGGGATTGTCACCGCGCTTGGAACAGGGTCGGGACCGGGCGTCTTGCAGAATTACGTTACTTCCACCAATCAGCCCATCAATACTCCCAAGGTCTCGGCACAGCCTGGACAGACCATTACGCTGTGGGGCACCGGCCTTGGGCCGATTACGGCGCCCGACAACGAAGCGCCTCCCGCCGGCAACCTGCCGGTGCAAGTGCAAGTTTTCGTCGGCGGCGTGCCGGCCCAGGTGCTCTATAGCGGGCGCAGCCCTTGCTGCGCTGGCACGGACCAAGTGGTGTTCACCGTTCCGGCCGGCGCGCCACTGGGCTGCTGGGTGCCGGTGTACGTTAAAACCGCGGGATCGGCGGTCAGCAACTTCGTCAGCATGGCGATCACGGCTTCCGGCGGCGCCTGCTCAAACTCGGTGCTTCCCCAAATCAGCTCCCTCATCGTCAACGGAGGCACGTTCGGCGAGGCCCTCGTCGCGCGAGCCACCACTCACGAGGATGTAGGCGTGCTGGCTCCGGTGGACGTCACCGCGGATTATCATGTCTCCTTCGGCTTCGCCCCCACAGTGGTTCCGTTCCCGTTTAATCCCGCTATCACCTTGCAGCCGCCGGGGACTTGCTCGGTCTACACGGTCCAAGGGGACTTGCTGAACGGGAGCGCGCTGGCCGGCTCGTTGCCCGTGGCCACAGCGCTCAATCTCGGCCCTCCGCTGCTGTTAACAGGCCCGGCCGGCACGCAAACTTTGAACTACACGTTCCTCGGCGCCAGGGCGGGCTATCTCGGCGGCCTCATCTCCAACAACATTCTTACCAGTTCTCTTTTCCTGAATCCCGGCTCATACTCCATGACGGGATTCGGCGGAACCAATGTCGGCCCCTTCACCGCGTCCTTCACCATCCCTGAGCCCCTGACCTGGAGCAATCGCGATGAACTGGTCACGGTTGTGCGCGCTCAGCCATTGACGCTTTCCTGGGCCGGCGCAGGCAGCGGTGACATGCTGGCCATCGTCGGCGCAGGCGTGGATTTGCCGTCGAACTCCAGCGCCACTTTCATCTGCATCGTGCCGCCCGGCGCAACCAGCTTCACCGTTCCCTCCGACATGCTCTCGAACCTGCCGGCCACCCGTCTCAACCCCCTGCAGTCCAAAGACGTCATCTATCTCTTGGACTTGGCTGGCTCCAGCCTTCAAAACCTGAAAGCCACCGGGCTAAACCAAGGCTCGACCGGTGCCTTCCTGATTCAGGGCAAGACCGTCGTGTTCCAATGATCCGGCTCACCACCACCAAACTGATGGGCGCGGGCATCGCCCTAAGCCTGGGCTGGATCGTCCTGGAAGCTTGCGACTGCAATCCAGACGTGACGCAGGAAGATAACATCTGGGGCTCCTGGGTAACTTGCGTTAACAACACGCCCACCCTGATGGTGTATGTCGGGGGCGTTCCGAAGCCCGTTACGGCCAAGGGAGGCGACTTCAACCCGAGCGATTGGGATTGCAGCAAGGATCCGAATTCGCCGCAGTACAAAAAGTCCGAGTCTTCGGCCCCCTTCCCTGTCGGTTCACCCTCGGGCCCCAACCCCGGATCCGCGCGGCCTCGTCAAACGGAAAGCTCTCAAGTCGGCTATGTTCCGGAACAGATCAGGGCCTTGCCTTTCACCCCATACCGCCCGCCCCCAGGCACGCCTCCGATGTGCCAATCCACCTTTCCCGACGTGATTCGAACCAATCACAACGAGAGTACGGTCAGCCGCTTTGCAACCTGCCCATTCGCTTTCAAGACAACGATTCCGGTCTTCGCCAATCCGCTGCAGATAGAGGTGACTCCGGATGGATCCACGGCGCTGGTCACCAGCTTTGGCCCGCTCGATGGCACCGGCGGCGCTGTCACTTTTATCAACCTCAGCACCAACCTGGTCACCAATACTGTCATGATGCCCTACGGAGTCACGCCCAATGGTCTCGCCATCTCTCCCGCCGGGACCACCGCCTACATCGGCAATTTCACAAGCCCTGGCCAGATTCTCGTGATGAATATTGCTTCCCAAACCATTACCGCAACCATTCCAATCGCGGTGCCGTATCCTTCCGGACTCACCTTGACGCCGGACGGATCCCAGCTTTGGATTGGTTCGCCTTTGGGGTTGGAAACCGACGTCGTCGACACGTTGTCTCAGACCGAGGTGTACGGGTTGAACATTCAATATGTCACCGATATCGCCTTCAACTCCACCGGCACTACCGCGTATCTTACGAGCAGCTTGAATTCGCCCGGTCAAGTGTTCGCGGTGAATACCGCAACTTTCCAGATCTTGAACACTTACAATGTCGGCAATACCCCCGCCGATATTGCGATGTCTTATGGCGACCAATGGCTGGTTGTGAACAACTACGGTGACATGACCGTTTCAGTGATCGATTTGCTGCAAAACGCAGTGAAGACGACCAACGTGGGCGGCACAGTCAACGGCATCGCGTTCGTCCAATAAATATGCTTCTCTATTATCCACATAGCAATTCGGGATGTGGGGCGGACGCCTTCGTCCGCCCCACAGGGCGGACTTTCTTAGCGGTGTTCCAATGATCCGGCTCACCACGACCACCAAACTGATGAGCGCGGGCATCGCCATGAGCTTGGGCTGGATGGTCCTGGAAGCCTGCGACTGCGATGAGACCAAGGAAGATCAATTTCCAGGTTTTTGGGTCGCTTGCACCGGCAACAAGCCCACGCTGATGACTTACAGCGGCAACAACCCCACTATTGTGACGACTACGACGGCTGGCAACTTCAATCCCAACGGCTGGGACTGTAGCCGGGATTCCAATTCGCCGCAGTATAAAGGATCCTTGGCTTCAGCTCCCTTTCCCATTGGCTCTCCTGGAGGCCCCGGTGGAAACGCCAGGCCGCGCCAGACGGGAAGCTCACAAGCCGCCTACCTCCCGCAACAGATCAGAGCCTTGCCCTTCACACCCTACCTCCCGCCTCCGGGCGCGCCGCCAATGTGCCAATCCACCTTCCCCGACGTGATTCGGACGAATCATCCCGAGAGTACGGTCACCCGGATTTCAACCTGCCCATTCGCTGTCAAGACAACGATTCCGGTCTTCGCAAATCCGCTGCAGATAGCGGTCACTCCGGATGGATCCAAGGCGTTGGTCACCAGCTATGGCCCCCTTGATGGAACCGGCGGCGCCATCACTTTTATCAACCTCATTACCAACCAGGTCACCAACACTGTCATCATGCCCTTCCAAGTGACGCCCAATGGGGTAGCGATCTCACCCGACGGGACCACCGCCTACATCGGCAATTTCAGGCCCGCCGGCCAGTCGATCCTCGTCATGAATATTGCCTCCCAAACCATTACCGCGACAATTCCAGGCGTGGTGACGTATCCTTCGGGACTCACCTTAACGCCGGACGGATCCCAGCTTTGGATTGCTTCGCCCGTGGGGATGGAGACCGACGTCATGGACACGTTGTCTCAGACCCTGGTAGCCCGGATGAACATTCAGATGTCGACCGATATCGCCTTCAACTCCACCGGCACTACCGCGTACGTTACGAGTGCCTTGAACGTGCCCGTTGGTCAGGTGTTCGCGGTGAATACGGGAACTTTCCAGACCTTGACCACTTATAACGTCGGCAATACGCCCGCCGATATTGCGATGTCTTATGGCGACCAATGGCTGGTCGTCGACAACAGCGGTGACAATACTATTTCCGTGATCGATTTGGTGCAAGACGCGGTGAAGACGACCAACCTGGGCGGCGTGGTCAACGGTATCGCGTTCGTCCATTAAACATGCTTCCGTATTATCCACAGCCCGTGTTTCATCTCGGCCCCTATAGCATCCACGCTTTCGGCATTCTGGCCGCGCTCGCGGTGCTGGTGGGCGGCCGGATCATTCTGCTCCGTGCTCACCGGCGCGGAATTCCTCCCGAAGAGATGTTCCAATTCTGCGCCACCATTTATCTCTGTGCTCTTGCCGGCGCGGTTTTAGCCAAGCTCGTCCTGGACGATTTTCCCGCTTTCCTTTTGAATCCCGTGCAGGCCTTCCGAGCCAATCTTGGCTTTAGATCCTTCGGTGGGATCATCGGCGGCTTACTGGGTGGATTGCTGTGGTGCCGCTTCCGCAAACTATCGCTCTTCGAAGCGCTGCGCCGGTTGGACATCGTGGTATACGCTATCCCGGCAGCCTGGATGATCGGCCGCCTGGGATGTACACTCGCGCATGACCACCGCGGCCTCGCCTCCACCAGTTGGATCGCCGTGAAATTTCCCGAAGGGCCGCGCTACGATCTCGGGCTTATCGAGTTTCTGTTCCTGATCGGAATGGTAATCGCTTTCCGTATCCTCGACCGCCGCCCGCGCCCTGTCGGTTTCTTCTTCGGTCTCTATGGCGTGGTCTATGGCGGCTTCCGCATCTGGCTCGACACTCTTCATATCCAACCCTTGCGATTTTACGGCGGGGCCATAGGGGTTTTCATCGGTCTTCTGGGCTGGATAGCGATGCTGGCTTTCGAACGGTCACGCTCCCGCCAGGTCGAACCCGCGCCGGCCGCGGTGTAGCGATGTCAGCCCGCCCGTCCCAGCAAAAAACGGATAATGGCCGCGCCCCAATAATCGCGAACGATATTGTAAGTCCCAACGATCACGAGGAAATCGGCTGCGTTCAGAACGATGACCGCTGAAATTCGGAAGGCCAGATGGGACCGCATTCTGCCGGCGCGCAGGAAAAGTTCTGCCATGGCCAGGTTCGGCAAATAGAACAAGAAGGACATCACGACGTCGAACGGGCCGCGGTAGTTCGCCAGGTGGCCGATGGGAGCTGGGGCGGTGATGTTTAACCAGAATCCGGATTCCATCCGGTAGAGCCATGAACCAATCGCCAGCGCGAACAGGCGAATGGCCCAAGCCCGATGCTCTTCCCAGCGATGGCTGCGCGCATTCCGATAGGTCTTGATCGCCGCGAGAATGATGAGCGCCCCGTACAGCCCAAATCCGATATTCATCGGAGCGCCGCCGACGGTTCCTTTGCTCAAGATAAACCCCAACCCGCCCAGCCCGGCCACCACGGCAGTGAACACATAAGTCCGCCCGAGCCAGCGATGGATCCAGGGCCAGCGCGTACGCAATTCGCCGATCATTTGCACCGGACCCAGAATCAAGATTATGGCGCCCGCCGCGAAATGAGCGGATAGCGCCAGCAAGGCGGCCAGATTGCCCTGGTCGTACAAGCCCGGCACGAAAATGTTCCACTGGTCCATGTGCCCGTAGGGAATCGCACCGAAGTAGAACGCGAGAGTGTACATTCCGAAGAACGCAGCGCTTACCCAGCTCGCCGCGCCAAGGCCGATCGCCGACCACCGCACAGCCGGTGACGAACGGGGCGGGGTTAATTGAAGGACGTTGGCGGGTTCGAATTTCGCTGGCATCGGTTCTTCTGTTTAGCAAGATATCCTAATCTTGCAGGCCCGGCTGAGAAGCAGAAGCGCAAAGCGTTAATCCCGCCCGGCTATGCTATGATCCCGTTAAGAACACAAGTTCCTGTTCATCGTGCATCGCGACGCTCCAAACACCTTGACCGCGTTGGAGTTCGGGCGATTTCAGCCGATCTATCTAGTGTGGGTTCCAGCGTGGTTACTTGGGCTCGTATGATCAGCCGGCATATCCTTTGCTATGCCCTGGCCGTGCCGTGCCTTGTATGGGCCGCGCCCGTCACGCCCGTCCCCGCCCCAACCAAACTCACGCTCCAGCAGGCCGGCTCGCGCACCGGACGGGACTTCGTTCCCACTTATGAAGGCCAGCAGGCCGTCGTCACCGGCCAAATCTCCGCCCGCCCCATCTGGGTAACCGATTCTTACTACCTCCCCATCCAGGACGAAGCGCACTACGGAATCTTGCTCAAACCCTCGCTGAGCCAGTTGCAAGGCCTGGAAGTGGGCGACTGGGTGGAAGCTCTAGGAACCATCGCCAACCGGGCCGGATCGCCCATCCTGGCGCCCCAGGCCATCCGGCGATTGCGGCACCTGCCGCCGCCGGCGCCGATGCTCGTTGCGGCGCCTGACATCGCATCCTTCCGCTACCTGGGAGTGCTGGTCACCAGCGAAAACGTCGTCACCGGCGAAGATCAGAATGGCGGCGGGGACCTGCTTCTGATCGGCCCCAGAAGGCAGGAGCTGCATGTATTTTTGCCCCGGGCACGGCGGGACTCCGGTCCGCAGTTGAGCGGTTTTCGGGTAGGCGATCGCATCCGCATCACCGGCATCGCCAGCCAATACTGCACGCTGCCTCCCTACGATCATTTCTTTCAAGTGCTCATTGCCAGCCCGGGTTCCATTGCCGTTCTCGAGCGAGGCTGGGTGATTCAGCCGCCCTTTCTGCTCGCCGCGCTGATCCTGGCCGGCGCACTGGCTCTCATCTGGTGGTTTCGAGAGCGCCGCATGGCCGGCCTTCGCAAGCAGATGCGCCTGCTCAATTCGCTCGGCGAACAGGTGATCGGCGCCACCTCTTCCACCGAGATCCTGCGCCGCTTAACGCTCAATCTCCCCGCGCTCTCGAATGCTACCGGCGTCGGCCTCTACATCCACAATCGGGGAAGCAAGGTGCTGGAGAGCATGCATACCTCGAGTTCGGCCGTGAATGTTATCGATCCCGAGGCGCCGGCCAGCTCCATGGCCTCCGGCGTCGCCGCCTGCTTCCGTGCGCATGCCCTGCTGGCCATCCCGGACACCCGCCGCAGTCCTCACTTCCGGCGGGAAGAGGCCGCGGTATCCCCGCGCTCGGTGCTGTTCGTACCCATGTTTGCGCAAGCTGAGTTGATGGGCGTGCTGGATATCCATCACAACAATCACTTCCATTATTTCAGCGAGGCCGAGCAGGCCGCCATGCAGCACCTGGCCAACCAGATCGCGACCGCCCTCAAATTGCAGGAGCAGCATTCCATGCGCGAACAGTTGTTCCGCAGCGAAAAACTCGCTGCCGCGGGACAACTGATCTCCGACGTCGCCAACGAGCTTCGTTCCCCGCTGCAATCCATCGCCATGCTGGCCACCGCGCTGCGCTCGCAAAACGGCGAAGTTGCGCATCCGGAGCTCGAATCCATCACCACCGAGGCGCGCCGCGCCAATGAAATCGTGGGCCGCCTGGTCTCCTTCGCAAAAGTGGAACAGTCGCAGGCCGAGCCGCTGGACCTCAACGCCATCCTTTCGGGCCTGCTCAAGTTCCGCGCGCCGGAATGGAAGGTGAAGGGCGTCGAAATCAAGTCCCATCTCGCGGTCAAGCGCGCCATCGTGCTCGGGTCGCCGGGACAGATTGAACAGGTGTTGCTCAATCTGCTGGTGGATGCGGAAAAATCCGCCGCCGAGTCGCGCGACAAAGTCATCACCGTCTCCAGCAGCCTGCTCGCCAAGCGCGTTCTGGTCGAGATCGCTTATCCCACGCGCGGGCCCGACAATCGCGGCGACTCCACCGATCCCGATCACGCGGGCTCCGGCGCTCTCGGCCTGGGCGTGTGCCGCGGAATCATCGAAGGCCATGGCGGCGAGTTCCGCGTCGTCCGCACGGCGCCCGGCCAAGCGCGTTTTGACATCGAGTTGCCCGTGATCGAAGCCCGCCAGACCGGTTCGGGCGCTTCCGAATTCTCCGAAGCCATCCGCCAGCTCACGGTTCTGGTGGTGGAGCCCGATGGCAAGGTGCAGCGAAAACTGGTGGAGATGCTTGGCAATCGCGGCGATCGCGTGGTCCCGGTCTCCAGCGCCGAGGAAGGCCTGGATATCGTCGACCGGCTGCGGTTCGACATGGTCATCTGCGCCGTTCGCTTGCCTGGCTTGAATTGGGTTCAGTTCTGCGAGCGCGTGCGCCTCCGCGTGGGCGGTTTCGTTCTGCTCACCGACGCGTTCAATAGCGACGTCGGCCGCGCGTTTCGCAACAGCGAAGGCTACGTCCTCACCAAGCCGGTGGACGAAACGGATTTGTACCGGATTTGCCGCGCCGTCGAGGACCGCACCAGCCTGCTCATCCGCGAGTAGCCATGCCATTTTCCGCTTCCTACGACCGCGCTACTAAGATCATTTCCGCGCTGGTGTGCTTGTTCCTGCTCGCCGTCATCGCCTACACCCGCAGCCCGGTTTTCTCTTTGATCGCGCTGCTCCTGATTCTGGTGTCTTACGTATATTCGCCGCGCGGCTATACCATCACTGATCGCTCGATCCTAGTGCGGCGCCTGGCCGGCCAGGCCCGCATCGCCCTCGACGACATTCGCGAAGTGCGGCGAGCCACGCCGGACGACTTCCGCGCTGCCATCCGCCTCTGGGGCAGCGGCGGGCTCTTCGGATACTACGGCCTGTTCAGCTCCGCCAAGCTCGGCAAATCCACCTGGTACGTCACCCATAAGAACAACAGAGTGCTCGTGATCACTGGCTCAAAAACGGCGCTCTTCAGCCCCGACGACGTGGACGGTTTTCTCAATGCGATTCGCGCTACAGCAGCAGTTCCCAGCGCCCCAACACAAAGCCCCGTGAACGCGGGAAAATAGAATAAACTATGCGCTGCAAAATCGCCTTCGCGTTCGTAGCCGCCGGTTGCCTCGCCGCCGCTGAAAAATACGCCGGCCCCGTCCCGCCCAAGCCCGATATTCCCTATCTGGTCCACGCGTCCAATCTGGTCGAAACCGAAGTGGCGCAAGCCCGGCAGGAAAATCATAAGGACGACTCCAAGTTCTCCATCGCCGGCGCATCGTCGTCGGCGCGCACGCCCCTGGCCGAGCCGGTTTTCCTTATCGACGCCCAACAGATCTCGCCCCAGAGCTTCGAGCTCTACCGGCTCGACGTCAAAGGCGGCAATCGCGAGGTCTCGGTGAATTCCTCGCGGCGGCGGGGCGGATCGCACGCTCTGCACCTGGCCGTGAAACAGCTTTCGGGCCATCTCTATCGCGTGGAAGTGGACGAGCCCCTGGAAAACGGCGAATACGCGCTTTCGCCTAACGGCGACAATCGGGCTTTTTGTTTTGAGATCTACTGAGGAACCTCGGGCCACCGGCCGCATCCCGTATCTCGCGACGCAGGCCGCCGCGCCGTACCAAGGCCTGCGCCCGATTCCGGTTTCCGTCCTGCTCCACAACGTCCGCAGCCTCTACAACGTCGGCGCTTTTTTCCGCACCATCGACGCCGCGGGATGCGACAAGCTCTATTTGTCGGGAATCACCGGCCGGCCGCCGCACCGAAGCCTGGCGAAGACCGCTCTCGGCGCCGAGGAGACCGTCGCGTGGGAACATCACCTGGAACCCAGCGCCCTGATCCGCAAATTGCGCGAGCAAGGAGCGGAAATCGCCGCCGTCGAAACCAGCGTTCACTCCACCGACCTCTACGATTGGCGGCCGCGCTTTCCGGTCTGCGTCCTATTCGGCCACGAAGTGGATGGCCTAGCCGAGCCTCTGTTGGCCCTCTCGGACACCCACATACGCATTCCGATGCTGGGCCGCAAGCACTCGCTCAACGTCGCGACCGCGGGCGGCGTCGTCATCTATGAGCTCTTGCGAAAATACCGGGCGCTGCTTACATCGCCGGCGGCGCTTGGGCCACGACGGGAATGGTGACGATGTTGCTCGTGAACACGTTCTGCGCGATATACATCTGCGTAAACAGATTCGTGGTGATTGAATCGAGCAGTTGCAACTGCACCTGATAGACGCCCAGGAAGCCGGGAAGCAGTCCCGCGTTCAGCACCTGCGCCGTGGTGCCGCCCACCTGCGCATTATCCACTGCGGTCACCGGAACATTTAAGGCCGGCCCTTGATAGACTTGCCCCGTGATGGAGGCCTGCGTCACGCCATCCGCCAGAGTGGTCGGCCCGATGCCCGTGGCGTAGATCGTGATCACTTCGCCCGGAACCGCCGGATTGTCGTCGGTGATCCGCGAGCCCGCGATATTCGCGCAGCACGTCTCGCCGCTGTCCAGAACATCAATCTCCTCGCTGGCGCCGGAACTGGTGGAGGCCGTAATGGGGATGCCGTTGCCCGCCGGTCCGCCCACTTTCGCGGTCAGGATAATATCGGTGAACTCACCGCCCGCCGCCGCCGTCACTCTTTCGTTCGTATTTGCGTTGACCAATGCGATCAGCGCATCGCGAATAGCCTGCAGCGTATCGATGGCCTGGACCGTATAGTTGTAGCTGTTGTTGTCGACAGTCAGCGTCACCACGTCGCCCGCGGTGGTGGATCCATCGAGCGCCACCGCCGCGATCGCATTTCCGCTGGTATGAAAAGCAATCGCCACTCGCGGATCATTGCCCGGCTCGGCCAGGATACCCGGGTTCTCCCCTACCACCGGAACCCCAATGGCAGTGGTGGCGGTAACTGTACCGTCGTTATGCGTGGTCCGGACAAACCCGCTGACGCCGGCGCCACCATCGGCGTTAATCGAGTTGGACACTTCGTACGGAAGCTGAGCGTTGACCTGCGTGGGCGAGACGAACAAGATCGGCGAACGGATGCCGTCAAAGTACACTTGCACGCCGTTGAACGTTGTGGGGTAACTGCCAGACTCGCTCGGAACCGCGGTGGCGGTTGAATCCGCCAGATTCGTCCCGAAAATGCTCACGATGGTGCCGGGCGCCAATTCGGCCGCGGCCGCGCCGCCGGTAAGGTCGGCCCCCGCCGCCGTGGCCACCTCCGTCGCTGTCCCCCCGCTGGTAACCGACGTCACAGTGGCCGAATACCCGATATTGTTGCCGCTCAAACCCGGCGAGCGCGCGGTCAAGTTGACCACATAAAGAGCGCCAAGAACGATATCAGTGCTCGCGATGACATTCGGATCCGGCGTGCTGCCCTTCGTGGTCCCGTTGATCAGGTTCGCGAGATTCTGAGCGATGGAAACCAGCGTGTCGGATTTGAGCACCGTGTAGGTATAGCATTCCAAACCTGTCGCGGGGCATGCGGTGGCTGAAGTGCCCGGCGTGGTGATCATGATCGTTATCGTGTCGCCGGCCGTGATGGTTCCCGTTAAACTCACCGAGCCGACCGCGAAAGTGGCCAAGCTGTACGCATTCGTAAAGCCGGTGGGCGTAACAGTGGACGATCCAGGGGTGAACGCCAGCACCCGCAGGTCGTACGGATCCGATACGTAGAGGTTCGTCCCATCCCAGGCCAGTGCCAGCGGCTGGAAGAAGGTGTTTGGAGCCGACTCCAGAATATCGGAGTCCGGCCGGAACGTATCGGTGGCGTCGGTGAGCTGATCGGTGTACTGGTCCGGCTGCCCCAGGAAGATATCGGCCGCCGCCCCGTTGCTGGCAGGAATGGTGTTGTAAACCAATACTCGATCGTTTCCGCCATCGGCAATGAACAAGCGCTTCCCGTCCGACAACGCGAATCGGGGGAAACTCAGCGTGACCCCGCAGCGCGATGGATAGATGGGGGTGCCGTCGCTATCCATGCTGGTGGAAGGACAAATAACGGTCGGGCAGCCGGCGGCGTAAACGGGGTAGCCGTCGTCATCCACGCTGGTCGCAACGCAGGATGCGATAATACCGTTGTTCAGCTCGCTGGTCATGTTGGGCTGGCCCACCACGACGTCCGCGGCTTGCCCGTTCTGCGTTGGAATGGAATTCCAAATCAAGACGCGGTTGTGCCCCAGGTCGGTCACAAAAAGGTGCTGCCCGTCCGACGTTACCGAGACCGGATTAAACAAGTTGCTGGCGGTGGGAGGAAGATCGCTTGTGGTGGGGGGCGGAGCCGAGGTGAAGTTCGGTTCTCCCAACACCACATCGGCCGGCTGATTGTTGGATGTTGGTATGGCGTTCCAGATCAGCACCCGATGGTTGTCCGAATCGGCCACGAATACTCGCGTTCCTTGCACCCAGACGCCTTGCGGGCCTCGCAGCGCGGAACTGGTGAGCCCCAGCGCCGAGGTTGTGAAATCCGATTGCCCCAGCACGATGTCGGCCGGCTGATCGATGGTAGTCGGAATGGTCTTCCAGATCAGAACCCGGTTGTTGTCCGTGTCGGCTAGAACCAAAATGCGCCCGTCAGTCGCAATTGCGGTAGGGTTACGGAAGGCGAACTGGGTGGTATACGGATTGGTGGTGGTGGTGAAATCCGGCTGGCCCAGCACCAGGCTGGCCTGACCCACGGACGCGTTGCCTATGCAGACCGGGCAACCGCTGCCTTGGGGAATCTCGGCGATCGGATCGTAGACGAATTGCGAAATGTTGTTGTAGATCAGGACGCGATTGAAGTTCGGCAGCAGTACACCGTGGGGATTGGAATCCACCACGAATAGCATATTATTCGCGTACGCCACGCCATCCACGGCGCCCAACTGAGCGGCGGACGCAGTGGGATCGAGGCCGCCTTCATATGTAAAAGTGGGTTCGCCGAAAACCTCTCGAGCGCCTTGATTGGTGAGAAAACTCACCTGAGCCTGTGCCGGAAACGCCACAGATGTGGCCAAAAATAGAAGAGCGAGATGCTTCATGATATTGGACTTAAGTAAGGTAACGCCCCAGTATAACAATCACCGACGAATATGAAACCAGGCGGGTTTCCAGTTTCTTGCGCGCGTTTAGACGGACCTCACCTTCTCGCGCACATTGAACTCCAACTTCCAGCGCCGCCCGTCGCGCGCCACGGACCAAAGCTGTAGCAATCCGGTTTCCGTGACCACGGTTTCCAGCGTGACGGGGACGAACTCTCCGGCACTGGCGCCGGCTAGGGTTACCTCCACCGGTGACAGCTCCTCCAGCTCATCGCCTGTGTCGTCCAGCAGCGCGCCCGCCGCGTCATTCTTGCGCACCGCGGATTGGAAGAAGCGGAACTCGGCCGGTTCTCCGACGATCAACCCAAATTCGCGCCCGCGCAAGTCGACGGACGTGCCCTCTTCCATCCCGAACGGCGCCACCGTGAGCGCCTTGAGGGGAGTACGCATGCCGGGGACCGCCGGCATGGAGCTTTCGATGCCGACATAATACGTGCGAGGCACTCCGCCGCGAATCCGGATTCCATGTCCCGCGCGAGCCTGGCCGTAATAGGCGGCGCCACGGGCCACGGCATGCATCAGATCCTCGCCCAGCAGCGGAGTCACCGGACCGAGACCTTCGTCAGCGAGCCAGCCATTCAAAACGTCGAGAATTCTCTTGCGCACGACGCTGGCGCGCAGCACACCTCCATTGAACAGCACGTGGGTGGGCGCGGCCAGACCGCTGGGGCCCCGGCGCACCGATCCATGTTCGGATTGCGCTGCCTGCTGACGCAAGAAGCGCGCCAGATGGCGTGTGATGGCCGCGTCGGCCGCGTAGGGCAGACCGATCTCCGCGAGCCCCATTTTGCGGCGCTGCGGCAGGTCATGACTTGTAACGGCAGGCAAAAAGCCTTCGTCCAAAATGCGCTCGACATCCTCGGCCGCGAGCTTGGCCTTAATTGTTCCGCCCACCAGCCCGGCGCCACGCCCGAGAATCGTGACGGGCTCTTCGCGCTTCTTGGCATCTCGGTTTTTCTCTTCGTTCGCGAGCAGCCGCTCCTTAGCGATCCTGCACTGCTGCCACAGCGCGTGCAGCTGCATGGAGTCCAGCTTCGTCCCCTGGGCGGCCAGTTGCTGCTCGAGATGACGCGCCAGCGCGAGATCGATGTTGTCGCCGCCGAGCAAAATGTGCTCGCCCACCGCAACGCGCTCCAGCGCAAGTTCACCCGCCTGCTCGGTTACGGCGATCAAGGTGAAATCCGTGGTACCGCCGCCGATGTCGACCACCAGAATCAGATCGCCCACCGCGACGCGCTCGCGCCAATCGGGATGGCGCTCGAGCCAGGCATAAAACGCGGCTTGGGGTTCTTCGAGCAGCAGCAGGTTTTCGTAGCCGGCCTGCTCGGCGGCTTTCAGGGTAAGGTCGCGCGCCACCGCGTCGAACGATGCAGGCACGGTTACCAGCACTTGTTGATGGGTGAACGGAGCTTCCGGCATTTTCGAATCCCACGCCTCGCGCAGATGGTCCAAGTAACGGCGCGACGCCTCCAGCGGCGAAATGCGCGCGACGCCGTCCGGCGCAGTGGAAGGCAGGATCGGCGCGGTGCGATCGACACCGGCATGCGAGAGCCAGGATTTCGCGGATGCCACCAACCGGTTGGCCACCTCGGCGCCGCGTTTCTGTGCCAGCGCCCCAACCACGAATTGCGGTGAATCGTCCCACGGCAGCGCGATCGATCCCGCCGGAAAATCGGCCGGCCCAGGCAGATACAAGAATGACGGCAACAGCGGCTGGCCGCGCACTTCGCCCGGATTCACCAACTGCGAGATCTCGAATAGCGTTACTTGTGGCCGCTC
>Ga0302324_100015328_pt1 | contig 15373 bp, 14 predicted proteins | sample Palsa_T0_1_FD_201949 | JGI IMG/M metagenome (GOLD analysis project Ga0302324, IMG submission 201949) | Peat permafrost microbial communities from Stordalen Mire near Abisko, Sweden - Palsa_T0_1 | ecosystem: Environmental > Terrestrial > Soil > Palsa > Peat permafrost | place: Sweden: Abisko...
CGGTCACCGTCAGCGTCATCGCACATTTCGGGCAGTCGGTGAACATGGGTCAACAGTGCTCGCGGCGCCGTCCAGACAAGGCCACCCACTCGGCGCGCTTCCCGTAGGGCTGCATATGAAAGCACGCGTCGTTTGCCCGTGTCACCTCGTGCGCCTCATCTTCCATAAGGCCGGCGAGCACGAGCGAGCCTCCGGGTCGCACGAGCGCAGCGAATCGTGATGCGAGCGTGCACAGGGGCGCCGCCAGAATATTGGCGAGCAGCAGGTCCGCGCCGCGCGGCAGCTCATCCGCCGCGCCGCATACCGTCAGCTGCGCCTGCAATTCGTTCGCGGCGGCGTTATCGGCCGCGGCGATGAGCGCCTGCGGGTCGATGTCGAAACAGAAGGCGTGAGACGCGCCAAGCTTGATCGCCGCCAAGGCCAGAATTCCAGAGCCACAGCCGTAATCGATGACGCGCGCGCCGGGCGCAAGATTCTCTTCCAGCCACTCCAGGCACAGCGCCGTCGTCGCGTGGCTGCCGGTGCCAAAGGCGAGTCCCGGATCAAGGTGCACGACCGCCGCGCCCGCATCGGCAACGCGCTCATGGTGAGGACAGATCCAGAGCCGCTCGCCGAAGCGCAGCGCATGAAAATCCTTGAGCCATTCGCGCTCCCACACTTTCTCGGCCACGCGGCGCGTGCCAAGGCTCGCGTACGGCAGACCGAGCGCTGCGCTCAAGTCGCGCGCAACCTGCTCCGGGTCGCGAGCGCCGTCGCCGTCGCAAGTAAAGAGTGCGCGCACACGCGTTTGCGGCCAGAGCCGAAATTCCCCCGGCAGCGGCTCGAGGACCGGCGTGTCGCCGGCGTCGCTGAATGTCACCGCGATTGCGCCGCACGCGCTGCAGACGGCCTCGGCGCTATCGGCTTCGAGCCTGCCGAGTTCGAAGCTCACTTCGAGGTAGGGCGCCGCCATCGACTACCGCAATCCCAGGCGCCGCTCCAGATAGTGGATATCGAGGCCGCCTTTCTGGAAGGCGGCATGGTTGAAGATTTCCTGATGCAGGGCGACGTTGGTCTTGATGCCCTCGACTACCATCTCACCGAGCGCATTTTTCATACGCGCGATCGCGGTTTCACGCGAGTCCCCGTGCGCGATGATCTTGCCGATGAGCGAATCGTAGTTCGGCGGCACGTTGTAGCCGGAGTAGATGTGGCTGTCGACGCGGATACCCGGGCCGCCCGGGGCGTGCCACAGGCGAATCGGCCCGGGGGAGGGCATGAACGTCTTCGCATCCTCGGCGTTGATGCGGCACTCGATCGCATGGCCGCGGATCTGCACGTCGCTCTGCTCGTACGGCAGGCGCTCGCCGGAGGCGACCAGGAGCTGCGCTTTCACAAGGTCGATGCCCGTGATGAGTTCGGTGACCGGATGCTCGACCTGGATGCGGGTATTCATCTCGATGAAATAGAACTCACCATCCTGGTAGAGAAACTCAAGCGTGCCCGCGCTCCTGTAGCCGACCGCGCGGCAGGCCTCGACGCAGCGCTCGCCCATGAGGCGCCGCTGGCGCGAGGAGATTCCCGGGGCGGGCGCCTCCTCGATGACTTTCTGGTGGCGGCGCTGCATCGAGCAGTCACGCTCGCCCAGGTGGATGACGTTGCCGAAATTGTCCGCGAGCACCTGGAACTCAATGTGGCGCGGCCGCTCCAGAAACTTCTCCATGTAGACCTGGTCGTTGCCGAAGGCGGCGCGCGCTTCGGCTTGCGTGATCGCGATGGCATTCAGGAGCGAGGCTTCGCTGTGCACCACGCGCATGCCGCGACCACCACCGCCGCCTGAGGACTTGATCATGATTGGATAGCCCAGGTCGCGAGCAATCCTGAGATTCTCCTCAGGTTCCGCACCCAGAGGTCCATCGGAGCCCGGCACGCACGGCACCCCTGCCGCCTTCATCATGCGGATCGCCGAGACCTTGTCGCCCAGCTTGCGGATGGTTTCGGCCTTAGGGCCGACGAACACGAAGCCGCTTTTCTCGACACGCTCCGCAAAGTCGGCGTTTTCACTCAAGAAACCGTAGCCCGGATGGATCGCAACCGAATCGGTCACTTCGGCGGCGCTGATGATCGCGGGCATGTTGAGATAACTTAAAGCCGAGGCGGGCGGTCCGATGCAGACCGACTCATCGGCGAGCAGCACGTGCTTTAAGCTGTAGTCGGCGGTGGAATGCACGGCAACCGTCTTGATCCCAAGCTCGCGGCATGCGCGCAGGATTCGTAGCGCAATCTCGCCACGGTTGGCGATGATGAGCTTGTCGAGCATGGCGCGGTTATTCGATGACGAACAGCGGTTGGCCGAACTCGACCGGGTCGCCGCTCTTGGCCATGATCGATGTCACGCGTCCGCCCTGGTCGGCTTCGATCTGGTTCATCATCTTCATCGCTTCGATGATACAGAGCACCTGCCCCGGCTTGACCTCGTCGCCGATCTCGACGAAGGCTTTTGCCGCCGGTGACGGCCCGGAATAAAAAGTGCCAACCATCGGTGCGGTGACGACGTGTTCATTGGACTTCGGATGCGATGGGGCAAGCGGAGTCGGCAGGGCCGCCTGCGGTGGCGGCTGGTGCACCGGCGCTGCGACCGGCACGTGAACCGCACTGTGCAGCGAATGCGCGGCGCTCGTCTGGGCGCTGGGCATACGGCTGATTCTCACCCCCTCCTCGCCCTCCTTGATCTCGATTTCGGCGATTCCGGACTCCTCCAGGAGTTCGATCAGCTTTTTTATTTTTCTAATGTCCATGCGAGCAGAACCTCGTGGCTTTCAGGATTGCAGATGACGGATGGCGGCTCGCAAGGCGAGGTCGTAGCCGAACGGTCCCAAGCCGACAATGCAACCGGTTGCGATATCCGAAAAATACGAATGGCTGCGGAAACTTTCCCGAGCGTGAGTATTTGTCAAATGCACCTCAATGAACGGCAACTGCACCGCGAGCAGCGCATCGCGCAGCGCCACGCTCGTATGGGTGAACGCACCGGGGTTGAAAATCAGGAAGCGCACGCCGTCCCCCGGGGCAGCCTGCACCCGCTCGATGAGCGCGTGTTCCGCGTTACTCTGGAAAGCCACGAGCTCGTGGCCCGCCTCGGCCGCAAGTCCCGCCAGGCGCTTCTCGATCGAAGCTAACGTACCGGTGCCGTAAAGCTGCGGTTCCCGGCTGCCGAGCAAGTTCAGGTTCGGACCATTGAGCAGAAGCACGCGCGCCATCGGCGGCGAATGTACCTTAATCCGCGTCGATTGAGCTAATTTTTGGCGCGAATTGCAGGGATCAGCGCTGTTTTGCGCGCTCTACGGCGAAATCCCTCAATCGCGCCGCGATCGCCGCGCGGGCGGCCGGAAAGTCGAGCGCTCCGCGATCGAGATCCTCGATGCGATCGAGGATGAAGTCTGCCTCATTCTGGTGTAATTCACCCACTTTCACGGCCACTACCCGTCCCTCGCGGTCGGCGAACACGGAAAACGGAAACAGGAGCTGCATTCCGAAGGCATTCACCGCCTCAAGGCCGCCTTCTTCGCCGTCGAGGACGGGATAGTCAATCCCGTTCTCTTTTACATATTTCACGACCGGGGCGCGAAAATCGACCGCGATCCCGACAATCGCAAGACCTTCGGTCGTGCGCTCATGCCGCAGACGGATAAGAAGAGGGATCTCCCGGCGGCAAGGCTCACACCAGGTTGCCCAGAAGTTGACGATGAGGGGGTGTCCCTTCCAGTCCGAGAGCCGGCGCGCGCCGCCTTGCAGGTCTTTGAACGCAAGGCCCGGAATGTCGACCGGTATCGCGCGCGGCTTCTCGATGGTTTGCGCGCCCGGCGGCGCCGCTGCGCGCGGAGCGGGCCGTATCGTTGCGCTCGGCCGCGCGAGCCGATGAATCGCAACGCCGCTCACGGCCCCCAACACGACAAGGGTGACTCCGAGCGCCACCCTCACGGACGGATTCACGTCGGCGGCGCGCCGAACAGCGCCTGGCGCGCGAGCGCGCCAAACTCCGGCGCCTTCATGAAACCCACGACGCGAAAGGCGCGCTTCTCCTCGCCGTCCGTGCCGTAGAAGGCGATGGTCGGAGGGCCAAAGATTCCGAAATGTTTGAGGAGCGCCTGATCCTCGGCATCATTGCGCGTCACATCGGCGCGCAACAGCACGACGCCGTGCAGCGCGCTTTGCACCGCCGGGTCCGAAAAGGTATAGCGCTCCATCTCTTTACAGGACACGCACCAGTCGGCGTAGAAATCGAGCAGCACGGCGGCGCCATGCGCGTGGGCCTTCGCCACCTCGGCGTCGAGGTCGGCCGTCGACTTGATGGTTTTGAACGCCAATGTTTGATGCGCGGCGCCGAGCCGCGGCAGCGGTGACAGGGGGTCGCTTCCGCCTGCCGCGGCGCCGACGAGGAGCACGGCGCCATAGAGCGCCGCGGCGACGGCCGCCGTGCGCGCAATCGCGCGCGTCACGGAGCGCGATGGGCGCATGCGCCAGAGAATGAATGCCGCAACCAGCGCCGGGACCGCCCACAACACGAGCGCGAAGCGCTCCGGCACGATGCGCGCGAGCATCCACGCGGCGACCGCCAGCATCATGACGCCAAAGAGCTGTTTGACCGTGTCCATCCAGGCGCCGGCCTTGGGCAGGAGCTTTCCGGCCGAGGCCCCGACGATGAGAAGCGGCAGCCCCATTCCCAAACTCATGGCAAACAGGGCGGCGGCGCCGCGCACCATGTCGCCGCTCTGACCAATCACGACGAGCGTCGCAACGAGCGGTGGGGCGACGCAGGTCGTGATGATTAGCGCCGACAGTGCGCCCATGACTGCGACGCCCACGAAGGAGCCGGCCCTTTGCCGGTTACTGACGTTGGCGAGGCGCGTCTGTATGGCGGCCGGCACTTGCAGCGTATAGAGCCCGAACATCGACAGGGCGAGCGCGACGAAGAGCGCCGCGAACAGGATGACGATCCACGGTTGCTGAAAGACGGCCTGGACCTGCTGACCGGCGGCGGCGAACGCAACGCCGGCGACCGTATAGGTAATAGCCATGCCGAGCACATAGACGAGCGACAGGGAAAATGCGCGCCCGGTGGTCACGTTGCTGCCGTGGCCGGCAATGATTCCGGAGAGGATGGGCACCATCGGCAGCACGCAGGGCGTGAAGGCAAGCAGCAGCCCCAGGCCAAAGAAGGTGCCGAGCACGAGCAACAGATTGCCCGAGCGGATGAGGGTTGCGAGGCGATCCTGCTCCGAGACGAACCCGCCTGAGCTTGCGCCGCGCGGCAGGCTGACGTTGAGCGTCTTGTGGATTGGTGGATAGCACAGACCCGCCTCGGCGCAGCCCTGGTAGGTCACGACGAGCGGCAGGTCGAAAGCGACATCGGCGGCGCGCGCGACCGGAAGTGCCGCGACGAGCTCGCCGTGATAGATCTCCTGCTTGCCGAAATACTCATCGGTCTTTTCGATGCCGGCCGGGAGTTGAAGATGACCAAGCCCCGCTGTGCCGCTCGTCGTCTGCACGCTGATGCGACTCTTATAGAGGTAATAGCCGTCGGCGATCTGCCAGAGGAGCCGCACGCGGTCCGGACCGTCGGCGAAGGCCGCGAAGCGGAAGGCATCATCCGGGGGCAGAAAATCGCTGCCGTTGGAGCGCCCGCGGCGGGCGCCCAGGACCGCATCGATCCCGCCGCGAGGGGCATCGGCCTGCGCGGCGGGCAGCTCAAGCTTGGCATCAGTGAGCTGCGGCGGGTAACACAGGCCGGCATCGGCACAGCCTTGAATTTTTAGCTTGAGCACCGCCTCAGCCGGTGTTCCGGGCGCAAGCGTGATCGGTGCCGTGACGACAAAGGCGCCCCGGAAGACCTCCTGCGCGCCGAAGTATTCGTCATGGTGAGTCTCGCCTTTCGGATACACCGCAGGTCCGAGCGCAAGCCCCGGCGTGCCGCTTTGCAGGGACATTCGGGCCTTGTACGCGTAGTAGCCCGGCGGCAGGTTCCAGTGAACGGCGGCGCTCGCCCCGTCGGTCGTCACCGTGTACTTAAACACCTGTTCGGGCGGGAGAAATTGATCCTCTGCCGCGCACGCACACCGGCCCGCACAGAGGCTCAGGACGAGCATCAAGAGGGCAGGCAATCCATCCTTCGGTCTCATGCGGGATCCTCGGCTGTCACGAGGCACCAAACCTCGCAGCTCGCCGAGCATACGGACTGACGGCTCCTCCGTCACCGCAGGAAATGTTTCCGCTGCGCTTGATATTCAGCATTCCGGGCTTATCATTAGCAGCCGTGTAGGGGGAGTGCTAACAACCTCCTTCACGAGTCCATTTAACATTAACGGTCAACAGCTTTTAGGAGCGTACACCATGAAGATTCGTCCTCTTCATGATCGCGTCATGGTGAAACGTCTGGAAGAGGAAAGAACCTCTCCGGGCGGCATTGTGATTCCCGATACCGCAGCAGAGAAGCCGGTACAGGGGAAGATTGTCGCGGTCGGCAAAGGCAAGATTCTAGAAGACGGAAAAGTCCGTCCCCTCGATGTAAAAGTCGGCGACAAGATCCTGTTCGGCAAGTACAGCGGAACTGAGGTCAAAGTCGATGGCGAAGAATTAGTGGTCATGCGCGAAGAAGACGTCATGGCCGTGATTGAAGGCAAATAACCCCTGAAGGATCACGACAATGGCAGCTAAAGAAGTTCGTTTCAGTGATGACGCCCGCCAACGCATGTTTCGCGGCGTCAATGTTCTAGCGAATGCCGTCAAGGCAACGCTCGGCCCGAAAGGCCGCAACGCAGTGCTCGAGAAGAGCTTCGGCGCCCCCACCATCACAAAGGATGGTGTCTCGGTCGCGAAGGAAATCGAACTGAAGGACAAGTTCGAAAACATGGGCGCGCAGATGGTGAAGGAAGTCGCTTCCAACACCTCCGACGAAGCAGGCGATGGCACCACCACCGCAACCGTTCTCGCCCAGGCAATTATCCGCGAGGGCTTAAAGGCCGTCGCTTCGGGCAGAAACCCGATGGATGTCAAACGCGGCATCGACAAGGCGGTTGCAATCGCCGTCGAGGACCTGAAGAAGCTTTCCAAGCCCTGCAAGGACTCCAAGGCGATCGCACAGGTCGGCACGATCTCGGCGAACTCCGATGAGTCAATTGGCAAGACCATCGCCGATGCGATGGAGAAGGTCGGCAAGGAAGGCGTGATCACGGTTGAGGAAGGCTCGGGCCTGGATAACGAGCTTGCGGTGGTCGAAGGCATGCAGTTCGACCGCGGCTATCTCTCGCCGTACTTCATCAACACCCAGTCCAATCAGACAGCCGAACTTGAAAAGGCTGTGATCCTCCTGTGCGACAAGAAGATCTCGAACATTCGCGAGATGCTGCCGCTGCTCGAGGCCGTTGCGAAGGCGGGCAAGCCCCTCCTGGTCGTAGCGGAGGATGTTGAGGGTGAGGCCCTTGCGACTCTGGTCGTCAACAATATCCGCGGGATCCTCAAGGTCGTGGCCGTCAAGGCTCCGGGCTTCGGCGATCGCCGCAAAGCGATGTTGCAGGACATCGCCACTCTCACGGGCGGAACCGTGATTTCGGATGAAGTGGGTCTGTCGCTTGAGAAGGCGACGCTTAATGATCTCGGCGAGGCGAAGAAAATCGTCATCGAGAAAGAGAACACCACGATCATCGACGGCGCCGGCAAGGCGTCCGACATCAAGGGCCGCATCGAGTCGATCCGTCAGCAGGCTGAAGAGGCCACTTCCGACTACGACAAGGAAAAACTGCAGGAGCGCGTTGCCAAGCTCTCCGGCGGTGTTGCCGTCATCAAGGTCGGCGCAGCGACGGAAATCGAGATGAAAGAGAAGAAGGCGCGCGTCGAGGATGCTCTGCATGCCACGCGTGCTGCGGTCGAAGAGGGCGTTGTGCCCGGCGGCGGTGTTGCACTCATCCGTGTGCAGAAGTCGCTCGAGAAATTCGAAGGATCGAACGAGGACCAGACGATCGGCGTGCGCATTCTGCATCGTGCGATCGAAGAGCCTCTTCGTCAGATCGTTGACAACGCGGGCGAGGATGCCGCGGTGATCCTGAATCGCGTCAAGGAAGGCAAAGGCAGCTTTGGCTACAATGCGGCGACCGGCAAATTCGGCGACATGCTCGACGAGGGCATTCTGGATCCGACCAAGGTCACGCGTCTTGCTCTGCAGAACGCAGCCTCCGTTGCGGGTCTGCTGCTGACGACCGAAGTCATGATTGCCGAGGCCCCGAAGGATGATGACCACGCCCACGGCGGCGGCATGCCCCCCGGCGGAATGGGTGGAATGGATATGTAGGATCGAAGAGCCGGCGTGTCGGGACTGTCAAAAACCCGCTACGCCACTCTTGCAGAAAGTCGCGCAGTCGAGCCGGCTCGGACGCAACTCTCTTAAAAAGCCCCGCTTCGTGCGGGGCTTTTTTTATGCGCGCGATGGTTGCCGGTCGCAGGTCGTTGGTTTCTCGGCGTGCCCGGCGCGTAGCTGTCTGCGCGCCTACGACGGCAACAGCGTATTCGCGTTATGTCTTGCCCAAAGGCGCGCTCGGCGAGCGCAGCCCGTGTTTTGCGGCGCTATAGCGAACGCTAGCTTCGACGCGACAACGATTGCCGCTAAGCCCGCAGCACGTTCTGGTGCCGATCCGGTGAAGTAACTAATATGTTCGTCACCTCTGGATGTGCGGAGGTGCTCCGCGGAGAAATATCATGACGGCCTCGACAGCGCGAACGGCGGCCATTTGGATCTGCGGCGCCGCGCTTGCCGGGCTCGCAGGCTGCGAGAAGCCGGTGCACGATGACATGAGCTGGGCGCAAGGCGCGCTCGAGCGCAACGCGCGACTCGAAGTGCTGACCGTCGATCGGCAGGCACGCGCCTTTACCGTGCGTATGAAGGACACGGGCGAGCTGCGCGTCGTGCAGGCGGACGACATCGTAGGGTCACCGCCGCAGCCTGCGAATCCGGCAAACACCGCTACGGCAGTCAATACGCCATCGCCACCGCGGCCGGAGGTTGCGCCGACGCCAGAGCCGCAGACGCCCGCCGCCGCAGAGCCCGCGGCGCGCCCGGTTGCGCCGACGAGCGGCCCCGGTGTCATCTCCTCGGGTCCGGGCTACAGCATCAAATCGGCGCGCCCGGACGGCTCTGCAAGCAGCCGCTCGAGCGCTTCGCCGGCAAGCGATTCAATTGCACGCGGACTGGCGGTCGAGCGCCGCGATGAGCCGATCGTCTGCCAGGGCGTACGCTTCCTGCGCATCGACAATCGCAATCTGGAATTCTCCGGCGACGCCATCAGCGCCGAAGACGGCTGCGAGATCCACATCACCAACAGCCGCATTGCAGCGCAAGGTGTGGGCGTCTCCGCGCGCGCCGCCAACGTGCACATCGAGAACAGCTCGATCGAAGGGCAGTCCGGATCCCTGTTCGCCTCCGACGGCGCGCAGGTGTACGCGGAGGCTTCGCACTTCAGGGGCTTAAGCCGCGGCCTCACCACCGAAACGCTGCACGATCTGGGCGGTAATGTCTGGAACTGACGGGATCGAGGCTGCGCCAGCGGCACTTGCAACCGCCTCAGTGAAAGTCCGCGATTCATTCGCGCGCGTCTGCGAGGGCAGCGATTTTGTTGCGCGCGCGCTGCGCGCGGATGCGAGTTTATTTGCCCATCTTGTCGAGAGCGCGGATCTTGAGCGCAGTCTCAGCGCCGCGGATTTTGCGGCACGCGCGCCGCCCGTGCCGGCCGACACGACCGCCGCCGAGGCCCGGTGGATGGCTGAGTTGCGCCGCTGGCGACGGCGCGAGTTCGTGCGCATCGCGTGGCGCGACCTGGCCAACTGGGCGCCGCTCACCGAAACGCTCCGCGATCTGTCGGCGGTAGCGGATGCCGCGATCGCGGTCGCCTGCGAGTTCGCGATGCGCACCCTCGTCGCACGCCACGGCGTGCCGCGTTCGCAAAGCCTCGAACCGCAGTCGCTCGTCGTCGTCGGCATGGGCAAGTTGGGCGGCGGCGAGCTCAACTTCTCCTCCGACATCGATCTTATTTTTCTCTTTCCCGAGCACGGCGACAGCGATGGGCCGCGCCCGATGTCGAACGAGGAGTTCTTCACGCGCGTGGGGCAGATGCTCGTGCGCCTGCTCGATGCGCCGACTCCGGATGGCTTCGTGTTCCGTGTCGACCTGCGACTGCGTCCCTTCGGCGCAAGCGGCCCGCTGGTCGCAAGCTTTGCCTCCTTCGAGGACTATCTCTTGCGCCACGGCCGCGACTGGGAGCGCTACGCTTATGTGAAGGCACGCGCGATCACGGGGCGGCAGGAGTACGCACAGATCTTTGCCGCGGCGGTGCGGCCGTTCGTTTACCGGCGCTACCTCGACTATGGCGTGTTTGAGAGTCTGCGCGAGATGAAGGCTCTCATCGAGCGGGAAGTCGAAAGACGCGACCTTGCGGAGGACGTGAAGCTCGGGCCGGGCGGCATTCGCGAGATCGAGTTCATCGTGCAGGCGTTTCAGCTGATTCGCGGCGGACGCGATCGGCACCTGCGCACCCCGCAGCTCGCCCAGGCACTGCCGCGCCTCGACGGGGCGAAGCTCCTGCCGAGCGCAGCGGTTGCCGATCTTGATGGCGCCTACAGCTTTCTGCGCCGTCTCGAGAACCGCCTGCAGATGCTCGCCGATGAGCAGACTCATCGTCTGCCGAAGGAGGAGCGCACGCGCGCGCGAATTGCGCGTGCCATGGACGCACCCGACTGGTCGAGCCTCAGCCGCGATCTTGAGATGCACAGAAGCCGCGTGAGCGCGCATTTCAAGTCGGTCATCTGGAGCACCCAGGCCGATCCGAAGGCGGCCGCAGCACGGGTGGATCTCGCTCAATTCTGGCAGACGGGAGTCGACGCCGCGACTCTCGCCGAGGCTTTGGCGAACAGCGGATTCAGTGAGGCGCCGCAAGCGGCCAAGATCCTTCTGCAGCTGCGCGACTCGACCCTCGTGCGCCGTCTGGATGAGCCGGGGCAGAAGCGCCTGCAGGCGCTCATGCCGGCGCTCCTTTCTGATATTGCCGCGAGTGCCGTGCCGCTCGCCGTGCTGCGGCGGATCATAAAAATTCTCGAAGCGATCGGCCAGCGCTCGGTGTATTTCGCGCTGTTGCACGAGAGCGCGGCGGCGCGCGCGCGGCTGGTGCAATTGTGCGCGCACGGGGATTTCCTCGCGGACCAGATTGCAGCCTATCCGTTGCTGCTCGATGAGCTCATCGACGCGCGCCTCTTCTCGGAGTTGCCCGAGCGCGCAAGTCTCGCGCTTGACCTCGAACTCATCATGCAGCAGACGCGCGATGAGGATCCGGAGCGGCAGGTGGAGGCGCTGCGCCACTTTCAGCGTGCCGCGGTGTTTCGCATCGCGGTGGCGGATCTCACCGGCAGGCTCCCGGTCATGAAAGTGAGCGATCGGCTCACCGATGTCGCCGAGCTCATCGTCGAGCGCGCGATCGAGCTTGGCTGGCAGCAGATGACCGCTCAGTTTGGAACACCGCTGTGCGGGGCCGAGCCCGAACGGCGCGCGGTCAGAATCTGTGCGGTGGGCTACGGCAAGCTCGGCGGCATTGAGCTTGGCTACTCATCGGACCTCGATCTGGTGTTTCTGCATGATTCGGACGGCGAGCGGCAGGAAACCTCGGCAACCCCGCCCATCGACAACCAGCTTTTCTTCGTGCGCGTCGCGCAGCGGATCATGCATCTGCTGACGATGCACTCCGGCGCGGGCCGGCTCTACCAGGTCGACGTGCGGCTGCGGCCGAGCGGCAAAGGCGGCCTGCTCGTGACGAACATCCGCGCTTTCGCCGAATACCAGCAGCATGACGCGTGGACCTGGGAGCATCAGGCTTTGCTGCACGCGCGCGCCGTCGCCGGCGCAGTCGAGCTGCGCGCAGATTTTGAGCGGCTGCGCCTGCATGTGCTGATGCGGCACGTGCGCCGCGCGGATCTTCGTGACGAAGTGCGCAGCATGCGCGAGCGGATGCGGCGCGAGCTGTCGAGGGCACAGGCGAGCGAATTTGATCTGAAACAGGACCCCGGCGGCATCGCCGACATCGAATTCCTCGCGCAGTACTGGGCGCTGTTGTGGGCGCACGCGCACGCGGCGGTGGCGATGTTTTCCGACACGATCCGGCAACTGGAGACGCTCGCCTCAGGTGGTCTCGTGCCGCAGGCGACGGTTGACCTCCTGACGGGGGCGTACCGGGCGTACCGCAGCCGGGCACATCGTCTTGCCCTCGAAGGACGCGAGGCGCTCGTCGCCGCAGGCGACTTCGACGCCGAGCGTGCGCGGGTGGTGCGGATCTGGACGGAAACGATGGTCGCTTGAGCGATCGGGATATAATTTAGGACGCGACTTCAACCGCCATGAATCAACCGATGCCGACACTCATTGAGCCCAACGCCCAGAACCAGTATGACGTGACCGTGCAGGATCTGCCGTTGTCGTGTCCGATGCCCGAGATGGCGCTGTGGAATTCTCATCCGCGAGTCTATCTGCCTATCGAGCAGACGGGCTGGGCCAAATGTCCCTACTGCAGCGCGGAGTACACGCTCAGCCGCTGAAGGCGCGCCTTGCGCGCTCAGGTCTTCTGGTACGGCGCGTAGAATTTCTCTTCGACCAGGCGCGAACCCAACTGCAGATTGATGCGCTTCTTCAGCGCCGCGCGCTCATCGTTCGTCACGTACACCGCGCGCGCAAGATCGATGAATTCCCGGTCGAAGAGCTGTCTTGCCTCTTTGTCGCGGATGCGATCTTCGATGTCCCACAGCCGCTCGTTCACGCCCTGCAGCGCGTGCTCCTCCGCGGTAAGCTCGGTCGTCGCCCCGCCGATCTCGTTCCAGGTGCTCTCGAGCAGCGACAGCTCGCGGCGCACGTTGGCGAGCTGCTGCGCATCGCCCATGCGTGCCGCCTTGATGCGCAGGATCGTGATCTTATCGAGCAGCTCGCCCGCGGAGACGGGAATGAGTAGATCTTTCATGAGCGCGATCGTAGCAATACATCGAGCCTGGCTGCGACCTGATCGACCTCGATGAGATCCATGACGCCCGGTTCCTCGATCTTCTCCGTCCACGGCAGCTCCTCCGGTTCGCGGTGCCGAAAGCGCCGCGCCGCCTCGCCATAGGCGTTCACGCACCATTTCTGCGACAGGTACGGGCCGCTGCGCGCGGGATTGGTTGCGGCATACAGGCCCAGAACCGGCGTGCCGGTCATGGTCGCCATGTGCACCGGCCCTGAGTCGGGACTGAGGAGGGCGGTCGCCCGGGCGAGGAGCGCCAGGAGCTCGGGCAGCGTGTCGCGTCCGATCTGGTTTGTGACGGGGACGCCCGCCGCGCGCTCAATGGCCTCTCCAGTTGTGCGCTCGAGGAGGCTGCCGCCACCCGACAGGATCACGCGCATGCCCAGGCGCCGCACCGCATGCTGAGCGATCGCGGCGTAGCGCTCCGCGCGCCAGTTGCGCGCTTCGTGGCTCGAGCAGGGGCTGATGATGAGCGTCGGCTGCGCATCCGGGATGAGCTTCTGCGCGTACTCCTGCGCGTCAGCGGGCAGCGGAATGTCCCAGCACAGCAGACGCTCATTGATGCCGAGCGCGGTTGCGAAGCCGAAGAAGCTGTCGAGCACATGCTCGCGCGACCTTGCGGCAATGCGCGCGTTGGTGAAGAGCCACTGCAGTTCGCGCGCCCGTGCCCGGTCGAAGCCGAGCTTCACGCCCGCGCGCACTTCGCGCGCGATGAGGCTTGCGCGCAGTGCAACCTGCATGTGCAGCAGCGCATCAAAGCGCTGCTGCGCAAGGCGCCGGCGCAGCACCGGTAGCGCGGAGAGGCCGGCCTGCTTGTCGACGATGATAAACTCGACGTCTTCAATAAGCCTCATGAGGCGGGACTCGGTCTTTGCGATGATCCAGGTAAACCGAGTCGACGGCCAAGCCTGCTGCAGGGTGCGCAGCACGGGCACGACATGGCAGGTATCGCCGATTGCTGAGAGGCGGAGAATACAGATGCTGCGCGGGGCTTCGGCGAACGGCAAGATCACGGAATTGGTGCAATGAGCGCAGCGTGGCCGCTCGGCTCCGAGGTCAAACGCCGCGTGTTGACGGGTGGGGCCATGCTATATGACACCTCCCGTGTGAGCAATTTGACGCCCGCCTGGTTTGATCCGGAACACTGGCTGTCGCGCGGGGAGCTCGAAGGCGTCGCGCACGGTCGCGGCGCGGCGCATTTGATCCACACCGCGGGCCTGCACTACGTGCTGCGCCACTACCGGCGGGGCGGACTCATTGCGCACCTGTCGGCGGATCGCTATGTGTGGCGCGGCGAATCGGTGACCCGACCCTTCGCCGAGTGGCAGCTGCTCTACCACCTGAAGCGTGCGGATCTGCCGGTGCCCGCACCTATCGGTGCGCGCTACAAGAAGGCAGGCGTCACCTACAGTGGCGACCTCCTCACTGAGCGCCTGATGGATACCGCGCCCCTGTCGCGGCGCCTCGCCGAGGCCGCAGTCCCAATCAGCCACTGGATCGCCATCGGGCGATGCATCCGGCGCTTTCACGACCGCGGCGTCTGTCACGCGGATCTGAACGCGCACAACGTGATGCTGGGGCAGGGCGATTCGGTCTACCTCATTGATTTCGATCGCGGCTGTCTGCGCAAGCCCGGCCTGTGGTGCGACGCGAATCTCGTGCGGCTGCGCCGCTCGCTGGAGAAAGTGACCTACGGGCTGCCTGCGGAGCACTTCACCGAAGCGGACTGGCACGGGCTTCTCGACGGCTACCGGGTCTCCTCAGGCGGCAGTCTCCTGGTCGCGCCGTAGCGAAGGCTTGTAACCCGATGCGCCCGCGCTACCGTGTTCTGTATGGCATCGCCGCGTATCTGCTGGTTCCGCTGCTCATCTTGAGCATGCTGGCGCGCGGCTGGCGCGACCGGGGTTATTGGCAAAATTTCTCGCAGCGCTTCGGCTTCGGTCCCGCCCTCGGCAGCGCGAGCATCTGGGTGCACGCCGTATCGGTCGGCGAGGTGCAGGCGGCCGCCGCGCTGGTGCTCGATCTCGCCGCGCGTTATCCGCAGATACCGCTCGTCGTCACGACCGTGACGCCGACCGGCGCTGCGCGCGCGCGCGCGCTGTTTGGCGAGCGGGTCGAGATACGATTCATGCCGTTCGACCTGCCCGGCGCCGCGCGGCGCTTCTTGGTGCGCGTGCAGCCGCGCCTCGCCGTCATATTTGAAACCGAGCTGTGGCCCAATGTCTATCACGAATGCCGTGTGCGGCGCGTGCCGCTCGTGCTCGCGAGCGCGCGCATCTCGGCGCGCTCGGTGCGCCGCTATCGCAAGGTGTTTG
>Ga0302324_100015329_pt1 | contig 15372 bp, 16 predicted proteins | sample Palsa_T0_1_FD_201949 | JGI IMG/M metagenome (GOLD analysis project Ga0302324, IMG submission 201949) | Peat permafrost microbial communities from Stordalen Mire near Abisko, Sweden - Palsa_T0_1 | ecosystem: Environmental > Terrestrial > Soil > Palsa > Peat permafrost | place: Sweden: Abisko...
CCCTTCCCGTATTGTCTCAGGTTCTGCCAGTTCAACGCGCCCGCATCATTCTGTTGCAGCCCGCCGAGATTGTTCTGGTCGAGGAGATAGAGCACGGCGGATTTACCCATCGCTACCGCCATGGGCGGGGCCGTTTGCCCCTGGACCACCGGCAGCAGCATCACCCCGCCGGAGCCGAAGTCCACGTCGTGGTTGTTGTACGACTTGTAGTGGATGGACGTGAAATAACCCTGCACATGTTTCCTCAGATCGGCCGGCAGGTTGAGGACGCTCTCGCCCCAGTTGTTCCGGCTGATATCCACCGCTCCGTTGCCCGTGACGACAAACACGTTCCCGGTGGGACCGATTGCCGGCGCGAAACCCGACATCCAGATGCTGGCGAGCTCGTAGCTTTCCGCCGTTTCGATCGTATGGAATTGACCGGCGAGCGCGAGGGTTGCCGGATCGTAGTTCAGCAGCCAGCCTGAAATATTGTCGGGATTGTGATCGCAGTGCGAGCCGATGGCGATGTAGAGGTTGTTGCTGGAATAGGCGAGGCCGGGCCTGTTCCACTGGTTCTGCGGATCGAAATTGACCGTGCCTCCGCCTTTGAGGACGGCCGACGGCGCGATCTCCGCCGGCGTCACCACGTCGGTTCCCGTTCCGAGATCCAGCGCATGCACCTGCGTGTGAAAGGAAAGAGGCGCGGGCTCGGTGGCGGAGACCAGATAGATCGTGGCGGAGCTTGCTCCGCCGCGCACGATCACGGGCGTGCTGGAAATGCCGTATTCAGGCGCGACGTTGGCACAGCCGACATCCTTGAAGGCCTGCGACGGGCCGAGATTGACCTGCCACAGGATTGCGTAGGTCTGCGCGTCGAACGCATAGACGGAATTGTGTTCCGTCACGACGACCAGCACATCGTGGGTCGTTCCGTCGGGCATCGTGAAGCCGGAGACGAGCAGCGGCTGCGCGAGGACGAGGCCGTCGACATCAAGCGTGGCGAGCTGTCCGAAACCGGCGGAGCCCACGGTCGCCGGCGTGAGATCCGTCTCGCTCTGATTCCAGCCCGTGCGTCCCGGATCGTAATGATAGGTGAGAACGTCGACGGGCGTGCCGCCATAGCGCCGCTTCAGCGCAGCCGCGGCATTCCTGAGAAGGCCCTTTTCCGGCAACGCGGCGGGGGGCGCTGCGAAATTTTCGCCGTTCTGCTGCACAATCTCCGGCACACCGTTGGGCTCCAGGCTGTTCGGCGGCAGCGGGCGGTGAAGCGTGGCGGCGGATGCCAAAGCCGCAGGCCATGTCAAAGCAAGCGTCAAACCCAGCCATTTGGACATTGCGTGCATGTCTTGCCCCTTCCTTCGACAGATCCGTTTCTGCGCGACGCCTGCGGACACTCCGGGTGAGATATGCGCGCATGAAACGGCACCGGTATAAGACGCGCATCCAGCCGGTCTGCGCAACACGCGCAACACGCGCAGTTCTCATATCAGCGCCCGACGGATCTGCGCTCCCGCCTTGAGGTCCCAACACGCAGGAAGCCCCGTTTTTCAGAGGCCGGATCGGGTGAGAACCTCCAGCTTCCTCCTGCCCGCCCAGGCTTTGGCGATGGCAGTCGAGAACGGTCGGCATCCCCCCTTGCAAATTCGCCTGCCTGCGCCATTTACTGTTTATCGATAAGCATGTATCGTTTTTCGGTAAACCAAGAGGAGACATACCCCATGGCATCCGTCAGCAGCGCCCTGCCCAGCCTCTTTCGCTGGCTTTTCACGATCCTGGCGGGGCTCACCGCTCTCGCCGCGCTCCTTGTTACCATCGTCATCCTGGTCAATCCCCATGTGCCTGCGGGTGCGCATTTCGGGCCGATGAACATCGATGTTCTCGGCCATCCCGGCACGTTGCTCCTGCGGCCCTCGAACGGGGATTTCGATTTCATCGTGACGGGGCTGCGCGGCAGCCTCACCCTGTTCATCGCCAAGGCCGGCGGAATGATCGAGCTGCTCAAGCGCTACGGGCTGCCGCTGACGTTGATGAACATGATCTTCTTCGCGGTGCTGTTCGACCTGCTGCGCCGGCTGTTCCGCAATGTCGGGCGCGGCAACAGCTTCACGCCGCAAACCATCCGCCTCGTGCAATATGTCGGCTTCACGCTGCTCGTGTTCTCGGTCGTCTCGGCGTTTGCCGAGCACTGGTTCGGCGAGGCCGCATTCGCCTATCTCGCACGGCACACGGTGATCACGGTGTCGGGTACCGCGCTGCGACTGCCGGACATGGGGATGACGCTCTTCCCGCGTTTCAGTGTGCTGCCGTTCGGCAGCCCGGTGTTCTATTCGGGTCTGCTGGTGCTCGCGCTGTCGGAGGTGTTCCGCCAGGGGCTCGTGCTCAAAAACGAAAACGATCTGACGGTGTGAGCCGATGGCGATCAAGATCAATCTCGACCGCGTGATGCTCGAGCGCAAGATCAGCCTGACGGAGCTGGCCGACCGCATCGGCATCACACTCGCCAATCTGTCGGTCCTGAAGACCAACAAGGCGCGCGCGATCCGCTTCTCCACGCTCGAAGCCTTGTGCCGCACATTGCAATGCCAGCCGGGCGAGCTGCTCGAGTTCGTCCCCGGCGCGGACGGCGAGGCGAGTGGCGGGAGCGATGCGGATGTGTGAGGCGCGGCGGGATCGGGCCGTGCCGCGCTCACGCCGTGCGGCGGGCGGGGTGCTTGCCGGGGCGCGGGAGAGCCGTGGCGCTGCTCCCGGACTGTGCGTGCGCAGGGATATCCGTCCACCGCCTGAGCGTCGCAAAGGTTGCGGCCAGCCAGGCTTTTGCGATCGTCAGCGGATTGCGCGGATAGAAGATGATGTAGACTTTCCGCACGGTCTCGCTGATCTCCCAGACGCCGCGGGAGCGGGGTGGAAACCACACGGTGTCGCCCGCGCGGATATCGATCGGCGCGCCGTCTTCCGGGACGAAACGCGCGCTGCCCTCGATGAAATGTGCGAACTCCTCCTGCATGATCGTCCGCCGCCAATGTCCCGGGGAGCATTGCCAGACGCCCATCATCCGCACGCCGGGACGGCCGACGAGAAATTTCATGCCGGCGAGCTCGGCCGGCGGCGAGCTCAAGGGGATGTTGACGGGTCCAAGCTTGTCCAGCTCCGCTGTCGGGATATCCGCGGCCTGCCGGATGATGATCGCCATGGTTTCACGCGCCCCGCGAGCCGAATAGGGCCGTGCCCTACACGTCTGTCAGTTCTGCCATCGCGCTGTTTAACGCCGCCCTAACGCCCGGGCCGCGCGGCCTGCCAACAATTCCTGCTGCGGCTCAGACGGTCGTCGCCAGCGTGCCCCTGGCGACGAACTGCACGGCGATTCCCTCATCGGTATGGCGTACGACGCGGGCGGTGGCCCCGCCGAAGTTCAGCAGCTCTCCGATTGCGGGCCGGCCTTCGGTCCTGATGAGCGCGCCGCCCAGCGCGATGTCGATGACCTCGCAGGATGCGTGGCGTCCGTCGGCAAACTCGAAATGATTGAGAGGCGGAATGGAGCCCGCGCGCTGGGCGCTGCGCAACGGCACCCGCTCGGTCTTTCCGTGGACCACATATTCCAGCAGCTGATCGGCGGTGCGGGCGCGCTTGGCACTGCCCGACTGAAACTCAACGCCGACGCGCGTGCGCTCGCGCGCGACGACGACGCCTTCGAAGCGGCCGAAGCCGTCAATATACAACACAAGCCTCGCGCCGACCGGCAGCGAGATTGCGCTCGTCAGTCCTGCGCCGCCCGGTGAAAAATCCACGACCCGGCAATCGGCTTCAATGCTGCCCTCCGGAACAAAAAGCTTTCCCTTCAGGCCTAGCTGGGTGCGCCTTTGTTTTCGCTTTTCGACCCGATTGTTGAGACGCGGCGTGCGCCTTGAATCCGCCGACAAATTCTTCTCCCTCATCAGAGAAAAATCCAGATTATTCCCGCGTCATTAACATTCCATTCCGATCTGTCTTGGGGAAGTCTGTACCATTATTGGACCATTTCTGGCGTTCACACGCACAGTTTGGTGGCCGTGCCCGCAATGCCAGGCATGAGTTCACGCTGCCGATCGCAACGTAGTTCGAGTGACTGACAGAACCGTGCGCCTGTCTCCCCGCGGCCGCCGCCTGTATTCGCGGTGGTCCGCCTGCTGTACGTTCGCAGACGCGAAACGAAATGGGGGGCGCATGCGGCATTCTGCGACTTTGTGTTGGCTCGTGTTCGGCGCCCTGATGCTGCTCAATCCTGCAACCGCCGCAGCGGATTCGTGTACGGATCTGATGTCTGCGCAGATCGCAGGTGCCACCATCACGGCCGCGACCGACGTGCCTGCGGGATCCTTTACCAGCCCGCAGCAAGTGGGGCTTCCGCCCGTCGAGTTCGACGTTCCTGCCTTCTGCCGCGTGCAGCTGACGCTTGCGCCTGCCATCGTGACGGAGGTCTGGCTGCCTGCAGCGTGGAACGGGAATTTCGCCGGCTGGGGCAATGGCGGAGAGCTGGGCGGCATCATCTATACCCTGCTCGGCTACGGCGTCATCGAAGGCTATGCGGGCGTCGCTTCGGATCTCGGTCACGAAAGCTATTCCGCCGATGCGAGCTGGGCCTTGAACCAGCATGGGCTGATCACGGAATTCGGCTACTCCGCGACCCACGATATGACCGTAGCGGCCAAATCCCTCGTTCAGATTTATTACGGAACGACGCCGGGACATTCCTATTTCTACGGCGCCTCCGCGGGCGGCCGGCAGGCGCTGATGGAAGCTGAGCGTTATCCGACGGACTACAACGGCGTCATTGCCGTCTCGCCCGGCCAGAACTGGAGCAATCTCGCCTCCGGAATGATCGGGGAAGAGCTGAAGCTCGGCGGCAGTGGCTCGAGCCCGTCCCAGCTTACGGACAGCCAGGCGCTGACGCTCAACCGCGCCGTCATCGCGGCGTGCGATGCGCTGGACGGTGTGCGCGACGGCCTCATTACCGACCCGACAAGATGCCATTTCGATCCGGGGGTACTCACCTGCCCCGATCAAAACACCGCCCTGAATTGCCTCAGCGCAGCGCAGGTCTCAGCGGTCAGGGCGCTCTATCAGCCAGTGACGCGCTCGGACGGCACCGTCGTCTATGGCGGGCTGCCCTATGGCAGCGAATACGAGTGGTTCTGCTCCGTGCTCCACGATGCGTTCAATTTTCCGTTCGCCGATTCCTGGTACCAGAACGAAGTGTATTCGAACCCGGATTGGGATTTCACGACGTTCAATGCCGATGTCGATCCCGCGCGCGCCGCGATCCGATTGGGTGAGACGGACAATGCCTCATCTCCCGATCTGGACCTGTTCAGGGCGGCGGGCGGCAGGCTCCTGATCACGCAAGGCCAGTCAGACGCGATCGTGGTGCCGCAGAACACGATCACCTACTACGAGACCCTGCTGGCGCGGTACAAAGATCGCGCCAAGACGTTCACGCGCTTGCTGATGGAGCCCGGCGTCGGGCATTGCGGACAGGGTCCGGGCCCGGACTCGTGGGATCCTTTTGCAGCCATGGTGAACTGGGTCGAAAACGGCGTCGCTCCGGACTCGATTATCGCCTACCGGTTCGGCAAGAACGGACAGGTGAACATGAGCCGGCCCCTTTGCCCGTGGCCGAAGCAGCCTGTCTATTCCGGCCACGGAGACATCAATCGCGCGAAGAGCTTCTCCTGCCGCAAGCCGCCAGAGTGACCGGCACGAAGCTCGCGCCAAATCTGCAAGTCAGTGCGGCGCGGCTCCCACGTTCCTTCCCAGGAACTGGACCGCGATTCCCGCCTCCGTATGACGCACGACATGGGCGGCAGCGCTGCCGAAATTCACAACCTCTCCGATCTCCGGTCGGGTTTCCGTCTCCAGCGACGCGCCGCCCAGCGCAATGTCGATGACCTTGCAGGAGGCATGGCGACCGTCAGCAAGCACAAAGTTCTGCATGGGCGGAATTTCTTTGGTGCGCGCCGTGGCCCGCTGCGGTGTTCGGGTCGTCGTTCCGCTGACCACGTACTCCAGGAGCTGTTCGGCGGTCCGCGCCCGCTTCGCGCTGCCGGACTGGAATTGCACGCCCAGATGCGTTCGGTCGCGCACGACAACCGTGCCTTCGAAGCGACCGAAGCCTTCGGCATAAAGCACGAGCCTCGTGCCGATCGGGGCGGAGATCGAGCTCCTTACGCCGGCCCCTTCGGGCGACAGGTCGAGGATCCTGCAATCCTCCTCGACGCCCCGCTGCGGAACAAAAAGCTTGCCCTTAAGCTCCAGCGAAGTACGCTTTTGCTTTCGTTTTTCAGTAGCATAGCCTTGGCGCGACATTCGCGCTGAATCGGGAAGCATGCTTCGTACCCCATGGCCAGAGGCCAAAAGGCTATCAATGTCATCTTAACAGGTTCTTGCTTCTTTCCGACGCTTTTTCTGCATTGAAACATCGGGCGCGCCGTCCGCTGGTGCTTCCGATCGCTCCAGCCGATCAGAGAGCCTGCGGGCGTTCGGCCTTTGCCACAGCTGCTGTGCGCTGTGTTCTACGCAGGCTTGCGGAAACGCAGCGTCATGCGATCGCTTTCGCCGATCGCATCGTATCTGGAGTGGTCGAAGGCGGGATTGGGCGGCTGGCCCTCGGGCGCGCTCTGCCGCGTCGGCGGCAGGGTCCAGACGCCGAACGGATAATCCTTGGTGTCCTTCGGATTGGCGTTGATCTCGGTCTGGTGTTCGAGCGTGAATCCGGCGCCCCGCGCGAGCTTCACGACATATGCCGTCGACATGTAGCCGTCGCTCGCGTTCTTCACCATCGGGCGCGGATCGGCGCGGTGCTGCTCGACCGCCAGAATGCCGCCCGGCTTCAGTGCGGCGTAGAAATCGGCAAACGCTTTCTCGGGCATTCCGGGCGTGCTCATCCAGTCATGGATGTTGCGCGACGTCAGCACCCAATCCACCGTGCCGGGCGCAGCGAGTGGACCCGACTTATCGTTGAACACCGTCGTGGCGATGGCGCCATACACCGCCTTGTCCGAGAATCGCGCCGGCAGTGGAGGCGAGGCCGCGGGAAGGGCTGCGATGTATGTGCCGCCGGTGGCCTGGGCGTATGGCGCGAGGATCTCGGTCCAGTAGCCGCCGCCCGGCCAGATTTCGAGCACGGTCATTCCCGGCCTCAACCCCCAGAACGAAAGACTCTCGCGCGGATGGCGATACTGGTCGCGTGCAACATTCCTGGACGAGCGCTGCGCGCCGCGAATGGCGGTCGAAAGCGCTCCGTCGGCGTAGCTTCCGGGCAGCCCCGCTACACCCGGGGGAACGGCGAGCGCCGGCACGGACGCCGCACAGGCCAACACCGTCGCTGCGAGCGCCGCAAGCGTGCGAATATTCATATGCGCCTCCCTGGCTTTTATTGTTCGACTGTTTAGCCCGCGACCGCATATGCGGGCAATGCGTGAGCCAAAGAGGACCAAACGAGTCCGGCCGGTCACTGTCGAGCGGGACCCGTCGGCAACGGCGGCGGAAACGAGGCCCTGTAGCTCGGCCGCCCTGCGTGGCGCGCGAAATACGCCGACAGATTGCCGGCCGCACGCACCATGTCTCCACTCTCAGGGCTAAGCCGCACGTAGTGCAGGATGGGCAGCAGGTTGATGTCGGCGAGCGTGAAGCTGTCGCCGGCAAGATAACCGGTAGCCTCGACCGCCTTGTCCAGCACATCGATCTGCGTTTGCACCGCAGGGAGGACGGCGTCGATCGCGGCACGGTCGGGTGCGCCCCCGGTCAGTCGCGCGCGCAGGTACGTCACGACGTAGGACCGTATCAAACACGGATCGATCGCGGTGTTGACGAGCGACACCCATTGCTCGACTTCGGCAGCGCCGCGCGCGTCTTCGGGAATAAGCTTCGGGCCGGGAAACGCCATGTCGATATACGTCGTGATGGCCTTGGATTCGTACAGCGAGTAGTCGCCATGGCGCATGACCGGCGCTTTCCCGAAGGGATGGATCGCACGAAGCTCCGGACTCTGCAGCGACGCGGGCACGAGCTCGTATGCAACGCCCTTCTCTTCGCATGCCATGCGCACGACCCACACATAGCTCGAAAACGCCGGTCCGATGATCTGAATTCCGCTCACGCCGATTCCTCCCGATGCAATGGACCGGCAATCGTGTGGCCGGCGCGCGCATCGCCCGCGAACAGAATACACAATTCTGCCGAATTGTCCCGGCGGAGCCATGCGCAACAGGGCTCAGAAAACCATGATCAGAGTCGCGCGGGCGCGCAGGACGTTATTTCGTCAGCCACGCGTTCGGCTCCGCCAGCCGGAATCCCGGTGTCTCGCTGACGCATTGGCGCAAAAGGAAAGCATGGCCGGAGCCGTAGAAGACGACGACGCGGTCGCCTGCTTGCGCGTGCTGGATGAGGTTTGCGCAGATCGAGAAATTACGCTTGTACCAGGCCGTCAGCAGCTCGACGCCGGGCTGGACGCTGCCTGCGCCGACTTTGAGCGTCGTGCGATAGAACGCGTTGTCGCCGGCGATGCGCGAAGGATCGTTGATGAACCTGAGCGTATCGCCGATCGTGCCATGCGCCAGAACGTCGTTGATGCGCGCGACATCCGCTCCGACCTGTGCGTCCGCGGCTGCCAGAAGCGGCTCCAGTCCATGCGCTTTGGCGAAGGCGTCGACGGCTTCGTAGGGAAAATCTGCCTCCACGTCGATGCCGTTGACGGTCTTCAGATTGGCGCGCTTTGCGAGCCGGTACCCGAGCTGCACGACCTCGTTGCGGGAAGGCGGCAACGTGCCGGCGAGATAGGCCTGATAGCGCGTCGTCGTCGTGTCAGCGTCCCATTCGACATCGACGACCGTCGGGCCGAAACGCGCGATTCCGGCGACGATATCGGCAATCTCCTTCTGTCGCCCGGGCGCCAGAACATCGTCGGCCTTCACATCGTGCATGTCGCGGCCAGGATTGTTCATGTGATAGAGGCCGACGACCATCACCTGAACGGGCGCCTGTTGGGCGACAGATGGATCGGCGGACGCCAGAAGCGCAATCCAGACGATTTCGGCAAGACGCATGACGGGCCGCTCCCAATGGTGGCGACCCTTATGCGCCCATGCGTCTAGCGCCGCGGCATGCAAGTTTCGCAAGGTTTCTGCCGCCTGAGCGCATGCCAGGAATATTTCAGCCTTCTCGCCGCCACGGTTCGCGACGCGAAACGACAGGCGTGCTGGAGCAAATTCTCGCGACTCACGGAGCGCGTGCGTCCGACATGGCTCTACAATTTATCCGGCGGCACAGCGTCGTCGGCCGGGGGCTCCGGGGCAGGCGGCGGCTCCAATGACTCCGGCGGAGCGCTGGCGGCGACGGATGGCTTTTCCGGAATAACGTTGGCCGACGGCGTGACATAAACGTCGGGGGGCGGCGCTGCGGGCCGCGAGGACGACACCGCCACCGGCGCGATGACGCCCGGAGCGCATTGTATCGTCCATGACACGTCGGACGGCATGTCTTTCACGGCCAGTTTAACCCAACCCTGAGGACAGGCATCGCCGGCCGCTTCCGCCGCGTAGAGCTCCATCGCGTGACGCGATGAAAACGAGTCCGTTGGCACGGCCACGACATACTCGCCGGGACCGACAGACTCCACGTTGGCGCTCGCGCAACCGCCGGCGCAGAGCGCCAACATTACGACGCACAGATTACGCTTACCCATATTCCCCTCCGGGGTGAACCGGTGGCTCGCTCCTCAAGGGCAACGCCCGCATCGGATGCGCGTTCCACGGTGGGTCGATGGCCGGTTTCTAGTTGCTGGTAGGCCAGTTTAGCACAATTCGGGCCGCATGTTTGTCAACGCTGGCCGCGACATTGGCACCAAAAACAGGCGATTGGGTGAGCCTGAAGCTGGCGAAATGAAACCGGCGGTCTCCGGGGATCCCTCCCAGCTGCGCCCGCACGGGACCCAACCAGACGCCGGGCCGTTCTGCCGATTGCTCCCATCGCTCCTCCGTTCGCCTGAATACCGGTGGAGGGTCTTCGATCCTGGACCCCGGCAGGCTCCGTTCGCTCGCGGCGACCGACAGGTCGAGGGCCTGATCGGAACGTTGCTCGGATGGTGCGACGTGGGAAGGTTCTGCGCGAACATGCGCGGGCTGCGTGAGGTCGGCCGCGGACGCCACCAGCGAAACCAAGGTTGTAAGAAGTATCCCCATTGGGCCTGCCTCCCGCCCCTTTTTTCTGGAATGCGCATCTGAAAATTGCGTTCCGTCGGAAACTTGGACAGGCCGGAATTTCCTGGCGTTATCACGCGGGCGCGCATTGCGCAGCGACGGACATGGTGAAGCTGTGTTAATCCTGTCTCGGCCGCACAGAATTTTCGTTTCAGGAAGCGGCGCGAAGCTTCGGCGATACAGTTTCGCGGGAGGCTCCTTCCACCTCGAGCAGCTCATCGAACAACGCCCGGTAGTGCACCACCGCGTTTCTCAATTCTTCGGTGTCTGCCTCACCGCGCGCATCGCGATCCACGATCGCCTGGGCGGCGCGGTAATTCGCAACAACTTCCGGATGATCGACGGAAACATCGGCGGCGAGGCGTTCGAAATCTCCCATCGGGAAGCCGCGCTTCAGCATCAGTTCGCGTACGAGTTGATTTGCCTGGATGACGACGCCTTTAGGATCGTCGACGAAGCGACCCTGCAACGCGATCCAGGCCTGCCGCAGTCTTTCGGCATCGGCGGGCGCCAGCGGAACGATGTGGAATTTCTCGACGCGCTTCTTGCGCGCCTCGAGCTCGGCTTCCGCTTTTGTCTGGCTTCCGAGCGCTTCGACGGTGCGGTCATATTCGGGGCCGAAGCGCTGCTTGAGCTTCAGAGACCGGTTCCTGTGGTAGAACAGCAGCGCCGCGATTGCGATCACGACGACGACCGCGACGACCGCAAGCAAGAGGGATGTCTGCGCGTTCAAATTCATCACGTATCCACCTGTCTTTGCGATATTGATTGCCGTTCCGCGACACGGGCGGAAAGCGGGATCACGGCAGCATTTTTCGAAGTCCAGCGAATCGCATTCGCTACTGAAAGGAACGCAACCCCGATGTGATTGTTCCGCGCCGGGTGCAGAAGTTGCGGAGCGCCGTCAGTTCGGTGCCGCGCGGACAGCCAGCCGGCGCACTTCGGCGCAATGGGCGTACAACACGACGCTGCCCGAGGCCGCAAAAAAGCACCAGACGGAAAAGCTCTGCTCGTAATAGAAGATCGCAGAAACCGCGGGCCTGGCTGCGACGATGGCGCCAAACCAGCGCAACGCCTGCCGGGAGGCCAGAATCAGGGGAAGGCACGTACACAGGATATACGCGCCCGTAACAACGTGCGGATAGGGAGAGCCGTCCCTGTACGACAGGCTCCGGCTGACGACACATGCTGTGTAGGGATGCGTGCCTATGTTCATGGCGCCGTAGATCGAAACGGGCATCGCCAGGAGGACCAGCGCCAATATCAGCCGTTTGCGGCGTCTGTGGGGCTCGGCAAGTCCGATGGCCAGCGGCCCGTAAACAGGCCACATGACGAACGCGACGATTGCAAATGCGCTCGACAAAATCACCAGCAACGCCGGTGCGGCGGCGCGGGCGAGCGCGAGCCAAAGCACGCCCCTCGATCGCCTGCTGCAATGCGAAGATCGGGGGAATGCCGGCAAGCATCCTGTCCTGCCACCGCGGCGCGCGCGCAAACGTCACCGTACCGATAAGCCTGGTGCACGCTGCGGTCGCGAAGCTCGCAGTTGCGGAAAAGCACATTGTGTCCTGTTCAGGCCGACGCCACCAGCGGCGCCTTTTGACGGCTGCGGTCTGTGACATCTGTCAACGCACATGCTGACCGGCCGATTCCGGCCTCGAGCCCAATTGTGCCGGTTGACCGTCCATACTAACGTGCCGGCCGCTCCGCGTGCGCGCAGCTGCGCGTGCTCAGCAAAAAACAGGGGGATTCCCGATGTATCGCCGCTTCGCTGTCTTGTTTGCCATGGTTTTCGCGCTTGTGCCGGCACTCGCCGGGGCACAGACCATCACGAGGCTGGCGCATCAGCCGCCGGACGGCGCGAATATCACATTCCAATTGACGGACGGAACCGTGCTCGCCCAGGGCGGCGGCGAGACCGATTGGTGGATACTGACCCCCGACAACACCGGCAGCTACGTCAATGGCACCTGGAAGCAGGTGGCAAGCCTGCCATCGGGCTATTCGCCGCTTTACTTTGCGTCCGCCGTGCTCGCGGACGGGCGGCTGGTGATCTCGGGCGGCGAATACAATTTCAATCAATTCGCGTTCACCAATCTGGGCGCGATTTACGATCCCGTGGCGAACAAATGGACGTCTATCGGCCATCCCAAAGGTTGGGGCTTTATCGGCGACTCGCCCTCGATCGTGCTGCCGAACGGGCAATGGCTCCTCGGGGAGAAGATGAAAAAGAATCTCGCCACGCTCGACCCGGAAACGCTGAAATGGACGATCGTCGGATCCAAGCATAAGAACGATGAAAATGCCGAAGAGGGCTATACGCTGATGCCCGACGGCTCGGTTCTGACCTACGACGTCAAGGACTTCCCCCAGTCGGAGCGCTATATTCCCAGCAACGGCGCCTGGGTCAGCGAAGGCAGCACCGTGGCAGTCCTGAGGGGACCGCAGAACTGCTGCGGGCGCTGCATTAACTACGGCAAGGACAAATGCTACAACCCGCCGGGCGAGGTGGGTCCTGGTATCCTGCGTCCCGACGGCACCGTCTTTGCGACCGGATCGATACCGCAGGGACAAAGCACCGCCCACACGTCGATCTACACGCCAGGCCAGGGCAATCAGCAGGGCACGTGGACGCCGGGTCCGGACTTTCCCAACGGCGACCAGGCGTTCGATACCTTCGCCTCGCTGTTGCCGGACGGAAATGTGCTCGTCGAAGGCAGCAACAATGGCACGCTGTACGAATTCGACGGCACGAAGCTGAACCAGACGTCGTTCAATCTCGGCGGCGGCTACACCTCGCTCATGGTGCTTCCCAACGGCGAGATTCTGGTGGGCGGCTATGAAGTCTATCAGCCCAAGGGCACGTATCAGGCGAGCTGGGCGCCGACGATCACGACATTTCCGTCTTCCGTGACGCGCGGCTCGACCTATCCGATCTCGGGCACGCAGTTCAACGGGCTTTCGCAGGCGAACGCCTTCGGCGACGAAAGCGAGACGCAGACGAATTATCCGCTCGTGCGCATCACCAACAATGCGACCGGGCATGTATTTTACGCGCGCACGCATGATCACAGCACGATGGGCGTGGCTACCGGCTCGCAGACCGTGTCCACAAATTTCGATGTACCGACCGGCATGGAAACGGGGGCAAGCTCGCTCGTGGTCGAGGCCAACGGCATCCCGTCCACGGCCGTGGCTGTGACGGTCAATTAGACCGTTTGTGGATTGAGTTGACGCGTATCCCACTTTCACCGTGGCCGGCTTCCCGGCCGGCCACGGTGAGACTTTGTGATTTCAGTCGAGCCGGACGCTGATCTAAAGCAGCGGGGAGAAAGACTCCGGAGCGGCCGGCATCATCTCGAAGCGCTCGAACAGGAATCCGGGCGCCACCGTGCAGCCGACAAGCGTGCAGGCGCCGAGCGAACGGGCCGTTTGCCACACACCGGCGGCACCACGATCTGCGGCCGTTGTCGCTCGTGCAGGGTTTTTCCGAGCACATGGCGCACGGTCTTGCCGTTCTCCTTACGCATCAACAATTCGAGCGCCACGCCGGAATAGAAGTGCCACAGCTCCACCCGTCGATGCGATGCCAGCGGGATGCTTCGCCTTTTTCAGAGGAAAATAGATCGCCGTGGAATGCGCACGCCCATCGGCGCCTTCGCGGTCGCCAAAGGTCTCGCGGCAATGGCCGCCTTCCGGATGGGGCTTGAACCTCGGTGTACGGATGATCTCGTCCCGCTTGCTCATGGCAACTGCGAAAACGGATTGGTCGCGCCGCGGGCGACCAGCGTGCGTATGCCGAGCGCGACGGAGCGGGCATCGAAGAGCGCGTCGTGCTTGTGCCCCGGGAGATTCGCGCCCGCGGCTTCCGCGACATCGCCGGCGTGGCGGGGCTCGAGACCGTTGGCCCTGAGCCATGGCGCGACATTCATATAGGCCGGCGGAGGCGGCGGATTGCGGATTCCGTAAAGCGCGAAGTTCTCGGCAAACACCAGGTCGTCGCGGCCGAACGCGGCCGTTTGCGCATGCGCCGCAAATTCCACGAACCGTTGATAGGCGTCGAGGAAATCGACTCCACGTCGTGCAACCTCCGCAGTCGCAACGCCGGTCAATGACTCGAAATAGGGCGATAGCGCAGGATTGAGCCGCGGCTTCACGAGAATCTCGAATTCGGCGACCTCATCGAGCGTGACTGCATCGAGCTTCACGGCGCCGATCTGAACCACCTCGCGGAACTGTCCGGGTCTGAGCCAGCGTTCGGCCATCGAGCCGTCCCAGGCCGTGAACTCCAGATCATAGACCACAATCATACGCCCATCCGTGGCTGACATTGCCGCGAAAACACTGAATTCCAGGTGACCGCCGAATACTTTCAGAACGAGGCGGAACGTCCCCACGCGACGGCAATCATAACCGGGCGATCACAGTGCGACTGTTGCGGAAACGGTCGCAATCCGGAAAATCGCACACAATCGGGATACTAAGCATCAATGGTTCCTGTCTAGCCTCAGCGCTTCCTGACCAATCAGAGGAGCCTGCGATGTTCAGACGTGCCGATGTGTCGGACAAATATCTGCTTGGCTGTGCAGCGGCGTTCGCCTTGTTCGCCCCGCTCGCAGCCGCCGGCGCAGAGCCGGTCCATGTCTCCAGGGGCGAGAGCCATATCGTGGCATTCGACTACGTCGCCACTCGCACGGTTGAGATGGCGCAGAACTCCTCCACGCCGACAGTGTGGCAGCGCAACGCGAATCACAGGCGGCACAAGCGCTCCTGGCGGCGCCATCATGACGAAACCGGCTTAAGCCCGGCAGAGGAAGGACCGGTATTGGCAGAGGTTTGAGGGAACGGCCGGCGCTGACCGCGATTGCACCGCGCTCCCGGCGGTTCGGGGTCGGACATCGAGGTCTTTGAGGCAAAGCGCGCCGGCAGCCTGGGAAAAAGATCGACGCCACAGAACAGGTCGGGAACGTTACCCCCTGAGGGGGTAAACCCCTCGTCGAGGTTCTTTCGGAATGTTTTTCCACAAGTTTGCGCAAGCCCTGGGCTGTCCGTTCGGAACAATTCCTACCGCGGGCTGTTTAGAGAGCCGGCAGGGATGTCGTTAAGGCAATCTTAACGGCAAAAGCCGAGCTTACACGAACAAAACAGCGCCTCAGGGGAC
>Ga0302324_100015341_pt1 | contig 15364 bp, 16 predicted proteins | sample Palsa_T0_1_FD_201949 | JGI IMG/M metagenome (GOLD analysis project Ga0302324, IMG submission 201949) | Peat permafrost microbial communities from Stordalen Mire near Abisko, Sweden - Palsa_T0_1 | ecosystem: Environmental > Terrestrial > Soil > Palsa > Peat permafrost | place: Sweden: Abisko...
GCTCACCAGCAGCACGGAGGGAGAGCGTTGCGCGATCGCCACGCCGTCTTCGTAGGTCAGCGATTTGCGACGCAGTTGGTCCCGGCTGACGTTGTTGAACCCGAGCGGAAATTTGAAGATGATGGCTGTGTTGGTTCCAAAGCTGCGGATCACGTTCGTGATGGCGCCGTCCAGCCCGGCGATGATGGAGCCGACGCCGATGATGGTGCCGGTCCCGATGATGACCCCCAGCACGGTGAGGAAGGAGCGCATCTTATGCTCGCGCACGGTGGCCAGCGCCAGCCCGATGGAGGCCGCGAGTTCGACCCGGGTCATTGTTCCACCCGCAAGGCTTCGATGGGATCCAGTTTAGAGGCCCGTTGCGCCGGATAAATTCCAAAGAACAGCCCGACCACCATGGAAAGGGTCAGGCCGATCACAACCGCCGAAATGGGAATCTCCATGGGCACGGGCGTGAGAGTTCTGACCAGCAAAGCTACAATCCAGGCCAGCGTCACGCCGAAAAGCCCGCCGATGCCGGAGAGCATGGAAGACTCCACCAAAAATTGGTTGAGGATGTCCTGGCGCCGCGCGCCCACCGATTTCCGGATTCCAATCTCGTGCGTGCGCTCCGACACCGCCGCCAGCATGATGTTCATGATCACCACTCCGCCCACCACCATGAAAACGGAGACCACCGCCACCGCCGTGGCCGCGATGGCCCCGGTGAGCCGGTCCCAAGCGCCCACCAGCGAGTCCGACGAAATCACCGAGAAGGTGTCGTCCTGATTGGGCCGCAAATGGCGGCGCGCGCGTATCAGCGTCCGGATCTCGTCCTTGGCTTCCTCGAGCCGGGTCTGATCGATCGCCTTGGCGGCGTAGCCGATTCCTTGCCGCGACCCGTAAATCTGGAAATAGGTTTGCGCCGGGATATCGACGAAGCCGTCCTGCGATTGTCCGAACACGCTGCCTTTGGGGACCGCCACTCCCACCACCGTGAACGGCCGGCCTTCGATTTTGAACGTCTTGCCTAGCGCGTCCGCGTCACCGAACAGACTGTTCTTCACATCCGCTCCGAGAACCGCCACGGTGGAATTGTGGTTATTCTCGATGTCGGTGAAGTAGCGGCCATTGGCGATCTCGGTGTTCGCGAGAACCGCCCAATTGGGAGTGCCTCCGGTGAGCGAGACGCTGGTCAGGGTCTGGGTTCCGAGCGAGACGCCCACGGAACGGCTCGCGCCCATGCCGAATTCGCGGAGCAGCGTGGCGTTGCTTTTGAGAAATTCGAACTCCGCCGGCGACAGCTGCGGGTTCTTCTTCTGCAACTCCAGATATTTCTTGGGATCGAAATTTCCGAGGAAGGCTATTCTGACGATGCGGAAACCGTCCGCGCCCATGTTGGAGACGCTGTTGGCAATATACACGTCCATGCCGTGAATCACCGACATGACGGCGATCAAAGTGGTGGTGGCGAGGATGATTCCGAGCAGGGTGAGAAAGCTGCGCAGCTTGCTGGAGCGCAAGGAATCGGCCGCCACGGCGGCAGCCTCGCGAAAAGACGCAGTTTGACTCACTGTACTCATAAGACGGATGCGGCCGGCGCTGTGTTCCGTACTTCGGTCATCCATTCCAGTAAAACATCGTCCAGCCAAAAGCGTGGCGGAGCGCTGGACAGAAACCCGAGGTGTCCGCCATGCTCCACCGTAACCAGGCGCAGATGCGGGTTCCGCGAAAACGCCGGGTGTTGGTAGACCTCGAAAGGAATCAGCGGGTCGTCCTTGGCTTGGACCAACAGGGCCGGAACGCGGATGCGCTCCAGAAACTGATTCGAGGATTGGGTGGCGTAATAATTGTCCGCGCTGCCGAAGCCGAAGGATTGCGCGGTGAAACGGTCGTCGAACTCGTAGATGGTGTTCACCTCGCGAAGGTCTTCGAGATGAAACGAGCCGGGTGACAATCGCTCCTTGAGCCGGACGCGCTCCTTCAGACGCTTCAGGAATCGCCGTGAATAAACGAAGTTGGAGGGGTGTTGAAGCCGGCTGGCGCAGGCCGCGAGATCGATCGGCGTTGAGACGGCCGCTACGCCGGCGATCAGGTCGCGAGCGGAATCCCCCAGTTCGCCAGCCAGTTTCAAAACCACATTGCCGCCCAGCGAGAAGCCCGCCAGAAAGATGGGCGCGCGATCCGGGAGCTGGCGAAGCACGGCGAGCAGGTCCGAAGTTTGGCCGGAATGGTACAGGGTTCTGCCGCTGTAACGCTCGGTGCCCCCGCAACTGCGCATGTTGAAACGATGCGTGGCCCAGCCGGCGAGCAGCGCGGCGTGCGCCAGGCTGCGGGCATAACCGGCGTCGCTCGATCCTTCAAGACCATGGACCATAACGAGCTGAGCCACCGGCTGGCCTGTCGTCGGACGCTGCGTGTGCACCAGCACTTGCACTCCGGGATCGGTATCGTAGAGCGTGGCCGCGACCGGGAAGCGCTGCTGATCCAGGTCGCGCGGCCAGAAGTTGCCGGCGATGGTAAGCAGATGCGGATTTCGGACCAGCGGGACGAACGGCCTCAAGCTTCTATTTTAGTGGATCGAGCAAAGTGACTTGCGGCGCTAGGTGGCCCGCTAAATATTGGTTGATACGACGGCGGTCTCGGCCACAACGGAAAGTGACCAATCATGCGGCTTCCAGAAGTTCACGAACGTTCCAGCCTACCTCCGCAGGGCTGTAGCGTGCTTCTCCGTCCTGGGAGGATCGGTAGCTGGGGCCGGGGCGGCCCGTTTGTGTTGGCTGCCGCCTGCGCGCCGTAATATAGTAGGCATGTGATAAGCGATGAGACGAAGAGAACCATCAGTTTTAGTGTGTTCGGATTTGGCATATTTGGTGGACTCTGGGGCTGCCTAGCCTATGCTCGTTCAGCGTTTGTCATGGGCGCAAACGATAATTTACAAGAGATTTTGGCGCTCACCTTTGCGTTAGCAACGCCGCGGCCAGCTTGCATACTTGCCTTGTGGCAGCGTGTAATAGCGGGCTCATGGCTTAGCGCGTTCCTCCCATACGGGATGGTGGCTGAACGCGCATACATGATTCGTTAGGGGCTTCCCTGATCAATCCACAATCATGCGAACGATGCTAACGGCTCTTCCTGTTAGCTGTGTCCTCGTTGGGATCGGACTATTCGGTGTCCTCACCGGGCTCTTGAAATGGCCGAAGCTATTGGGAAATTCCAAGCCCTCAACCGACATTTAGCGCACTAGTCGGAGCTACCGCCGCTCAAACTTGATGAATCCTCTGGATCCCGGGCCAGCGATCAAAATCGGCGTCGAAACTGAGAATCGATCGAATTCCGTGGCGCTCCATTACCGCGATATGGACTGCGTCCCGGGCCGACATCCGCGTGCTATTCCGGGCGATCTCACCGGCGCGCAGGACGTCGGCCTTCTCAAGGGACATCACTTCATCGACGATGTCCAGGGTGAGCTGGAAGGCAGGACCGATAGCTTCCCGCTTTTCAATCGCCGTGTACCGGTGAAGAATCTCCTGCAGGACTTCGACGTCGGTGACCAGACGCTGTCCCGCTGCAACCAGCCGCTCCAGGATGACCTGCGCCTCCGTCTTGTGGGGATGCGCGGCTCCGATCAGGTACATCGGGATGTTGGAATCAACGAAAATCAGCCTCGATACCCTCGCTCAATCTCGTCCAGGATCTGACCGATGTCAGCGGTAGGAAACGAATAGGCGGCGGCGCGCCGAACGGCATTCAGCTTCGTTTCGGGTTCGATGGCCGGCCTGTTCTCGCGCACTTCGCGCAGGGAGCGACGGACCCACTCACCCACTGTCAGGCGCTCTCGCTTCGCCAGCCGCCGGATTTCCGCCATGTCCCGATCCGGGAGCACGACCTGAAGGCGCTTACTCATAGCCTGAGTATGACATAATCATCGAAGGAGTAGCTGACCGGGAAGCCCGCCACTCCTATAGCCGATGCGCAAGCCCAAAAAGTTCGACCAAAAGAAAGGGGTCCGGCGCCTGGCCCGAGAGCGAGTGGGCCCGGTGCCGGCGCCCAAAATTATCAAACCGAAAACGCGACGGGCTAAGCCGAAACACAAAAAGCCTGCTGGGCTCGACGACGCGGAATGATCAGGAACCGCCCGCGCCGCTGAACCTCGCGCCGATCACGCGGAAGAGGAGCGGCAACACCCACGCCGGAGTGATCGCGGCGAAAGCCTTACCTTTCGAGGAACCCGTCAAGTACGCCAGGCCGAACACCAGCACCACCAGGTACCAAATTTCAAAAATCGAAAAGAAATTCAGAAACGCGAGCAGCGCCCCGTGCGCGTCCTGGAAGAAAATGTCGATGCCGAACGGAGGCGTCAATTGTTCGGGCGATTGAATCTCGTCGCCCTTGGTGCGGACCACGATGTAGTTCGCTATATATTGCAGCGCGGGAATCAGGGCGCAAGCCGTCATCAGGCTGAACACGTCGCGAAACTTCGCCCGCAGCCCGGCCATCGACCCGGTGAGGGTCACCAACCACGCCATCAGGGCGATGATCCCGATGACGATCACCGGCGTGAGCACACCCGTAAATTGGCTAAACGTATCGGCGATGTGTCTGGCTCTCTCCACCTGGTCCGGCGGAAGTCCGCGCTGCTGCATCTGCTGGTTGATCCGCGCATCCACCAGTTGCAGCGTGTAGGGCAGCATGAGTGTGCTGAACACAATGTAGATGATGGCCAGTGCGATCACCGGCCAAAGCCAGAACAGCTTGGCTGGGACCCGTTTGGCCGTGGCCGCGGGGTCGACAAAAACGTTCAGCATGCCGATCAACCCGGCGCTGAAGCCGCCGGCCACGCCCGCATTCGGTTCCGCCATGATCCACCTCCGTAGCGCGAAGTTCCAAGCGATTATACCGGTTTGCGCTACGCTGGAGTTCCGAAGCGCTTGATCCCCGTCCACGATCCCGAGCCTGATCCGAAGAAAACGCGATCCAGATTGTTCGCGGCGCTGGCCTGCTACGCACTCATCGCGTTGCTGGCGGCCTGGACGCTGGACGGAAATTACCGGCTATTCGTTTGGACCTTTCTGGCGCTTCTAGCGGCAAGAACTTACCTCCATTTGGCGAGAAAGCCTTAGTCCCTCAAGACCACGGCCGAACTACCGATAGAAGAAGAAGGAGCCGAATGCGCTTCCCGTTTCATTTTGGAACGCCAGTACCGATTCGGCATGCGCGGCATGGGCGGTTAGTTCCATAACGAGACTTCCGGGCGCCTAGTACGCGCTCGGCACTTTTCGGCGGATCGCTCTAATCATCCGTCGCGCAACGCGCCATCTTATTGAGCGTTGGGAATTATCCTCCGCGGGCGCTACGCGGAATCACTCTAGTCCTCCGCGAGTTTTTCACTTACTGCGCTTCTGGCTACAGGCTTGCACTTAGGAGAGCGTCAGCCAACAGAAATAGCAGAGAAAAGGAACTCCGATGAAGACCAAGACCACCACCGCCAGTTCAGCCGCCAAGACCGCTCGCCGCGATCGGATCGTGCTCGAACATCTTCCGCTCGTCAAAGCGATCGCCGTGAGAGTGCATGAGAACCTGCCCGTCCACGTGGATCTGGACGACCTGGTTCATGCCGGCGTTCTCGGATTGTTCGACGCCGCCAGCAAATTCAACCCGGAAAAACAGGTTGCCTTTTCGAGCTACGCCAAGCATCGCATCAAGGGCGCGATCCTAGACAGCCTGCGTCAGTTGGATTGGGCCTCGCGCGATCTCAGGCGCCGTCACAAACAGGTGGAAGCCGCCACGCGCGAGCTGGCCGCGACGCTGCAGCGCACTCCCACCGAATCGGAAGTCGCCGAGAAACTCGGCATCGACATGGAACGCTGGCGCCAGATGATGGTGGACCTCCGCAGCGTCGGCTTAATCTCGGCTTCTTCGCGCGCTGCCGAACACGACGACCTGCCGGCCCCCGATTTCCCGAGCAAGCCGGAAACGCAGCCCGACAACATGTGTTCGCACGAGCAGATGAAGTCGGTGTTGGGCGTCGCCATGAAGACTCTGCCGGAGCGTTATCAGAAAGTGGTGGTGCTGTACTACACCAATGAAATGACCATGAAGGAAATCGGCGGCATCCTGGGCATCAACGAAAGCCGCGTATCGCAGATCCACAAATCCGCGCTCGAGAAAATGCAGGTGGCCTTGCAAGCGAACGGCATCGAATCCGTCCACGCTTTCTGAGCCCCAGGCTCTAACGCCGGGCCCCCGATTGAGCGTCTGAAAGACCTCCGAACCAGCGTTATCTTCGACCAGCTTGGCCACAGTACGGGGCCATTTGCCCGAGAGATCGCGGAACGCATGGTGCGGCAACCCGCAAAAGATATCGCTCACCCAGAATGTTTTAGATGAACGCGAGTAGATGTGCGGCAACGAGCGCGAGCCATATCCAACCGACCGCGGTGGTGAGACGCTGAAGCAGTCCGGCTATAGCTGCAAGTTTGCCGGCGCTCGCGAAGCCGCGTGCGAAGACAATGAATCCGGTGCCGAACAGTATGCCTGTCATTACGGAGTATAGGCGCCAGCCCCAAGAGCCCGACACTGCGAACTGATGAGCGAACACGAAACAGGCGACAAAGAGAGATGCGAAGACAACCAGCGAGAAAAGGTCGTGAAGAGCGCCGCGAAAGTCGCGCTGTTGAGGCGCAGGCGCCTTGCTCGGCATGCCGGTCACGTCGGTAGCGAAAATACCGGCGCCGATCAGGCCGACGGCATAGAGCCCGATAAGGAACGGTCCCCAAAACGATCGGCCGTAAGCGACAAGCGCCAAGTGGAGGCCGAAGGCACAGGCGAGCATCAGGATGCCGGTCACGACAAAGTTTGTCCGCTGTATCCATCCGCGCTCGCCGAGCGCGAGGGCGCTCACGGGTTGACGCAATTCGTCATAACCGGACCTTAGCAACCGTGTCTAAAATCACTTCCTTCCAGGAATGTTTCAGCATAAAATCAGTCATGGCGATGGGGACGAGGAAAGGTCGGGAGCGGCAAGAACAGATCTGGTACCGCTCCGAGGTGGCGGATGTGCCCGGACATCCGTTCTACCGCAAGCTAGAGGCGAAGCTGAAAGATGCAGGCTTCGACAGGTTCTGCGAACAGGAGTGCAAACGGTACTACGCCGACGGCGTGGGCAGGCCATCCTTGGTTCCCGGCGTGTACTTCCGGCTGATGCTGATCGGTTTCTTTGAAGGCATCGATAGTGAACGAGGCATTGCCTGGCGGGTGGCCGATTCGCTCAGCTTGCGGCAGTTTCTTGGCTACGGAATCGACGAGAACACGCCGGATCACGTGACCATTTCCCGCACGCGGCGATTGCTCGAAGCCAGCACTCACAAGCTGATCTTCGACTGGGTTCTGGAACAGCTAGCGCGAGCGGGGCTGGTCAAGGGCAAGACGATGGGCGTGGATTCGACGACGCTGGAAGCCAATGCGGTCCTGAAGTCGATCGTGCGGCGCGATAGCGGTGACAACTACCTGGACTTTTTGAAAAAGGTGGCGGAAGCCGAAGGCATTGCGGCTCCGGATGCGGCGGCGTTATTGCGCTTGGACCGGAAGCGCAAGAAGAAGACCAGTAACGAAGATTGGAAGAGCCCTGCCGATCCGGAAGCCGAGATTACCAAGCTCAAGGACGGCCGCACTGCGCTGGCATATAAGCTGGAACAGGGAGACGGGAGCCATCGTTGCCGTGACGACGCACCCAGGTGCGGCTGCCGATAGTGCAACGGTAGCGGAAACAGTGTGCGAGGCGGCGAAGCGGTGGCGGAGTTGATCGATGTCAAAAACGCAGAGGGCAAATATCCGGTGGCAGGCGAGGGCATTGCGGAAGTAGTCGCGGACAAGGGTTATCACAGCAACCAGGCGATGATGGGGATCAAGGAACTGGGCTTGAGAACGTATGTCGCCGAACCGGATCGTGGCCCTCGCAACTGGGATGGCAAGGCGGAGGAGCGGGACGCTGTGTACGCCAATCGAAGGCGGATCAACGGCGAGCGGGGCAAGCGGCTACAATCTCAGCGCGGCGAGAAGATCGAGAGAAACTTTGCCGCATCAGTTCGATACCGGCGGCATGGACAGGTTGTATCTACGAGGCCGGGAGAATATCCACAAGAGACTGCTGATACAAGCCGCAGCGTGCAATCTGGCATTGCTGCTGAGGTCTTTGCACGGAGCCGGTAAGCCGAGAGCGGCCCACGACCTCAAGTCGGCAACCAATCTTGCGTTTCTGCGGCTCACGATTGCCCTATTCGGGATGGCCTGCGTTGATCTGGTTAGTCCACCGACACCGTGCACGAACTCCTGCGATCGCGCGTTCTATGGTGAGAGAACCCACTGTTCCTCAAAAAGAGCCAATTTAGGCACGGGCTGCTAAGCGTCAGAACGTGGCGAGCGCGTTGAACGGAGTCGCGGTGCCGCCGGGGATTCTAGTGAATTGCACGGTAGTAAGAAATTCCCAGCGCTTTCGACTGGCGGCTTCCTTGGCGACATCCTCCAGATAGGCGTTGTCGACCAGCGGAACTCCCATCACCGCGATGGTGAGCGTGTGAACGGGCCGGCCCGCGGCCTCGCCCTGACCTTGCACGCCCGAGGGCTGCACGTCATTCACGCCGTCGCCGCCGAGCAACGCAATATCTCGCTGCTTAAGCCAAGGCATGGTGGTGGCATCCAACCCGGCTGCTTCGCGGCCCACGTTCCACGGACCCAGTTTCGCGCGCCGCGCCCAACGGCCGGTCCGGACTAGCACCGCGTCGCCGCTTGCGATCTTGACGTGCGCGAATTTCTCCCAGGCCTCGAGATCGGAAGGATAGATGGGCGTACCAGGCTCGAGATACTCGACGCCTTTCATAAGCGGGATGTCCACCAGGATGCCGCGCGTAAAAATGCCCGGACCCATGCGATCGATACCGTCGGCCTTGCAGCCCTTCTCGTCGAGTTCCTGCGGATGTCCGTTGAACACCACCCACTGGCCGTCTTTCAGCAATCGATAGTGGCAGAGGGCGTCCATATGCGAATTGGTGCCGTCATGAATCCCGAAGCTGATGCTGTCGAGGGCGAAGGCGGGGATGTGGGTCTTTGGATCCACGCGGAACATTTCGTGTTTCGTTTCGCCGAAATTAAAATTGTCCTCGGCCTTTTCGAGACTGGCGAAGTGCGCGAGCGAAACCGTGACGCCTTCCTTGACCAAGCGGGCGGCCTGCACTTCCTTTTGCGGGGTGACGAGGTTGAGCGCGCCGCGTTCGTCGTCCTTGCCCCAGCGTCCCCAGTTGGACAATTCGGTCTCCCAGCGAAGGACCTGTTCGATGGTCACGCCCTTATGCGGTTCGGCCGCAGCGGCGCGCGAGTGTTTCGAAACCGAGCCGATGGTGAGCAGGACCGATCCTAAAACAACAGCGAGAAAGAAGCGCTTCATGTTCCAAAACCTCCGTGGTTCATTATAAGGGCCACGAAGGAAAGGAGGTTCGCGCTTGGGTTCGTTTTGTATGTTTGCATGTGCGTTCCTAGGCTTTGAGCGGCAAGCCTCGCTCGGATGGTCCATCAAAACAAGACTACGCCCCATCGGTTGGAAGCGAGGGTTGTGGGCCAGCGCAAGTCATCGTGACAGCAGAGCGAATATTTCCGGAAGCGAGGTAATTCCAATACGCGGACCGGTGTTCTAGGCGATCTGCAAACCCAATAGCCGCGCGAAGATCATGGCTTGGGCGGGATCGACGATCGCGCCACGCAAGTCGCTCATGCCAACCAGCATGCTTTCGACTTCGGACTTCCGAAAGTCGGTGTTCTGTAGCTTCGTTCGCTGCAGATCCGCGCGCGCCAAGTTGCAGGATCGGAAAATCGAGCCGCTGAGATCCGCCTCCTGAAGATCGGCCTCCTCCCAGTTGCACGCGTCGAATTCGCAAGTCCGAAACCTTCCGCCTTGAAACTGCGCGTAGCGCACGTCACCGTTCTGGATCAGCACGTCTTGCCAATCTAGGGCGGTGGCGCGAAAACCTGTAAGCCGACAGTCGACGAGTTCCACTCTTAGAAGCGAGATACGATGCGCGCGAATGTTCGCCAGATCGCAACCTACCAGCCGAACGTCCTTCCATACGACGGATCCGAATTGTCCGCCCGCGAGGTGGACGCGCTCAAGAACTGAACCCTCAACTCGGAACGTTTCGAGTGTGAGGTTCGCTCGTTCCACATCTTCGAGCCGCGTTTCTTCGATTGCGAGGAGATCGCTCGCTGCAAATAATTCTTGGGGGCTCGCGGCGGATTCGAGTTGCGCGGGGAGATCGGGCCGGTCACGCTTGAAGGCGGCTGTCTTTTTGGCTTTCGTTGGTTTCATGGACATGAGTGGTGCGGGGCGGGTTTCGCGAATCTGGTCGGCGTGACGGCGAGCGTGGCCGTCGATCAAGTGGACCAGTTCGAAGCCGTTGAGGTTTCCGAAATAGGGATGCTTCGCGCCAATGGAATAGAGCGCTTCGCCGCGTTCCTGGACGAGTTGCACGCTCCGGTCGCGGACGGCCTTGAATTCGGCGAGAGCGGCGGTCAACGAGTGGAAGCGGCCTTGCGGACGCGCCACGTCGGGGGCCTCGACTTTGGTCAAGCGGCTCCTGACGATGGTAAAGAGCCGAAGCTCCCGCTCGGCATCGCGCTGCGGCGCAATCGCGGTTCCGCCGGATATCCAGCCCAAATAACGATCCTCGATGAAGATCACATGCTCAATGCACTCGAGAACGGACCATGAGTCGCGTGTGGGCTTGGCGGAGGCTTGTTCCGGCAGGATGTCGCGAGCGGCGTCGAGGAAATCGCGGCGGCCGGCTTCGAGGATCGCGACGAGGTCCATCAACAGCAGTGTATTCCAAAGCGCGCGTACAATAGGTTCACTGGAAGGAGCTCATCGAATGAGAACGACCCTGTTTCGACGTTTTCCCGCTATGCTTGGCGTCATAGCCGCGTTGGCCGTTTCGGCGAACGCACAGGGGCAGCCCGACTTCAGCAAAGTCCAAATCAAAACCACGAAGATCGGCGAGAACTTCTACACGCTCGAAGGACAGGGCGGGACCATCGGCGTGCTGGCCGGCCCGGAGGGGATTTTCATGGTGGACGCGCAGTTTGCTCCACTGAGCGAGAAGATTGCCGCCGCCATCCATCAGATTTCTGACCGCCCGATTCGCTTTCTGGTGAATACCCACGTTCACCCGGATCACACCGGAGGCAACGAAAATTTCGCCAAGATGGGCGCGACGATCCTGGCACGGCCGCAACTGCGCAATCGATTGATGCACCCGTCGCCCAACGCCAGCGGCGCGCCCGGGACGCCGGCGCCCGAGGCCGCGCTTCCGATCCTGACCTATGACGCACCCATCACGATCCACATGAACGGCGAAACCGTGCAGTTGATTCCTGTTCCCGCGGCGCACACGGACGGCGACACGATGATTCGCTTCGTTCACGCGGACGTGATAATGACCGGCGATTTCTACCGCTCGGTGCAATATCCGAACATCGATCGCGTCAACGGCGGGAGCCTGGCGGGAATGTTGGACGGGTTGGGAGAAATCATCGCGCACGCCGGTCCAAATACGAAGATCATTCCCGGGCACGGCCCGATTGTGGATCGTTACGCGATCATCGCGCACCGGGACATGATCCTGGCGATCCGGGATCGCGTGGCGGAATTGATCCGGCAGGGCAAAACGCAGGATGAAGTGCTGGCGGCGAAACCAACCGCCGAGTATGACGCGAAAGTCCCGAATTCGGCAGAGACGACGCAAAGATTCGTGACGCAATTGTATGCCGAGCTCAAGCCGCCAAAGTAACTGAACCATACGGCCTGCCGGCTTCATCTAAGCCACTAGGTCGCGGGCCACGAGCGCCCAGCAACGGGAACATATGTTCGAGAGCATACTTTGCCAGGTAACCGATTACGATCCGGACGTGCTGACGTCCTTGATCGAGCTGGCGGTGGAGATCGCGCGGGAGGGCCGCGAAGGCCGGCGGATCGGCACGCTTTTCACGCTGGGCGACGAGCAGGCCGTGCTGGCGCGCTCGCGGCTGCTGATTCTCGACCCGCTGGCGGGGCATCCGGAAGCGGTTCGTCGCGTTTCGGATTCCAACCTGCGCGGAACGATCAAGGAGTTGGCGCAGCTCGACGGAGCATTTGTCGTGGGCGCCGGCGGATTGTTCGTCTCGGCGTGCCGTTATCTCGAGACGGCGGGAAAGACGGTGGACCTTCCGCTTGGTCTGGGCAGCCGCCATCTTGCAGGGGCGGCCATCAGCGCTACCACGGACGCGGTCGCGATCGTTGTGTCCGAGAGTTCGACGGTGAGGATTTTCTGTCACGGTAAGTTGATGGCGGAGATTATCCCCGAGCTTTGGCTGCTGCGGCGGCATGAAGTGCAGCTTCAGGGACCGGTGACCAGAGAGGATATCGGAGATCTGGCCATCGTGACTCCGCGGCAGGAAATGTTCGCGGGGCGAGAAACGTCGCCGGCGAAATAGCGAGCTGGAGACGCCGCGAAGTAGCATTTTCTAATCGAAGAATGAGCCTGAAGGCGGGAGCGAAGCTCCGCCGCCAGGCCTCCTTGTTTTTTCTTCTCTGAGAAAGGTTTGGAAGTTCTTCCAGGGCGGGTCGCAGGGGCGCAGCCCCCGTGGGGTCCGGGGCAACGCCCGAAGTCCCGTTCGGTGGGCGCTCATGCGCTCCGTCTCCGTTGTATCCTCGCAAACAGCTTCCGCTTGGCTGCCTGCATGCTTCCCGCCGCCTGCGTGTCGCTTTGCGCATTCGCCCGTCGCTCCAGTTCGGCCTCGGAGAGTTCCGGCCGCAGATGCCGCGCCAGATCCGGCAGCTGGCGCAGAATCTCCCACCGCGTCGCGTACCAACGATAGATCCTCCTCTGTTCGCCTTTGGCATTCACGATCGTCTCCGGCACTCCGCACGGCCGATGGAAGTTCAGATACGGATTGAAGTGTTCTTGGTAAAATTCCTCGATCGCCTGCGCGTGTTCCGCCGCAATATGGCCATACCCCATATGCTTTCCGATCACCGCTCCGTTCTTGGCTTCCGCCAAGCCATTGTCGTTGGAGTGCCGCCGTCGCGATTTGGTTTGCTCCCAATAACTTGTTCAACAGGTCGGCCACTCGGTGATTGATGAACTCGATCCCGTTGTCGGAATGAAAGCCGAGGATGCGAAAGGGAAACTGCCGCAGCTTCGCTTCCAGCACCGGAATCAGCCACGCTTCCCAGATCTGCGCCGTCGCTCCCACCACTTGCCACTGCGTCATCTGGTCCACCGCGTTGATGTGGCACACCCCTTTCATCCCCTCCAGATCGCCTTGATGAACGCTGTCTATCCGCAGGTATCCGGGCCGACCATCCGGGCTCGGTTTCCGCCGCTCGCCAATGGCCACCTGCACCGGCCTGGTCTTCTGATACCAGATTCTCCTCTTCCGGTAAGCCGAGCTCTTCCGCAGATTGTAAATATGCGGCACCGAAATCGTCGCCAGCCGTTGGTAGCACGCATCCCCGTATTCGTAATACTCGCGATACAGAATCTTCTGCGTGGCTGGCCCGCTCAGCGTTTCGTGCGCTTCATCTACTGCCCCCAACAACTCCAGGTCAGCCGCGGTGTAACGTCTTGCGAACCGGTTCCGCTGATAGCTCCGCTCCTGCACCTGCCCCTCTTTCTGGTAGCGGGCGATCAACCGGGTCACTTGCCCCCCGGCTCAGTCCCGTCATCGTGGCGAGGTACCGTCGTAGCAGACCCTTGGCTTCACGCTTCTGCTTCCAATACTGCTGCTGACACAACATCCGCGTCACCCATCCGTAGACCTCCTCGCGCTCAGTCGCCTCCAAATGCACCTCCTGGCTCGCTTGCAAGAATGCCCGGATCTGCTCCAGGCTCAATCCCTCTGTGTTCTCCACGCTGATGTTCAATCCCCAGCATGCGAGGCTCGTCCCCCTTCAGGCTCATTCTGCGTTAGAAACACATCCCCGCTTCAGGCTCATCCTGCGTTATACAAGACCGAAGTTTGACGGACTGGAGGGGTTGAGCTAAAATCAGACTGCGGGGTGGAGCAGTCTGGTAGCTCGTTGGGCTCATAACCCAAAGGTCGGTGGTTCAAATCCATCCCCCGCAACCACCCCAGAGTCGGGGCTCGGTCTACCAAATCTGACACGGCTCTACGCCAACAACGGGGCAGACCCGAATCCTTAACTGATTTCTAAGAACATAACACCTTCACTCTCATACGGGGCCCGGCGTTCTTGAGGCGACATCGGTTGAGAATATGCGGCAACAGTCTGAAACGAATGTCATTGGGCTGCTGGCAATGGCGCGCGCGGTTGTGCGCGGATTACGTCAGCGGCGCGGCGGCGTCATTGTGAATGTAGGGTCGATCGCCGGCCGCTTGACGCTGCCATTCGGCGCACTCTATTGCACTAGTAAGTTCGCAATGGGAGCCTTTTAGAGGCGCTTTCCTACGAGATGCGCGAGATTGGCGTCCGGGTGAAGCTTGTGGAACGGGGTTTCATCAGAACGAATTTTCCGAACGCTGAGGAGCTCAGTAAGGACAGGTCGCTCAGGGAGTTCGACGCCGCGACTTCCCATAATCTGTCGACCAGATGGGCAGATGGGGTTGAGTCAGTGGTGGCCGCGGAAGTAATCTTCACAGCGGCTACTGATGGGACCGACCAGTTGCGTTATACCGTCGGCGAAGACGCGAGACTTTGGGCTTCTCAGCGCGGCACTCAGGACGATGCGACGTTTTTCGAAGGGATGCGCGCGCTCTTCGGTCAGTGAGTTTCGCAGGGGTGGCCAACAGCCCGGAAAACATAAGACTGGCGTCGGCCCCGCACCTCTCGCATGGACACCGCCGTCTAAGCAGGCTGATGCGCTTTCAGGAAGGAATGGATTTGGCGCACCACCAGGGGAATCCGCTCTTTGGGCTCTTTCCAAGGGAAGATGCTCACTTCGGCTTTCGGCGCGAGCATCGCGCACTCCATTGCGATGGCGTACGGATGAGCCGGGATATCATCCGGCAGGATCAGTACGGGCGTCGGACAATTGCGCACGAAATCGCGCGTCACGGTGAAGACGAAGTCGGGATTGTTGCGGTACATCTTGGTAAGAAATTTGTCCACCGTCTCCATCTTGATCTCAGGCCGTCGCTTAACGAATTCCGGACCCCAGCCCTTCATATTGTTTTCGTAGAAAAGGTCGCGCATCTCCGGACGCGACCCGCTGGGCTGCGCCAGCACGGCTGCGACAATACGATCCGGCGCCCGCCGCAACAGGTTCCATATGAAGGGGCCGCCAATGCAGAAGCCCAGCACCATGAATTTTTGGATGCCCAGGTGATCCATCAGGCCGAG
>Ga0302324_100015343_pt1 | contig 15364 bp, 13 predicted proteins | sample Palsa_T0_1_FD_201949 | JGI IMG/M metagenome (GOLD analysis project Ga0302324, IMG submission 201949) | Peat permafrost microbial communities from Stordalen Mire near Abisko, Sweden - Palsa_T0_1 | ecosystem: Environmental > Terrestrial > Soil > Palsa > Peat permafrost | place: Sweden: Abisko...
GCCAGCATCCCGGCGATGACCAAGGAGGAATGCGCACGCCTTGGCGATTACATCCGCAAGTCCGAACCGAGCTATGAGAGCGTGGTTCAGCGCCTCGAGCATGCCGGCAAAGAGGGTAAGGAAAAAGAGTGACCGAAGTCCGCACCGTGGCTGTCATCGGTGCAGGCACCATGGGCCGGGGCATCGCGCACGCTGCCGTTCTCGGCGGCTATCGCACCATTCTCGAAGACCTTCTTCCGAGTGCGCTGCGCAAGGCCGAGACGGAAATCCGCTCCAATCTCGATCAGGCCGTTGAACTCGGCCCGTTCAATTCCTCCGAAGCCGACGCAGTTTTCTCGTATCTCGAGTATGCCGATTCGATCGATCAGGCGGCCCGCGCGGTGCCAGCCGTCCCGTAGAGACGGGGCTTGCCCCGTCCCCGTCCGCGCCATTGTTTCATCACGGAGACCCGGGCCATGCATCACAGACGTCTACCCGAGAGTGCGCGACAATAAGTCTGGTTCGCGGGCGTGAGCCTCTCCGTCCAGAACGGACTCGACCTGCCACGAAGCAAAGTTCAACGCTCTTTGAAAAACAAATAAACACGAAAGTGGGAATCGTCTAATACCCCAGACCCGAGTGGAACCAGAATCAAGTGCAAGAAAGGGCTAAGTCCTTATTCCGGAATACTTTGAAAATAAGTCCTTTGTTATCGATACTTTGTCTGGAAGATTCTCTCTAACCCCATGATTTGAAAGACTAGGGGGGAGGGGGGTGGTAGTAAACACGGGTTAATAACTTTTAAGGTAACAGCATCAAAAGTGGGATAACCCAGGCATTTTCCGGGCTCAAGCCGTCGACAACCGGGCAATCCCGCCCTTCAAAAAGCGAAGGGCGGGGCTTCCCGGCAACGGCCTTTTACTGGTTGATGTCCTGTTTCGATTCCAGCTTCTTCTCCAGCCCATTCAGATAGGTTTTCTGGATATCGGGAGCGACGGCAAGCGACAGTTTCATTTCTTTCACCGCATCGTCAAACTTGCCTTCGGAGCTGTAAATGCGGGCCATGCCGGTATGCACGAACCACAGGTCGGGATGCTTCTTTGCGTTTTCGCGAAAGATTGCGAACGCTTCGTCATTGTGCTTTTCACCCTGCAGTTTGCGAGCATACAGGTGGGCCTGGAGCGGGTTGGCAAGTTCCATGGCCTTCTTTTGCGCAATGGCCGCTTCGTCTTTGCGATTGAGAGCCGTGAGGACGTTCGCCTTGGTGCTCTCGTTGTCGTAGCGATCTTCGTTCTCGATCGACTTCTGCGCATATTTCAGCGCGTCGTCCAGAGCGATCTTTTCCGTCAGCAGGTAATTGGACGCGTCGTCCCAGCTTTGCCAGTTAAACCCCGAAAGATTACGGAGCTGTTTCTTCAAGCTGGCCTGCACCTCGTCGTGCACATCGACCGAGACCTTGAATGGGACCGCGATCTTCTCCCACTCCAGTTCAACCACCGCGGAATCCGGCTTGAGTTGGTCGAAATCGTAGGTCAACGCATTATGCATATCGGCGGCCTGGGGCTTCACCGTCACGCGCAGCGCATCTTCCGCCTGGTCGTAGGTGAAAGCGCCCCAGGAAGTCGAGTTCTTCGAAAAAATGATCGTCCATTCGTCGGCGTTCGGGATCATGTGCAACCCGTAAGTCCCTTTGTCGAGCGGCTTGCCTTCGATCAGGACCGGATCGGTGAAAGTGATCGTGGTGTTCATATTCGCTCCCGCGCGCCACACCTGGCCGTAGGGAACGAGGTCGCCCCAGACTTTGCGATCGTTTATCAGCGGTCGGTGATAGTCGATCGTGATATCGGTAATCCCAATTGTCTGTGAAATCTCAGCCCGCTGGCTCTGCAGGGGCAGATCGAGTACAAGCGATTGCGCCGGGCTCACGCCCGACAGGGCTGTCAACAGCAGGCAGAACAGCAATCCTCGTGAAGCTGCTCGAAACATGGTGGAATCCTCCTTCAATGTGCACTCATCGTGTGAGTGCATGATGTGCGTGCATGGCAGATTTTGATGAAACGGGCCCCGGACCCTGGCCCACCTCTGGTCGGCATCTTAGACGTGCCCCGACGGCGACGGTGAGCAGGAGCGAGCTGTTAAATCGGACCGTCTTGCCTTCGCGGGGTATCTTCGGGGCATTCTCAGGCAGCTAACTTCCGGGTCGTTTCCCGCTTCTAATTTCCATAGGGGAAATGTGCTTTTTGGGGAACCGCACAGCGCCCAATCCCGTAATACAGAACAGAGTGCAGAGGCCGTCGTCGCCTGCGGCGTCAGGCGTCAGGCTTCAACCAATCCATGCGGATGCTCATCGAAATCGTTCGGCAGTCGCTGGCTACCCTCTGGGCCCACAAACTCCGCTCGTTTCTCACCATGTTCGGCATCGCGTGGGGCGTCGGATCGCTGCTTCTGCTGGTCGGCTTGGGTGAGGGCTTCCGCAGCGGGCAGGCGAGGCAATTGAAGAACCTCGGCCAGGACATCATGTTCACCTTCCCCGGGCGCATCCCCGCCGTCGAAGGCAGCACGCAGTCTGGGCGGACCTACCATTTCACGTATGAGGATTATCTCGCCGTCCGCGGCGAGGCGCGCTCGCTCAAGTATCTTTCCCCGGTCCTCAATCGCGAAGATATTCGCGCGGTCAGCGATTATGGTTCCACCAGCGGCCAGGTCTTTGGCGTCGCGCCCGAATATAGCCAGATCCGCAACGTTCCCGTGGGCCCGGGTCGCTGGTTCAACGATGAGGACAATTCTGAAACGCGCCGCGTGGCCGTCGTCGGCTGGGAGCTGCTGAAGAACATATTCCCTGGACGCCCGGCGGTGGGCGCGCCCGTTCTGCTCAATGGCGTTCGTTTCGAAATTATCGGGGTGCTCAGCAAGGTCGGGCAGGAGGGCAATAACGGAACCAATGCGCGGATATTTATTCCTATCGAGACCATGCGCAACCTGTTCCGGCTGAAGGAGCAGAACACGGAAGATGCCATCTCGTTCCTGAACTACCGTCCGCTCACGCCCAGCGGCAATCTGGTGGCGAAACAGGAAGTCCACGACATCATTGGCCGCCGTCACGGCTTCGATCCGAAACTTGCGGAATCATTCGAAGATTGGGACACCATCGAGGACAACAAGCGCGTGGCCAGGATCTTCGACGGCATGGATTATTTTCTTGGCGTGGTGGGTGTGATCACGCTGGCCCTGGGCGCGATCGGCATCATCAACATCATGCTGGTTTCGGTCACCGAACGCACCCGCGAGATCGGGCTGCGCAAGGCGCTGGGCGCCACTCATCGGGCCATCCTGACCCAGTTTTTTGTAGAAGGCGCGTTCCTGACGGCTCTCAGCGGGGGCATCGGACTGGCCATCACCACCGCATTGGTCACGGCTCTCGCGGCTTTGCCCGCGCCTGAAGGGTTCGACACGCCGCGCATCGTTCCCTCGTCCGCGGTGATCGCCATTCTCTCACTGGCGTTTGCCGGTATCGCCGCGGGACTCTATCCGGCGCGCCAGGCCGCGCTGCTGCAGCCGGTAGAAGCGCTGCGCCAGGAGTAAGGGCGGCCCTGAGGGCTAACTATGATCGTCGAACTCGGACGCGAGGCCTACAACGCGCTCAGGCATAACCGTCGCCGCAGCATCCTCACCATGCTGGGGATGGCCTGGGGCATCGCCACGGTCGTCCTGCTGCTGGCTTACGGCTCCGGCTTCGAGCGCGGCCTCTGGGTCGCTTTCCGCTCCTGGGGCACGAATCTGGTCTTCATCTTTCCCGGACGTACCGAGATGCAGGCGGGCGGCACCAAGGCTGGGAGCGAAATCAAACTCACGGTCAACGATCTCGATTATTTGCAGGCCGAGGTGCCTCTGCTCAAGCGCATCTCGCCCGAAGCCTTCAAACAAAGCACCGTCGCTTATGGAACGCGGAGCGGAAGCTACGGGATCAGTGGAGTTTATCCGTACTATTCGCACATGCGCCGCATCGACGTCGAGGATGGCACTTTCTTCACCGACCTCGACGAAAACACGCGCAGCCGGGTGGCGATTCTCGGCGCCGATGTGAAGAAAAAATTGTTTTCCGGGGAGAACGCGCTGGGCGAGAAAGTGCGCCTGGATGGAATTTCCTACGTGGTCGTCGGCGTGCTCAAACACGTCATTCAGAACGGCGACGAAAACATGAACGGCAAAGTGTATATCCCGTTCACCGCCATGAGCGACCTCACCAACACCTATTACCTCAACGCCATCGCCATGGAATATGAAGGCGACCACGAAAAAGTCGCCGAGGCGGTGCGCCGGTCCATGGCTTTTCACCATGATTTCGATCCCAAGGACAAGCGCGCCATCTTTGTCTTTGACGTCTTCGCCGATCTGCTCGACCTGCGCGTCATCACCACCGGCATCAAGATTCTGCTCGGATTCATCGGCCTGCTGACGCTTGGCATCGGCGGCGTGGGCCTGATGAACATCATGCTGGTCTCCGTGACGCAGCGCACCCGGGAGATTGGCATCGAAAAAGCGCTCGGGGCCCACGGCTGGCACATCCTCGTCCAGTTCCTCGCCGAAGCACTGGCGATTACTTTTCTCGGCGGGCTTGCGGGCGTAGCTCTCGCGTACCTCGTATCGTGGTCCGTGGGATCGCTGACCCTGTGGAGCGCCTTCGTCGAGAATGGCACCGAAGGCGATATCCGTCTCACGATCGATTCCACCACGCTGCTGGCTTCCACCGTGATCCTCGGATTTGTTGGCATCGCCAGCGGAATGCTTCCCGCAATCAAAGCCTCTCGTCTGGATCCGATCGAAGCACTGCGCTACGAATAACGGGCGAAAGTAGCTCTGCAGCTCAAACATCTGGTCGCGCCCGATAGCATGGGAGAGAATTTCCAGGTGCTTGCCAGCCGGGGAATGGACAGTTAGAGAATGGCCGACCTGAGCGGATTGAGGTTCGGGAAAAGTTCTCGGGTCTCAGCAAGGTAACTTGGATTGCCGGATACTGCGGCGTTATACTTGGCGAAATTTCAGGAGGGTCGTTATGAAACGCATGCTCGTTTTAACTTGCATGGTCTTGTTCTTCAGCTGGACCTGTATTGCTCAGACTAGCGCTGCCGACTCTCCGGCGTCGAAAGAAGATGTCGAGAAAGTTTTTCAAGTCATGCATTCTCACGACATGATGAAAAAGATGATGGCGACGATGACGCAAAGTATTCACCAGATGACGCACCAGCAATATTTGAAGGACAAGGACAACCTGCCCGCCGACTACGAGTCAAAGATGACGGGGAGGATGGATGACATGTTAGCGAATATGCCCATGGATGAAATGATGCAGGCCATGGTTCCGGCGTACCAAAAGCACTTCACCAAGGGCGACATGGACAACCTGGTTGCCTTTTATTCCTCGCCTACCGGGGAAAAACTACTGCGCGAGATGCCCGCCATCATGGCGTAGGCGATGCAGGACATGATGCCGATCATCACCAAGTACACCGACACGGTCAAACAAACGCTGCTGAAGGAGACCGACGACATGATTGCCCAGTCCAAAAAGCAGCGCAGTGCGACTGCTCCAACCGCCAACAATTGAAATCTGAGCGAAGGGCTGCCACGAACACTAAAGGGCTGGGTACCAAAGATATGCACCATTCTCGATGCAGTTAACATTCCTGAAATATCTTTGCAGTAAACTACGATCAGATGAGCTTGCCTCGGGTATCTAGCTTTACGCTGCCCCTGCAGGTCGCCGCGGTCTGCTACCGGCGGCTGAATTCGCGTGTCGAATTTCTATTAGTCCACACCAACGGCGGCAGCAAGTGGACGTTTCCCAAGGGAGCCCCCGAACCGCGCCTCTCGCACAGCCAGGCCGCCGAACGCGAAGCCAAAGAAGAAGCGGGAGCCGTCGGAATCATCGAGCCCCGCCATTTCCACATCTATGTTCATTCGAAGGGCGTCTTCTGGCAGGCTGGCGGCGTGCAGGAATATGTGGTCAAGGCTTTCCTGATGGAAGTCCGCCTGACCCGCTCTCCCGAAGAGGACAACCGCAATCCCACATGGTTCGACGCCGAGAAAGCACGCGTTGTTCTCGCCAAGGGCCGGGAAGTGAAGTACGCCCAGGAACTCCAAACTGTGATCGACCGTGCGCTGGAGCATGTAGGCATGGCGCGCGCGGCTGCGGCCGCTCGCTGAAACACAGGTCGTGAAAGACTCGCCACAAAATTGTGGCACATCGTCAAAGGTGAAGGGCCTATAACCACCAAGGCCACGACGGCACACGAAGGAAATACGGCGCCGAAAGCCTTCATGATCCTCCGTGTTCCCTGGTGGTTCAGGGTTTTGCCGTTATGCCGTTCCCGTCCGCTATATTTAAATAGAGACAACCATGATCCAACTCTCCGGCGCCGGCAAACGCTACGGCCACAAGCTGTTGTTCGACAACGCCGACTGGCTGATCACGCCAGAGTCGCGCGTTGGTCTGGTCGGAGCGAACGGGACCGGCAAATCCACCGTCATGAAAATTCTTGCCGGCAGCGAATCGCTCGACTACGGCACGATCTCGCGCGCCAAAGGCATCTCGACCGGATACCTTCCGCAGGACGGCCTCACCATGACAGGCCGCACCGTTTTTGCCGAGTGCATGTCCGTCTTTGCCGAGCTCCATGCCATCGAAAAGGAAATGGAGTCGCTTACCCGCAACATGTCGGAACTCGACCACGAGAGTCCGGAATACTCCAACGTCGCCGACCGTTACCAGAAGCTCGAACACGAATTCGTGGCCCGGGACGGTTATACGCTCGAAGCCCAGGTCGGCCAGGTTCTCGCGGGTCTCGGTTTCCGCCGCGACGACTGGACGCGTCAGACCGAAGAATTTTCCGGCGGCTGGCAGATGCGCATCGCGCTCGCCAAACTTCTGCTGCAGAAGCCGAACCTGCTGCTGCTCGACGAACCCACCAACCATCTTGATCTCGAAGCCCGGAACTGGCTCGAGGAGTACCTGACCACTTATCCCTACGCGTACGTAATCATCTCGCACGATCGCTATTTCCTCGACATCACCGTCAAACGGATCGTGGAAATCTGGAACAAGCAGATGCACTTCTACGCCGGTAACTACGATCAGTATCTGGCGGGCAAAGCCGCGCGCAAGGAGCAACTCGTATCCGCCTACAAGACGCAACACGACCGCATCGACCAGCTTGAAGTTTTCATCAACCGCTTCCGCTACACCGCGACCAAGGCCAAGCAGGTGCAGAGCCGGATTAAAGAACTCGAAAAAATGGAGCGGATCGAAATTCCGGAAGAAGAGAAGACGGTGCACTTCTCGTTTCCGCAGCCGAAGCCGAGCGGGCGCATCGTCGCCGAGTTTGCGGACGTTGCTAAGAGCTATGGCGAGCGCGGAATCAGCGAGCACAAGGTTTTCGAGAAAGTCAGTTACATGATCGAGCGCGGCGAGCGCATCGCGCTGGTCGGAGTCAACGGGGCAGGGAAGTCCACTCTGATTAAGCTGCTGGCCGGTCAGGAGCCGCTCACCGCCGGCGAATACAAGCTCGGCCACAACGTCGAGCCTGACTATTTCGCGCAGGACCAATATAAAGAACTCGATCCGGAGGCTCGCATCCTCGACGATCTCGGGGAACTTTCGTCCGCTTCCACGCAAACCCAGCTGCGCAGCCTGCTTGGCTGTTTTCTTTTTTCCGGCGACGACGTTTTCAAGCGCATCGGCGTCCTCTCCGGAGGCGAGCGCAATCGCTACGCTCTGCTCAAAATGCTGCTGCATCCCGCCAACTTCCTGCTGCTCGATGAGCCCACGAACCATCTCGACCTGCGAGCTAAAGACGTCCTGCTCGAAGCACTGATGAAGTACACGGGCACCGTGGTCTTCGTGTCCCACGACCGTTATTTCATCGACAAGCTGGCCACGCGCGTGTTCGAGATCGGCGATGGCAAGGTGGAGATCTATCCGGGGAATTATGAAGACTATCTCTGGCGCAAGCAGGGAAGAGGCGCAACACAAACAGAATCGATCCGGAAATCGCTCACCGCCGAGCTCACGGAACAGGCCCGTGTGGTGGCGGGGCTAAGCCCCGCAGCATCTGCGCCGACAAACGGCGCCACGCCAAAACCCGAGTCCACTGAATCCAAGGGGAAGCGCCTGAATCCGATCAAGAGGCAGCAGATGGAAGACCGTCTGCATGAAATCGAAGAAGAGATTGCGCGAACCGAAGCCGCGATTGCGCTGTATGAAACCGGCCTGCAGAGCTTTGTGAGCGCTGAAGAAACTCAGCGGCAGACCCAGGAACTTGCCGGTCATAAGAACGCACTGCAGAACTTGATGAACGAGTGGGAGGAACTGTCGGGGACACTCGGAGCTACGGTCTAGACATGCGTTAGCGTCGTTGCGACCGCCGACAGATGCCGAGCTGCGCTGGGCTTGGACGGGCCAGGGCGCCCGTCCCCACACGAGCGCGTCTCTACAGGAAATTTGTTTTGGGTTTTACTAAGAACTGAGAGCTGCCCTATCCGCCCTGCTTCAACTCCGTCAGCACTTGCTTGGCGATTTCTTTCAGCGTCTCGAAGACGCCTACGCCCTGGAAGGCCACTGCCTCTACCACCGCCTCGTTTTTCTTCCGTAACTCTTTGGAGAGAGCGTCCACCGACAGCACATTCGGCAAGTCGCGTTTGTTCAGTTGCAGGACGTACGGGATCTTGTTGAAGTCGTAGCCGTGCTCTTTCAGGTTTGACATCAGGTTTTCGAGCGCCTCGACGTTGGCGTCCATGCGTTCCTGCTGGGAATCAGCCACGAACACGATGCCATCCACGCCGCGCAGAATCAGCTTGCGGCTGGCGTCATAAAAGACCTGTCCTGGAACCGTGTACAGGTGAATGCGGGTTTTGAAGCCTCGCACCGTGCCCAGATCGAGCGGCAGGAAGTCGAAGAACAGGGTTCGATCGGTCTCGGTGGCGAGCGAGATCATCTTGCCCTTCTGCTGTTCGGCTGTTTTTTGGAAGATGAACTGCAAATTCGTCGTCTTGCCGCCCAATCCGGCGCCGTAGTAGACGATCTTGCAGTTGATCTCGCGTGCTGCGAAGTTGATGAAACTCAAAAGGTTTCCTCAGAAACTCCTGCGAAAAAGACTTTCGCGAACCACTCCCTCAACGCGCCAGCCTCTCGCAATAAATACGCCTGACTTCGGAATCGGATACTGCTGGTTTTTATATCACACCGGAAGGGTCTGGCGCAGGTTACCCACGTTACTAAACCACCACCGGTCCAAATGCCGCGCTGCTCGGGGGCGCTACCGCGGCGTCGGCAAAGCCGTCGGCAGGGGATAATATCCGGCCTTGGCGAATACCTTCTTCACGCCCGGGTGCCCGTGCACTTGCACATCGATGTCCCGGTAGCCTCCGATGCTGGATTTTGGCGAATAACCCAAGGTGTACTGATAGCGCGCGTCGCCCATGGCATCGGCATAAGCCCGCTCGATGGCGGCTTGCGAGAGCTCGCCATACACCGTGCCTCCTCCAGTTGCGTTGACGTATTTTGGCAAAATGTCGCTGTAACCCATCAGCCCGGCGGTTTTTGGCAGGTGAATCCTCTGCAGCCGGTCGTATATTGGAATCGCCGCGCCTTCCACTCCCACCGCGTACACGGTGATGCTCTGCGTCAAAAGCACCTTCAGCGTGTCTTTGTAGCTGGCGACCGAGCCCTGCTCCCGTCCGTCGCTGATGATGAAGATGATCTTCCGCCGGTCCCGCGGACGTTTTGAAAGATCGCGTGCCGCCAGCAGGATCGCGTCGTTCAACACACGCGCAACCTTGGGAGGCGTGCTCACCGGGTCTACGGGAGAGTCAATCGGACGGCCGTTGATGATCGGACCCTGCGGACCCAGGGGTCCACTCGTTACCGGAGGTCCATTATTTGCTCCGCTGTATCCTTTGACCTGGTTCAAAATCGAAGTCAATTCCTTACCCACGCCGAGGAAGTCTGATACCCGGCCAGTCGTGCTGCTATAGGTATAGATTGCAACTTCATCAAACTGCGTGAACGCTCCCTGCAACGCCGACAGTGTTTCCTGCACCTTCTTCAGGCCTACATCCGACATGCCGGTATCGAAGACCACCGCGGCCGATAGCGGAAATGGATCGCTGCTGAACCACTTCAGCGTCTGCAGCTGCCCATTTTCCAGAACCGAAAAATCCTTTGGGAGCAAGCCGCCAACCAACTTTCCGTCGCTATCCTTTACCGTAACCGGAACCATTACCAGGGTAGGGAAGACACGGATTACGTAGCCGGCATCTTGCCCGGTCTCAACATCCTTCGGAATGCTGCCCGCAGGCACAGTCTTGACCGGAGGCATTGGCGGCACGACCGACTTGTCATAGACAATATCGGGGACGGTGTGGGGAAGATCCTTCGACCCGGTGGTTACCCCCGCGCCAGAATTATCGGGCGGCGGTGTATCCGCTGCGTCCTGATCCGCTCCGGGCCGCGGACTGGGCGGCTCCGGCGGTGGTATCGGACGCGTCGCCGACGGAGCATCGGGGATGTCGTTAGACGGCTGCTGCGCCGCCAGAGTGCCCGCAAGCAGCAATGTCAGCCCCAGAATCAGTACCGCGGTAGTTTTCATGGACATCCCCGGAATCCTCTATCTTCTATCTTGCTGCAACTATCTTTGTTCAACCGCGCTTTCTTTCACCGGGCTTTCGCGGACTTCCTGCCAAGCGCAGCGCTGGCGCCTGACGCTTTTGCAATAATTCAGATGCCCAATCGTGTCTCTTCGGCGCATCTAACCATTGCAGCCCGTTACAGGATAGACTAGCAAAGTCTTGAGAAAAAAGCTGATGCCTAAAGTGAACTGCAAATTGTGCCGGGCTGTTCTGGCCGTGGCCCTGTCCCTGTCGTTTTCCGCATTAGCGCAGAATTCGCCAGCTCCGGCGCCAACGGGCGCGGCCCAGGACGCCGCCCCGGCGGCTCCCAACGACCAGCCGCAAGACCAACCCACTGCGACCCTGAAGGTCAACGTCGAGGTCGTCCAGCTGTTCTTCAACGTCAAAGACAAGCATGGCGCGCTGATCCCTCACCTCAACAAGGAGAACTTTGACCTGTTCGAGGACAACCAGGGCCAGACCATTAAATATTTTAAGGCCGAATCGGACCTGCCTCTGACCCTCGGTATTCTCATCGATTCCAGCGGCAGCCAGATGCGCGTGCTCGATATGGAAAAAGAGGTGGGGGCGTCCTTCCTCGAGAGCACGCTGCGCCCCAAGGACGAGGCCTTCGTCATCAGCTTCGATATCGATATTACCCTCCTGCAGGATTTCACCAACTCCGTCAGCAGGCTCAGGCATGCGCTTAACGAGGCCAAAATCAACACTGGCGGAGTCAGTTGCTCCGGCGGACCTGTTGGTCCGCAAGGTCCAGTGCCGTGTTCCTCCACGGGTCCACGCGGTACTGCGCTCTATGACGCGGTCTACCTTGCGTCCCATGATGAACTCAGCCACGAAGTGGGCCGCAAGGCGATGATCCTGCTGACAGACGGACAAGACGAGGGCAGCCGCCTCAAGATTCAAGAAGCAATTGAAGCCGCCCAAAAGGCGGATGCCATCTGCTATGTCCTGCTGATTGCCGACCGTGGTTTCTACGGTTTGGGTAGCTTCGGATATTCCGGCGACTCGGAAATGAAAAAGCTCACTGGGGAAACCGGAGGTCGCGTGATCGAAGTCGGCAACAAGATCGAAAAACTTCGACAGGCCTTTGACCAGATTTCGCAGGAACTCCGCAGTCAGTACAATATTGGTTACACGCCCACCAATACTGCCCGGGACGGGTCTTTCCGCAAGGTCGAGATTAAGCCCAAGCAGTCGGATTACAAAGTCCAGGCTCGGAGCGGATACTATGCAACGCCCCGCCACGAAGACTAGATGTCGCGCATGGGGGCGAATAGCGTCACGCGGAAGTCACCGCGCCTGAGAAAAATCCTCCACCGCGAATAACTGCCCGCCACGCTCCACCACGCCCACACCAATCGAATCCATATCCCCGTCCAGAATGTTCGCGCGATGTGGAGGCGACTTCATGAACTGTGAGTGGATGAACTCCGGCGACGTGCCTTGGATTACGTTTTCCGAGAGCCAGGTGAAATGCGCGCCCGCCTGCTTGACCCGCACCGAAAGGCTCGGCTCACCCTCAAAGCCGTGCTGCGCTGATCCGTGTTCCGCCATCACCTCCGCGTGACGCCGCGCCGCTGTCGCCAGCGTTTCATCCCAGCGCAGCGGAGACAGTCCCTGCGCACGCCGCGCCTGGTTGACCGATGCGAACAGGTCCCGTTCCGCCCTCGATGCAAGTGTCTCGGCATGCGCCGACCAGCACAGCACGATTCCCACCGTCGCCACCGCCAGCCGGATTCCAGTTCGCATCGTCATCTCCACCATGAATAAATGAATAGAACGCGGCCGGGCTCGTCCAGACAAGTTACTAACGTCGCAATTCCTGCACCCATTCCGATCAGCAATAGAACACAGGTATGCAAACCCGATTTTCGGATCGAAGTTGCACCTAAGTGTCCTGAAGACATTTCTTTACAAGCAAGCATTGCATCTCGGGCCCGGGCGCGCACATCCTATCGGCCAGGGGGAAAACAATATGCGGACATCTCTCACGATGTTGATGCTGGCAGTAGCGACATCGTTCGCGCTGGCTCAGGATCCCGGCATGCAGGCCGCGCAGGCGGCCCAGATGGCGGCACAGCAGGCAACCCAGCAAGCGAACGATCAGATGAATCAGGCCGCCCAGCAGGCGAATCAGACGATGATGCAGAACGCTCAGCAGGCAGCGCAGAACACGCCGCAGTGCTATCGCTGCGCTTCTAAACCCAAGTTCTCCGTGAACCCCGGTGTATATGCCACGACCCTGACCGTAAGAATGAAAGACTCGACCCGCGGAGCGATCATTTACTACACGACGGATGGTTGGACGCCGACTGCGGCATCAACCCGATACGTGGGCGCGATTACGATCAATTCGACCACCACTCTGCAAGCCATTGCCGTTTCGCCCTACGGAGGACGCAGTCGCGTCGCCACTGCGGTCTACACGTTGGATGGAGCGCCCCAAGCCGCGCCTGTGTCGCCGTCGGCGGCCCCAGCCCCAAACGCAGCTTTGAACTTTGGCTCGAACTCCGGCGCAGCGTCGTCCACGCCCGAGAAGATCCTGCTTGCTCAAGGCACGGCCGTACCTCTTGTCTTCGCTGCCGACGTGAGTTCAAAAACAGCCGAGGTGGGCGACAAAATTCCTTTGACGCTGGCCGAGGACATCAAGGCCGGTGGCGTGGTTGTGGCCAGGAAGGGAACACCCGCGGTGGCGACGGTTACGGAAGTTGACAAGACGGGAATGGGCGGCGCGCCGGGCGAAGTGTTCTTTCAGGTGGACTCGCTCCAGGCTGGCAGCGTTCTCATCAAACTTCACGGTGGCGCGGCGAAGCAGGGACAAGATGAGCAGGCGAAGTCGGTCGGCTTCCTGGTGTTCGTGCATGGCAAGAACGCGGAAATCAAGCAGGGTGCGGCGTTCACCGCGTTCGTAGATGCGGACATTCCGATATCCCCTGGGAGTTAGGGCGGGCTAGGCAGATTCTTCCCCTTGGGCGAGCTCGGGGTCAGAGCCATGTTTGGGAGTAGTCTCAGCCGTCCCTCCGGGGCTTGATCTTTTCAGCCCCGCTCTGACCCGGCGCTGAAGCGCCGGGCTATTTTCAATCGCCCCTCCCGGGGCTCGGGAGCTACGGCAATGGCAAATTGAGTTGCTACTAATTGAGTTGCTACTAGTTGAGTGTTACCGGGCGATTCACCGCCGCGCTTTCGGCCGATTCTTGACTGGAATCACGAATTTCAATCCCGACCATACATCGGTGACCGCGCAGACTTTTATATCAACCAGCCCAGCGTCAAGCCCGCTTTGGCGAACCACGTCGCCGGTAAGATCGGTCGCGACGCCGGAACTTTTCTTTGGCCATGAGATCCATAACATGCCTGCAGGCGCCAGGGCTCTCGCGGCCGGCATCAGTTCAAGCTCCAGCCCCGCGCGCGATTTTGCAAAAAGAAAAATGAAATCCAGGTCTGTGCTGGTCTTGGGCCGCCAGGATTGGATACGGCATTTCCCGAGCGCGTCGCGAAGCTCGGTCTTCACTTCGTCCGGCACATGCAACAGCGCCGCTCGAAAATTGTCTTTGATCCCTAGCTTCCTGGCCAGCGGAGTTCCCGAGTATCCCGGCATAGGAATAGGATTATAGCCACGATGGTTTGGAGGTGACGTTACTGCTTTGGAGCGTAGTATCCCTTTTTGGTGCGGACTTTCAGGCCCTTTTCCTGCGCCAGAATTTCGATTGTACGGAAGTGTCCATCGGCCACGAAATTCGCCGGTTTATAGCCGATTGCGTACTGGCTGCGCAACTCCTCCTGGATGGAGACAAATGCGTCCGACATCTCGCGCATCTGGAACGGAAAAAATGACCGGCCGCCGGTCGCTTCCGCGATGCGCTCCAGCACCTTGTCACCACTCCCCTTGGTACCGCTGATGTTCGTGCTGATGGTGTAAACGATCACTTCCGCTCGCTCCGCCATTTCGATGGCTTCCTCACGGGTCACGTGGCTCAGGTTATCTTCGCCGTCGCTGAGAAGAATGATGGCGCGCCGCACGGGTCCGGTCTGTGCCTGCTTCAATAGTTTGTCGCGGCAGGCAAAATAGAGCGCATCGTACATCGCCGTACCCCCGCCGGCCCGCAACATTCGGACGCCGGACGACAGATTCTCCGTGCTGTCGGTGAAATCCTGAGTAACTTCCGGAGTCGCGTCGAATCCCACTACGAATGCTTTGTCATATTTCGGGCGAATGATGGAGTTCAGGAATTCGATGGCTGCGTCCTGCTCGAATTTGAAGCGGTCGCGCACCGAGTTGCTGGCGTCCACCAGCAATCCCACTTGCAGGGGCAGATCGGTTTCGCTGCGGAAACTGCGCAGCTCCGCCGGCTTTTGATCGTCGATTACTTTGAAGTCGTTGCTCTTCAGATCCTTGATGTAGCGGCCGTGCCGGTCGGTAACCGTGAACACCACCCGAACTTCGTTAACCGTCGTCTTGAGGGTGGTGAGGGAGTCATCGGGTTCAGACTTGGCGGGATTGTCGGACTGCGCCGGAGCCTGTGCCGGGGGCGCCGGAGCCTGCGTCTTGGGGGCGGCCGCACTCTGCCCCGCCGCTGACGTCGAAGCAGGCGGCGCTGTCTGGCCGATGAGCGAGCCGGCCAGTACATGAAAAGTAATCAGAAGCAGAAAAATGCGCAATTTCATCAGGACAATTTGCTCAGAGTTGATGTCTTCATTATAG
>Ga0302324_100015345_pt1 | contig 15364 bp, 12 predicted proteins | sample Palsa_T0_1_FD_201949 | JGI IMG/M metagenome (GOLD analysis project Ga0302324, IMG submission 201949) | Peat permafrost microbial communities from Stordalen Mire near Abisko, Sweden - Palsa_T0_1 | ecosystem: Environmental > Terrestrial > Soil > Palsa > Peat permafrost | place: Sweden: Abisko...
CATCCCGCCCACCCGACGCCGGGAAAAAAGATCGCCCCTGCCGAAACTTCCGAGGTGCCGGCAAAATCCAGGCGCGCCAAAAAAACTTTGGCCGAGGGCGTGATGGACGCCGCAAAAAAATTATTCAAACCCAAGGACGTCGAACCTAAAACCGAAGTCACTGCCGAAACTCTCGTCCGCCGTACCTACACCCGTCGCAAAAAACCCCAGGTGCCACCCATCCTGCTCGAAGGCGATGCGCCCGAGCCGCCGCCCGTCAGCGGCCCCGGCGAGAAATTTTCCCTCGGCCCGACGCCGCCGTCCCAGCTTTTTCCAGGGGCGGAGACCGAACTGCCGGAATCCTACGGCACTAAAAAACTTTTTCTTACCGCGCGCGACCCGCACTGGCTCTACGTCCACTGGGATCTCACCCGGGAGCAGCAGTTGAAGTTCAACGCGCAGTCCTCCGACGGGCATCTCGTGGTGCGGATTTACGCGCAGAAGATCGAAGGACATCCAACCTATGAAATACACGTCCACCCGGAATCGCGCCACTGGTTCACGCACGTCGAGCGCGCGGGAAATTCCTACGTCGCTGAACTCGGCTACTATTCCGCCCTCGGCAAATGGACGCGCATCTCCACTTCAAGCGGAACGATGACGCCGCCGGACGCCGCTTCCGCCGAGACCGATGCCGAATTCGCCACGATCCCGTTTGAATTTCCATTCGCCAAGCTGCTGGAACTCATCAAGGCGGCCGTCTGCGAAAATCTTCCACTCGCGCAGGCGCTGGAAGAATTGCGCCGCAGCGGTTATCCCGACCTGCCACGCGTCACGGCCTCGGCCCCGGTGCCGTTGCCGAAAAGCTGGACGCCGCAGCAGGAGCAGGCGCTCGCCAGGATCATCAACATTGACTCGGTGCGCCGCGTCTGGATGGGCTCGCTGGAGATCACCGAACTGATCAGCCGCCGCATTACCCACGAGATTTCCTCGCTCGGCGCATTGCAATACGGCGTATCCAGTCTGTCCAGCCCGTTTGGCGGCACGGAACGGCCGAAAAATTTCTGGTTCAACGTGAATGCAGAATTGATCATCTACGGCGCGACCGAGCCGAATGCCAAAGTCACGCTCGGCGGACACGAAATCAAGCTGCGTTCCGACGGGACTTTTAGTTTCCGCTTCGCGTTGCCGGACGGGAAATACGATCTGCCCGCCGTGGCCGTTTCCGCCGACGGCGACGATGCCCGCGCCGCGAGCCTGAAATTCAGCCGCAAGACCGAGTATCTCGGCGATGTCGGCACACATCCGCAGGATCCCGCGCTCAAGCCGCCGCTGCCGGAGAACCTGTGACCCGCAATGAACCAGGATGTTGAACATGTTCAACTGCTCTCCACTTTTCATTATGTGGCCGGCGGCCTGATGGCGTTCTTCGCGTGCATACCCATCATCCATGTGACACTTGGAATGGCGATGCTTCTTGCGCCGGATTTTTTCAACCATGGCCACGACGCGCCGCCGGCTTTTCTGGGGTTGTTCTTCGTGGCCATCGGCGGCGCCTTCATGCTGGTCGGATGGACGCTGGCAGTCCTCGCGATTTTGGCCGGGCGCTTTCTTGCCCAGCGTCGGCGTCACACATTTTGTTTTGTGGTGGCATGTGTGCTGTGTGCCTGGATGCCGTTCGGGACGGTCTTGGGCGTGTTCACCATCATCGTTTTGAGCCGTCCGTCGGTGAAAATTCTTTTTCGACCTTTGTCACCGCATGGACGCGCCTGATCGCGGAGCCCTGATGCTCGTCCGGTTCATCGGTCTCTCGCTCATGGGCGTTACCTTGGTGAATCTCGTGCTGTATTGGGTGGTCGCGCAGCACAACCACACCGGGATGACAATTTTTTCCTGCGTGCTGAAATCCATTCCGGCGGTCATCGGCGTCATCTTGCTGGTGAAAGCCAGAGCCGTCGCCGGCTGGATTTCGGACCAACTGGGCGAATGAGCGCCAATCCCCGCTGACATGCAAGGTTACCTCTCCATCGTCCTGCACGCGCACCTGCCGTTCGTGCGCCATCCGGAACACGATAAATTTCTGGAAGAAAGCTGGCTGTTTGAGGCCATCACGGAAACCTATGTTCCGCTCATCCAGACGCTCGAGGGCTGGCGGCGCGACGGCATTGACGCGCCCATTACCCTTTCGCTCTCGCCCACGCTCTGCACCATGCTGCTCGACCCGCTGCTGCGCGGACGTTATGAACGGCATCTTAAAGGCCTCGTTGATCTGGCCGAAAAGGAAATCCACCGCACACACTGGGACCGTGCGTTCCGCGAACTGGCGTGGATGTATCACCACAAATTTTCCCTCGCGCGCGAAACTTGGCGCTACTACGAGGGCAACCTGGTCGGCGCGTTCAAACGGTTTCAGGACGAGGGCCGCATCGAAATCACCACGACCGGGGCCACGCACGGGCTTTTGCCGCTGCTCGCGAATCATCCGCCGTCCATCCGCGCGCAGATCCTGACGGCGCGCGACCATTATCGCAGCTGCTTCGGGCGCGAGCCGCGGGGCATCTGGCTGCCGGAATGCGCCTACGTCGCCGGCGTCGAAACTTTTTTGCAGGAGGCCAACATCCGCTGGTTCATCCTCGACACGCACGGCGTGCTGCACGCCCGCCCACGTCCACGCTACGGCACGTTTGCGCCGGTGTTCACGCCCAACGGCATCGCCGCGTTCGGGCGCGACTTCGATTCTTCTCGCCAGGTCTGGAGCAAGCACGAAGGTTATCCCGGCGACCCGCGCTACCGCGATTTCTACCGCGACATCGGCTTCGACCTGGATTTCGATTACGTCAAGCCGCACCTGCCCTCGCCGGACAACCGCGGCTTTACCGGCATGAAATATTTTCGCATCACGGGTGGCGCGGGGCCGAAGGAGATTTACCAGCGCGACCACGCGCTCCAGGCCGCGAGCGGACACGCCCGGCATTTTCTCAACGAACGCGTCACGCAGATCGGGCGGCTCGCGGGGATTCTGGACCGTCCGCCGCTCATCGTCGCGCCGTATGATGCGGAACTGTTCGGCCACTGGTGGTATGAAGGCCCGGAATTTCTCGACTTTTTCGCGCGCCAGGCGTTCCACGACCAGAAGACCGTCGAGCTGCTCACGCCCGGCGAATATCTGCACCGGCATCCGAGCAACCAGATCGCCACGCCCAGCGCGTCCACCTGGGGCGAGGAAGGCCATCTGCGCGCGTGGCTCAACGAATCGAACGAATGGATTTATCCGCACCTGCAGGTCGCACAGGAGCGCATGACCGGACTGGTGAAGAAATTTTCCAAACGGAAAACCACCACGGCCTTGCAAAAGCGCGCGCTGAAACAGGCCGCGCGCGAACTGCTCCTAGCGCAGGCGAGCGACTGGCCGTTCATTTTGCGCGCCGGCACGAGTCCGGCCTACGCGCGCCGCCGCGTGAAGGACCATCTGCTCCGCTTCATCGCGCTGCACGACCAGTTGACCGCCACGAGCGTGGACGAAAAATGGCTGGCTGAAATTGAGGCGCGCGACAACCTCTTTCCCGACGTGGATTGGAATTATTGGAAGTGAAACGAAGTGGATTCAGCCATCTCGATTTTAAGAACATTCTCAACGACTTAATATATTTGTTGTTCCGTCGATTTCCTCAACCATTTGGTGGTCATCCAAATGAATAATTCTTGACTGCATGGGCGCAACTCCGGCTGGAATATTTGGATTCGGGCCGCTCCTATTTGTAAGCGTCATGAACATAACGCCATCTCTAATCTTCCAAGTTCCTGCAAATGTGTTTGTAATTGGTCGCTCGTTCCACAGTCTAACATATGAAAAAGTGGCATCACGCGAAATAGTCGTTGTGCTGGCAAAGGCGTCAGAACTTTGCGAACTAATTACCTCTTGTTTCCAAACGCCAGGAATCTCTTTGGTCAGCTTAGCATCACGGCTGCAACCCATAAGCAGTAAACTCAATGCTAAAATTGTAAGTGAATATTTCATAACAGCTTGTTTGCTGTTAACAGATATTAGATTTTATGTTTTGAATTCGATGTTGTGCTGGACGTAATTGGATGTCCAGCGTATTTGAATTGTTCCTTTGTAACTCATGAGCAAAATTGTCGGCATAGATTTGGGCACCACGAATTCTCTCGTCGCCACGGTGGATTCGGGCATTCCCTTCGTCTTAGCGGATGCGAACGGTCAGCGCCTCACGCCATCCGTCGTGCATTTTCCGTCAGCAAATTCTGAAGCCATCGTCGGGCACGAGGCGAACCGCGTGCGCCTTTTAAAACCGGCAGAAACGGTTTATTCCGTGAAGCGTTTCATGGGCCGGCGCGGCGCGGACATTGCGCAGGAAGAAATGCTCGTGACGTATCCGGTCAAAGCCGACAACACCGGTGCCGTCACCATTCCGATTCACGGCAAAAATTATTCACCCGAGGAAATCTCCGCCGAGGTGTTGAAAAAATTGAAGCACGACGCGGAAAATTATTTTGGCGAGCCAGTCACGCGCGCCGTCATCACCGTGCCGGCGTATTTCAACGACGCACAGCGCAACGCGACCAAGCGCGCGGGCGAACTGGCCGGCTTCACCGTCGAGCGCATCGTCAACGAGCCGACCGCCGCCGCGCTCGCCTACGGCCTGGACAAGCTCAAGGAGAAATCAAAAATTGCGGTCTTTGATCTGGGCGGCGGCACGTTTGATCTTTCAATTTTGGAATTGAACGAGGGCGTTTTCCAGGTGCTCGCCACGAACGGCAACACGCGGCTCGGCGGCGATGATCTGGACAGGAAAATTGTTGAATGGTTGAATCGTTTAATCGTTGAACCGGAAAACAATTCAACAGTTCAACCACTTAACGATTTAACCATTCAATCCCGGATTCGCGAAGCCGCCGAGCAGGCGAAAATAAAACTCTCTACGGAAACGGAAGCGGAAATCGCGCTGCCGTTTCTCACGCCGGATTTTTCGTTCAGTTACAAACTCACGCGTGGCGAACTGGAAAATCTGACGCGCGACATCATTTTGCGGACGCGCCCACATTGCCTGCGCGCGCTGGCGGACGCGAAACTGGAGGCGAAGAATCTGGATGAAGTCATTCTCGTCGGCGGCCAAACCAGAATGCCGCTCGTCCGAAAATTTGTCGGCGAACTGTTCGGCTGCGCGGAATTTGAAGAGACGCGTGGCAGCCTGCGCATCGGCACGGATTTTCACAAAGCGAGCGGGCCGCAGTTGAACACGTCGCAAAATCCTGATGAAGCGGTGGCGCTGGGCGCGGCGATCCAGGCGGAGATTTTGAGCGGCGGTTTCAAGAATGTTTTGCTGCTGGATGTCACGCCGCTGTCGCTCGGCTTGGAAACGTTTGGCGGCCTGATGAATGTTTTGATTCCGCGCAACTCGACCATTCCGCTCAAGGCCGGCGAGCTGTTCACGACGGCGGTGGATTTTCAGCGCAACATGCTCATCCACGTTTTGCAAGGTGAACGCGAGCGGGCGAAGGACAACTGGAGCCTGGGCAAATTCACGATTGATTTCGAGGCCGCGCCGCGCGGCGTGCCGCGCGTGGGCGTGCAGTTTGAGATTGATGCCAGCGGCATTTTGCACGTGCTCGCGCGCGACACCAGGACCGGCAGGGAAAAAGTCGTGGAAATGAAATCCGCGGTGGACGTGGATGATTCGGCCGTGCAGAAAATGGTCGAGGAATCGGTCGAGCACGCGTTTGACGATCTGGCGGCGCGCCGCTGGACCGAAACGAAGTTGAAGGCGAATGAAACGCTGACGGCGACGCACAAGGCCATCGCCGATTTCGGCGCGGAAATTGAAACTGATTACCGCAAAAAAATTGAACAGGCGGCGCGCGGAGTGGCGTCCGTTTTGGCGGAAGAAAATTCCGCCACGGGTTCCGGCGATTTGAAAAAGTTGCAGGCGTCGGTTGCCGCATTGGACGAGGCCACGAAGCCGCTGGCGGATTTTCTGATGGACCGGGCGATGGAGACGATGCTGCGGAAGCGCGGGCTGATTCAGTGAGCGGAAAATCCACGGTTCGCAAACCAGAAGAGGAGGGTCGTCATCACAATGATGATAAAAACGGCGAGACCGAGCAAAAACCGGATTCGCTTTTGGTGCGGTGAGGGCGTGCGGGGGCGTCGCTGGTTTGTCCTGCGGGACATTGATTCAGCATGCTTGTCGCGAGCACCGTCCGCAAGCGGGATTATTACACTTCAGCGAAAAAGGCATGCCAGCAGGGGCGCGAGCGCCAGGCCGGGCAGATAATTCGCCAGTTCAACCTTGCGGACTTCGAAAATCACCAGCGCCACGACACACGCGACGAGTCCGGCCGTGACATTGACGCTGCCGGCCAGGCCGTCGGCATCCAGAAACGGTTTCGCAGCAAACTGGCAGGCGAAGGTGAGTACGCCGAGAAAAGCAAAGACCGGGAACGCCGCGAGCGCGGACGGCCAGCCGAACAGCTTCACAAAACTGGCCGTCGCCAGCGCGTCCATCACGGCCTTCACGGCGAGCAGATAAAAATCGCCGGCCAGTCCGTCCGTCACCGCCCCGAGCAGGCCGAGCGGCGCGGCGCAAAATAAAACCGTGCAGGCGGTGAAGCCGTCACCAAACTTGCGCGGGGATTTTGACGGCGCGGCGGAAATCAGATTCCCGGCGAACCGGCCGAGGCGGTTGGAAATTTTTTGCAGGCGCAAAAGTTTTCCCAGCCAGTTGCCGATCGTCACGGCGAGCAGAGCGATGAAAATCTGCCTTGCGCACGAGGAAAAAGTTCCGTTGACGTGCAGCCAGACCAGCCGCAGGCCGGAAAAAACGGCGGCCACGCCGAGCGCGCGGCGAAAGAAATCCTGCGTGTGCGCGGACAGCGGCGCGCGTTGCGCCAGCCCGAAGAGCGCGCCGAACAAAATGCCAAGGGCGTTAAGAAATGCGCCGGTCATGCGATGACTCAAGCATTGGGCGGCCAAAGTGCCAAGCAGGAAAATTTTGCGCCCGCCGGCGAAGCCTGTTAATCAAGGGCGGATGGCTGACGCAAAACCGATTTCCCGGAATCCGTGGGCGTGGATCCCGACGCTTTACATGGCGGAGGGCCTGCCGAACGTCATCGTCGCATCGGTGTCGGTCGTGCTCTACAAAAACCTCGGCGTATCGAACGCGGCCATCGCGTTTTATACCGGCTGGCTGTATCTGCCATGGGTGATCAAGCCGCTGTGGAGCCCGGTCGTGGATCTGGTAAAAACGCGGCGGCAATGGATCTGGGCGATGCAACTGCTGCTCGGCGCGGGGCTCGCAGGCGTGGCGATGACGATTCCCGCGCCGCATTTTTTCCAGCTCACGCTGGCGTTTTTCTGGCTGCTGTCGTTCAGCTCCGCGACGCACGACATCGCGGCGGACGGCTTTTACATGCTGGCGACGAGGGAACGTGAACAGGCGTTTTTCGTCGGCATCCGCAGCATGTTTTACCGCGTGGCGACGATTGCCGCGCAGGGCGGGCTGGTGATCCTCGCGGGAAAAATCCAGGCGCGCACGGGAAACTATGCCTCCGCGTGGTCAATGGCGTTCGCGCTCGTCGCGGCAATTTATTTTTGTCTGGGCCTGTATCACCTGTTCATTTTGCCGCTGCCCCCCGGCGACCAGCCGAAGCTCGCCGCGCCCAAAGATTTTTTCGCGGAATTTTTCAATGCCTTTGCCGCTTTTTTTCAGAAACCCAAAATCGTCGTGATGCTTTCCTTCATTCTGCTTTACCGGCTGGGCGAGGCCCAACTGGTCAAAATGTTCCAGCCGTTTCTGCTCGACCCCCGCGCCGCCGGCGGGCTCGGGCTGACCAATATGCAGCTTGGGCATGTTTACGGCTACATTGGCGTTCCGATGTTCATTCTTGGCGCTCTGCTCGGCGGTTTTGCGGTGGCGCGGCACGGCTTGAAGTTCTGGTTGTGGCCGATGCTGCTGGCGATTCATCTGCCGGACGCCGTGTTCATCTGGCTCGCCTACGCGCAGCCGGAAAATTTGTTTGCGACCGGCGCGGGCGTGGCGGTGGAGCAGTTCGGCTATGGCTTCGGTTTCACCGCGTTCATGCTTTACATGATCCGCATCGCGCGCGGCGAACATCAGACGGCGCACTACGCGATCTGCACCGGCTTCATGGCGCTCGGCGTGATGCTGCCAGGCATGTGGAGCGGCTGGGTGCAGCAGCATTTTGGCTATCCGCATTTTTTTATCTGGGTGATGCTGGCGACGATTCCGAGCTTTGTGGTCGCGACGCAAATCCCGCTGGAGGCGGAATGGGGGAAAAGGAATTGCACGAATTGAATTGCTTTGAACGCGCCGGACTTTCCAGAATCCAAGTTCACAATGAAGCTGGGTCATCTTTTCCTCCTGCTCTGCGCGCTGCCGGGACTTTCCGCGGAAGCGCAATCGTCCTTCATTTTCACGAATGCCGCGCCAGCGGCCATTCCGCGCCGCGCGAGCATCATTTTCATCCAGTGCGACGGGCTCGGCTACGGCGATTTGAGCTGTTACGGCCAGACGAAGTTTCAGACGCCAAACCTCGACCGGCTCGCCGCCGGGGGCATCCGCTTCACGAATTATGACGCCGGCGCCGCCGCGAGTTCGCCCGCGTGCGCGGCGCTGCTGCTGGGCAAAGATTCGGGCCAGGTGAAACAGCGCGCCGACGCGGACCTGCCGCTGGCGGTGGACGAAATCACCGTCGCACAAGTCCTGAAAAATTCCGGCTACCACACCGGCTTGATCGGCGAATGGAATCTGGGCGATGAGAATTCCAGCGGGGCGCCGTGGAAAAAAGGGTTCGACGAGTTCGCCGGGTATTTGGACGGAGCCGGCGCCGCGAATTTTTACGCGGATTATATTTTCCGTTACGCCCCCAGGAGCATCCTCAATGCGACCAACCACACCCTGGAGGATTACGTCGGCCGCGAGATGCTTTACTACAATGCGATCGGCAAACGCGAAACTTACATCCCCGACCTTTACGCGAAGGCCGCGGGCCTGTTCGTCAAAAACAACCTGCCCGACCCGTTCAACCGCTACCGGCCATTTTTTCTGCTGCTGAACTTCAAAATCCCCAGCCAAAAAATTGACGTGCCGACCGACGCGCCGTTTTCCGATGAAGCGTGGCCGCAGCCGGAAAAAAACCGGGCCGCCCTGATTTCAAGGATTGACGGCTACGTTGGCCAGTTGCGGGAGCAGCTGCAAAAATCTGGCCTGACGAACAATGTCGTAATTTTCTTTTCCAGCGCCGGCCGGCCAAAAAATGCCGGCGGCGCGGATCCGCTTTTTTTTCGCAGCGTCCTTTCGACGAACGACCTGCGCGTGCCGATGATCGTCCACTGGCCGGGAAAGATTCCCGCCGGGCAGGTCAGCGGGTTCCCGTGGTCGGCGCGCGACTTTTTGCCCACGGCGGCGGAAATTGCGTTTACGGCGCCGCCGGCGAACCTCCCCGGCACCTCAATCTTGCCGGTGCTGTCTGGCCGGACGCAAACCAACCCGCCTGCAAAAAATTAGCGTTCAATGCGCCGGCGCACTGCTTGGCAGCGGCGCGTTGAAATCGCGTTCCTGCCGTTCGCGCTTCACGGCAAAGCTCATCCATACCACCGCCAGCACCACGAACAATAAAACCGCCGCCGCGGCAAACCAGGGCCAGCGATGCCGGTGAATCTGTTCCGGTTCGTTCATTTATTTTTTAATCTTGCGCCCAAGCTTGATCTGCTTCTCGGGCGCTGCGGTCAAGGTTAGGATTTGGATTGCGTTTTGACCAACAAAACTCGACCGGAAGTTTTTTTCCGCTAGATTGGCCGCCACGTTTCATGCACGAATTGGAATCAGAAGAGGATTTGCCCGGTGCGCCGGCGCCCAAAACCGGCGGGGAGCATCCGTATGCCGTTCTGCGGAACGCGGATTTTGTCCGTTACCTTGCCGGCCGTTTCGTGGCGTCGCTGGGCCAGCAGATGCTCGTCGTGGCGATTGACTGGGAGCTTTACCGGCGGACGCACTCGGCGCTGGCGCTCGCGTTCGTCGGCCTGTCAATTATGATTCCGATGATTCTGTGCACGCTGCCCGCGGGCCATTTCGCGGACATGTTCAACCGCAAAACGATCATTTTGATCACGACGCTCGTGCTGGCCGGCGCGAGCCTGGGGCTGACGCTGGCCTCGGCTTTTTTGTCGAACGTGCTCTGGATTTATTTTTTCCTCGCCGTCATCGGCGCGGCGCGGACTTTTCTGTGGCCGGCCAGCGCGGCCTTCGTTACCGGGCTGGTCCCGCGTGAACAATTTGCCCGCGCGGTCACGTTCAACAGCGGCGCGTTTCAATTTTCGTCCGTCCTCGGGCCGGTCGCGTTCGGCGCGGTCGTCGCGCTGACGCCGCACGCGGTGCAAAACAACACCGCCTGGTCGGTCTACGCATTGAACGCCCTGGCGTCGCTCGCCTGTTTTGCGCTGGTCCTGCCGATCAAGCACGTCCACAAAACGAAACCGGCCGAGCCGGTTTCCGTGAGAAGCCTCGTCGAAGGTTTTAATTTTGTTTATCAGAATAAAATCATCCTCGGCGTCATCACGCTGGATTTGTTCGCCGTGCTGCTCGGCGGCGCGGTGACGATTTTACCGATGTTCGCGGACGATATTTTTCACGCCGGCCCGGGCGGATTGGGCTGGCTGCGCAACGCGATGGCCGTCGGCGCGGTCGTCTGCGCACTGCTCATCGCGCATCGTCCGCCGATGCAAAAGGCGGGCAAGACAATGTTGTTGTCCGTCGCGATTTTCGGCATGGCGACGATTTTGTTCGGCGTGGCGAACGAAAATTGTTTCGGCCGCTGGCCGGCGCTGCCGAATTCATTCTGGTTCTGGTTCGCGTTCGGGACGCTCGCGCTGGCGGGCTTCGTGGACAACATCAGCGTCGTCGTGCGGCAGACGCTCGTGCAGATTTTGACGCCGGACGAAAAACGCGGGCGCGTCTCGGCCGTCAACAGCCTGTTCATCGGCACGTCGAACGAGCTCGGCGGCTTCCGCTCCGGCATCGTGGCATGGTTCTTCACGACGCCGACATTTTTGGGCAGCGCGGCGGCGACCGGCGCGATCATCTCCACGGTGACCGGCGGCATCGGGACGATTCTGGTCGTGCTGGCCGTGGCGTGGATCTGGCCGGAGATCCGCAAATTCGGCAAACTCGCTTGAAGCGGCGATGAACGAAACGCACTTCAAAGGCTGGGCCAAGCCGGGAATCCTTCCGCCCGGGTTGAATTCCGGCGTGGCGGTTGAGCCGCACGAAACGCTCGACGCCATCAGCGGGCACTTCCGAATTTTTCAGTTGCGCGACGGCCACCGTTTTTCGACCGACGACATTTTGACCGCGTGGTATGGGACGACCTGGTGCCCGACGGCGCGCACCGCCCTCGACCTCGGCAGCGGCATCGGCACCGTCGGGATGATTTGCGCGTGGCGATTGCCCGGCGCCAAATTTGTCACGGTTGAGGCGCAAAGCGAAAGCGTTGCGCTCGCCAAAAAGTCCGCGTGCTACAACGGCGTTGAAAATCGCTGCGAAATCCGCGCAGGCGATTTTCGCGCGCCGGAAATGTTGCGGGCTGATGAAAAATTCGATCTCATCACCGGCAGCCCGCCGTATTTTCCGCCGGACGCGGGCGTGCTCAGCGAACATCCGCAAAAACTCGCCTGCCGTTTTGAACTGCGCGGAGCCATCGCCGATTATTGCGCGACCGCCGCCGGGCATCTCGCGCCTGGCGGGTTTTTCGCGTGCGTGTTTCCGCATGAACCCGCCCAACGCGCGCGCGTCGAGGTTGCCGCGAAAAATTCCGGTTTGGTCATCGTCCGCAAACGACCGGTGGTTTTCCGCTGGGGCGACCCGCCGCTCGTCGCGCTGTTTGGACTGATGCGCGCGGACGATTTGCCGGAATGGTTTCGCGGCCAGACCTGGACGGAGCCGGATTTGATCATACGCACGCGCGATGGAAAAATTCACCCCGAATATTCGACGGTGAAGCTTGCTGTCGGCTTTCCGCCGTGATTACATGGGCTGGCTGGAATATTTTTCGGCGCGGAAATTAAAATTGAAACCTCGCCGGGAAATTTCCGTCTGCACCGACACATGGAGTTTTTTTCAAAAAATAAAAAAGTCGCGCGGGCGTTCACCTTGATCGAACTGCTCGTGGTCATCGCCATCATCGCGATCCTCGCGGCGATGCTGCTGCCCGCGCTGGGCAAGGCCAAACAGAAGGCGTGGACAATCAGTTGCAACTCCAACTTGCACCAGATCGGCCTGGCCATGAAGATGTTTGCGGATGACAACAACGAGCGTTATCCCGAGTCCGGCACGACGATTTATTGGGGAACCGTGGACCCGTCTCCGCCGTTCGGTTCGGGAAAGCCAAGCTGGCTGGAACAGCTTGTTTCCTATGCCGGCACCACCAATGTGTATCGTTGTCCGGCCAACAAGGGGTTGTGGTTCGCCCGGCAGTCGCCGTTCAATTATTTCAATGGCGTGCGCGCGGCCTTCATCGCCGCCGGCCAGCAGTTTGCCGCCCTCAACAACTCCGCGATTTTATTTCCGTCGGCTTATGTCCTGTCCGGCGACACGCTGGACTTTGATCCGCTGGACGCGGACAAGGATGATTACACGCAGAATTGCGTCGGTGGCGCGGCGGATCCGTCGGTGACGATGGACTGGCAGATCCACAACCGCGGCCAGAACCTGCTCTTCACCGACGGCCACGCGAAATGGTACCGGAACTACGACACGAACGAAATGACCTTCCGTTACGACTCGATGCATGGCTGGGAATGATTTATCGTGCGAATTGATTTTATGAAAAAACAGCGCGCCTTCTCGTTGATCGAACTGCTCGTGGTCATCGCCATCATCGCGATTCTCGCCGCGATGCTGCTGCCCGCGCTTTCTTCCGCCAAATCGAAGGCGCAAAAGGTCGCGTGCATGAACAACTTGAAGCAGTTGCAGACCGCCTGGATCATGTATAACGGCGAGAACAGCGGAAACATTCCCTCATGCGAGCCGTTCGACCCGGCGACATTTGCCATCAACCAAAATGCGTGGGTGCGCGGGGTGGCGGCGATCTTGAGTCCGCCGGGCGCGTTCGGCCAGGTGGATGCCGGCGTGCTGGATTGCACGAACCAAAATGCGCTCATGCTGGGCACCTTGTATCCATACCTCTCGGCCACCGGGGTTTATCGCTGCCCGGGCGACCAGCGCAATGTCAACGGTGTGCCTTATGTTCGCAGTTATTCGATGAACAACTGGATGAACGGCGAACCGTTCGCGGATGCGGCGAACAATCTGGACACGGCGCACCGCCTGTTCAAGACGGAATCCAGCATTTCCACGCCGTCGCAGCTTTATGTTTTCATTGACGAAGACGCGAGCAGCATCAACGACGGCATGTTCGTCGTCTATATGAATCCGGCGGAAGGCTTGCAAGACCAGCCGTCGCTCCGACACAAGACCGGCTACCCGCTGACGTTCGCGGACGGCCACGCCGAGATTTTTCGGTTCTACGGCGGCAGCCAGGATGTAACCAAGCTCGAAAGCGCCGCGACCGTTTTGCAATAAAATCCGCGCGTTGATTCTCGTGCCGAAGTTTATTTCCTCTTTGCGTTCCGGACGGCTTGGCGGTTTAATCTCCGCACATGAAAATCGTTCTCGCTTATTCCGGCGGACTCGACACCTCGGTGCTGATGTCCTGGATCAAGGAAAAATACCACGCCGAGATGATCGGTTTCTGCGCCGACATCGGGCAGGAGGAGGAACTCGACGGCCTCGAAGCCAAGGCGCTCAAGACCGGCGCGTCCAAAATCTACATTGATGATCTGCAGGAGGAATTCGCGCGCGATTTCATTTATCCCATCATCCGGGCCGGCGCGATTTACGAAGGCCAGTATTTTCTCGGCACCAGCATCGCGCGGCCGCTCATCGCCAAACGCATGGTCGAGATCGCGAAAAAGGAAAAGGCCGACGCCATCGCGCACGGCGCGACGGGCAAGGGCAATGACCAGGTCCGCTTCGAGCTGACCGCTGCGGCGCTCGCGCCCGACTTGCAGGTCATCGCGCCGTGGCGGGATGAACGCTATCGCGCGGAATTTCCCGGCCGCCAGCAGATGATTGACTATTGCGCCAAGCACAAGATTCCCGTGCAGGCCAGCGCCAAGAAACCGTATTCGATGGACCGCAACCTCCTGCACATTTCCTACGAGGCCGGCATACTCGAAGACCCGTGGTTCGACAGCTACGACCTGAAAAACCGCAGCTATTTCACCACGCTCTCCGTGCTGCCAGAAGACGCGCCCGACAAAGCAGAATTTGTGACCATTGACTTCAAGAAGGGCGACGCAGTCGCAGTGAATGGAAAGGCACTTTCCCCGCTCAGCGTGATGAAGGCGTTGAACAAGCTTGGCGGCAAACACGGCGTCGGGCGCGTAGACATGGTGGAGAACCGGTTCGTCGGCATGAAATCGCGCGGCGTGTATGAGACGCCCGGCGGCGCGATCTTGCATTTCGCGCATCGCCAGATGGAAAGCCTGACGATGGACCGCGAAGTCATGCACCAGCGCGACGCGCTCATCCCAAAATATGCCGAACTGGTCTATAACGGCTTCTGGTATGCGCCCGAACGCCTCGCGTTGCAGGCCTACGTGACCGAGAGCCAGAAGAACGTGACCGGTACCGTGCGCGTGAAACTCTACAAGGGCAATATCATGGTCAGCGGCCGCAAATCGCCGGTGAGCCTCTACAACCCGCACATCGCCACGATGGAAGCCGACCCGACCAAAGCCTACAACCAGGACGACGCCACCGGCTTCATCCGGCTCAACGCGCTGCGTCTGAAAGTCGCGGCGAAGGTGCATTGGAAGAAATGAAAGTTTTTCATGGTGCTTTTGTATATTATTGGCGGTTTCTACACACTATGCGCAATTGTTTGGGCGTTTGAGCGAATTTACAAAATCCCATTCGACATCAAAGAAAAGGCACGGATTGAACAGCTGGAAAAAGAAACACAAAAACGGGAAAAATTTCTCGCCAGCGAACAACAAAGATTTGAAGAGCTAAAAATTGAATCAAAAATTGCCCTGGAAAGAATCAGCAAAGAAAAAGCGCTTGGTTTTCCGTGGCTGGCAACTGCATATAGCGATTATCTGAAATTATTTGACTCAAAACTTGCCAACGAACTTGAGAATAAACAGCACCCAGCCATGCGCGCAGCGGAAGAAATTAGGACTACGTCTTCCGAAAAGGCATCTCTTCGGAGTGAAAATAAAATCCTGCGGGAGTTGCACCGCTATTATGAAAACCTTTTCGTCAGGTTAACCAGCCTAAAACCAAAG
>Ga0302324_100015347_pt1 | contig 15362 bp, 9 predicted proteins | sample Palsa_T0_1_FD_201949 | JGI IMG/M metagenome (GOLD analysis project Ga0302324, IMG submission 201949) | Peat permafrost microbial communities from Stordalen Mire near Abisko, Sweden - Palsa_T0_1 | ecosystem: Environmental > Terrestrial > Soil > Palsa > Peat permafrost | place: Sweden: Abisko...
GTTAGATTGATCGCCTTCGCTCGCAGCTCTTCCGAGTTTTGATACAGCCCCACTTCGGGCAGCGCCAAGCCGGAAGTGCGGGACGCGATGCGGTAGAGACCAGGCTCACCGTACGGAAGGCGCGCTTCGTAATGACCCGGCGCCGTCTTCTCGATCGGAACCGCGCGGTGCGTCCCGTCGGGCGCCTCAACAACGAGCGGGTTTGCGAGATCCATATCCGTTTCGCCCTGATCGCCCGCCTGTTCCTGGATATCGTAATAGACGATTGCTTCGCCTTGGCCCTGCCGCACTCCCGCGCGAACAACCCGGTCGCGATGGCTCGATACCGCGCGAACCATTTGCGGCCACAGCGTCCCAAAAGATTCCCAAGGCACCCAGTTGGCTGCCCACCGTCCCTTGGCGTCGGACATAAAAGCAATGACGGAGCCGAGGCCGTAATTCCAACGCACCAGGAGCGGTTTCTCCTGGTCGACACGCAGAATCGTCTCCGCCCCGTCCTTTGCTTCCGCCTGAACAAAGCCCAGCAGGCCCGGAGCGCGGGTGAAATCAATTCCGTCGGTAAACTCCGCGGGACGGATGCGCGTGGCGTGTACCGGCTTTTCCTGAATCGCCATGTCATCCACCGAACGCATCTCGGCGTTGAGTATTTGCGGAGTTCCTGTGTCCTCCACGAAATACGCTTTACCGTTTGTGCTGTGAGCCATCTCATTCAGTAGTGGATGGTTCACCAGGTTGCCAACACCGATGGTGGATATCGTCACGTGCTTCTCCGCCGCGTCCTGCTCCAGCTGCGGAAAATCCTGAAAGGCGCCGCGGGTCTGATCGCCGTCGGTGAGGAGAATGATGTGCCGGCTGCTGGCGTCCTCATGGAGGACGGCTGCGAGCGCCGCGACCATCGGCTGATAGATATCCGTATCGCCATCGGCACTGATCTGGTTGATCAGTTCGGCCTTGCTTGCAAGACCAGACGCGGGCCCCATCGGTATGACCCAGTCGAAAGCTTCGTTGAAAGATATGACCCCGACTTTATCCACGGGCCGCAACGCGAGCACGCTGGTGCGGGCCGCGTAGCGAACCATCGCGATGGGCAGGCCTCGCATGCTTCCCGACCTGTCCAGCACCAACACGACGGCAGCCGGCTTCTCCGGAGGAGGCAACGCCCGCACAGGCAGCATTTTTTCGAACGGTGTCTCGGGATCTCTGGCCAGGTGCGCATTCTTGTCGCCGGCAACGAAAATCAGGCCTCCGCCCATGAACACATATTTCGCGAGCGCCAAGTCTTCGTCGGTCGAAAGATGGTGGTCGGGATAGTTGTCCAGCACGACGGCATCCCAATCCTGCTTGACGGACCCAGCCGGAAAAGCATTCTCCATTTGCACATCCACTCCCGCCGCTTTCAACGTCTCCAGCAGCGGCGCGGAAGGCTTGCCCTGGCCGGCAATGTACAGCACGCGCGGGCGCTCGACGGTGACGGCCTGCGAAAACAAGACCTGCTCAGCGCCGGCGGCGGAGATATGCACATCCACGAGCATCACGCCGCTCTCGACGATCCGGGTGTCGAGGCTCACCGTGTTGCCGCCCGCCTGCAAGTCCAGTGTGGTCGATCCGATTTCCTGACCTCCAGTCGTTGCCCAAACCCGAACCGCAAGCGATCGCGCGCTAACGAGACGCATCGACAACGCGAAATGTTCGCCGGAAAGCACATTCTGGGGAGACTCGATACTTTCCGCCGTCACAGGCAAGGACGCCGTGCCGCCGGTTGGCACCGTAAAGATCGAAACACCACGCTCCCGGGCGCGAAGCGCCTCGGAAAGCGCGTTGCCTCGCGTTTCATTCCCATCGCTGATCAGCAGAATCCGCCGCGCTCCTTGCGCGGGGAACGTGCTCAGGGCCAAACGCAGTGCGCTTTCCACATCGCTCGCCATTGCATCGCCCGCCAGCGTATCGTTCGGTTCGATCCCCTGAGGGATCGTCACCTTCTCCGCCTTCGAGACCACGGGCTGAAGCCGCGCGTTCCCGGCAAACGTGACGAGGCGCAGGTCGACTCCCGATTGTTTTCGAACCAAGCTGCGAAGCATCGCCTCGCCGCGTTCAAGGGATTGGCGGGGCATGCTGGCAGAGGTGTCCATCACGAGCGTGACAGTCAATTGTTCCACTCGCATCAAGGCCGACGGGCCGGCCAATGCAATCACAAGTGCGGCGAAGACCGAGCACTTCAGCGCCAGGCACACCCGTGAGGCTCCAGGCGCTCTGCGCATCCACACCCACAGCGCAGGCAGCACTAAGAGCAGAAGCAGCGAGAGTGGATGATCGAACGTCACGCGGCCATTAATGAACTACGCTCGAGCTTCGAGTTTCCGATTGCTCGCGACTTCGTTCCGAGCGGAGATCCGGGGTCTGCGTTTCGGGAGTTTGCGTTTCGGGACTGGCCGCCAATGGCTTTTTCCCCTTGCTTGAGTAATACAGCCTCCACTCAAGCAGAAGAGGAACCATGGCTAGAATCACCAGCCAACGCCACAAGGTTAGCCTCACCGTCAAAGGAGGCTCGGGTTCAGCGGCAGCCAACTCGAGCGCCGTCGGCGTCAGGCGTTGCGCGGACAACACCGGAGCGTTCACCGCTATCTTCGACTCTCCGTTGGCTCCCACCACGCGATAGATTCCAGTCTCCGCCGCGATGAGATGTATCCGCGGGCCGTCGTGCGCAAACGGCACGTCCTTGCCCGACGGGCCAGTGATTCGGGTGGCGGGGGCCGGAATGTCGATCTCTCCCGGCGAAAACGAGCCAGTGACTTCCTCGACCGGCTGCGTCATCCATTCGATGCTGCCCGCCATCAAAAGCGGAAAAGCGGATTGAAGCTGAAAATTGGAATCATGAGGGTCGAAACCAACAATGACGAGCCGATGTCCCTGCTGTTCGCGGGCCACGATCACCGGTACAGGCGGACTTCCCGCGGTTGCCAACACGGTGTCTGCAGGGAGTACATGCAGCACAGCGGGATTGCGGACAGTCACATCGTGGGAGCGAACCCAACGCGCGGCTGGGTGCTGCGAGTTCCAATCCGCGATCCGCAAAAGCTGAGACTTGGATGTCGTGGGGCTGCCGCTGAGAAACCAGATGGAATTAGACGCCGGCTTATCCGGGAGGCCCATTCCCTGGTAAATCGCGACATCCGGCGGATCTTTCGGAGCCGATCCTGGGGACACCGTCTGGGTTTGCAAATACGGGTTGCTGCTGAGCACTCTTGCGACATTCCTGGCGAAGAGCATATCCGTGGTAAACAACGCCACGCGCACGGGGCGAAACGCTGGAATGGCGAGGACCGCGTGATTATCGGAGTCGATTGCGTCTGGCGGAGTGATGTCAGCCTCGAGCGACCCGCCCCGATCCCATACAAACTCATTTTCAACGTCCGCCAGCTCATTGGGCGCCAACGACAGGACTCGGGTCACGAACGGCTGGCGGTTCACCGATAATTTCAGAGTTACTCGCGCTGCCGTCTCGTTGTAATTCTTGACCTGCGTGAGCAGATGCCAACCGTCGGGCTTCGCGGCGTCGCGGCGCAGAGCGATGCGAGTGATCCCCCGATTCTCTATCGGCGTGGCGCCGCCAACCAGGCGCACCAAGAATTGAGGTTGCTCCTCAGGCCCATTCTTCGTTTCCACCTGTTCTCGAAACTTTTCGAGCTCCTGTGCCTGCTGCCCTTCCAGCATTCCGGGTCCCACATAGACAAGTAGCCCTCCATCCGATCCCGAGGCCGGTCCGTCCAGGACCGCTCGGGCCGTTGTTAGCGCGCGGGGCATGTCCGCGATTTCACTCGACGCCCTTGATCCAAGAATGCCCCGCTCCAATGCGGCCCGGTCGGTTGTGAACGGCACGAACGGCGGCGCATCGGCAACTGGGGACATCAGCAATACGGGATCTCCCGAAGGCAGACTGTCCAATACACGCTGCGCTTCCCGGTGCACATCGTCGATCCAGGGAGAGTCCCCCGTCGGCTGCACCTGAGACCAAATAGAGTTATCCAGCACGATCACAACGCTGCGCCCCTTGGATGTGACACCCCAGTGAGGATTCGCCAAAGCCACGATGACCAGCAGAAGGAACAACAATTGCGCAAGGAGCGCCCACGGTTCGCGAATTCGCCGGCGCCGCGATTGCGAGACGGGCTGCACGCTGTTCCAGAAGCGAAGGGTTGAAACGCGCCGCCGCTGTGGCTGGCGAGTATGCAGGTAGAGCCACACTGCCACCGCAGTCGCTGCCGCCCAGAGCGCCGCGAGGGCGTAAGAATTGGCGGCGAGCGAGTTCACGCCAGCACCTGGCCGGCCTGCAAAATTCGCAGCACAAAATCCTGGTAGGCAACGGCCGTCACCGCGCGGGCGTAGCGCCCGCCATTGCGCAGCGCCAGCAACCGCAAATCCTCGGAAAACTCCAGAAACTTGCGCTCGTAGACCGCTGTGTTGGCCGGCGAACACTCCACCACGCGCTCGATTCCGGTCTCGGCATCTTCCAGAATCAGCTCGCCTTCGGCGGAGGATTTCTGCTCTTCGGCGCTATGCACCTGAATCAATACGAAATCGTGGCCGGCCGACGAAAGCAGCTTGACCGCGCGTTCGCATCCTTGCTCGTCATAAAAGTCGGAGATGACAACCACAACTCCTCGCGAGACAAAAGTGCCCATAAATTCTTTAATCGCAGCGAACAGGTCCGTCTTGCCGGCGCAGGAAAGCCCTCCCAGAAATTGGAGCATTGGCCAAAAGCGGTCGCGCCCGCCGGAGATCACCAGGGGTTTGTTCATGTGCCGCGCAAAGGGAGCTACGGCCACGGCGTCCAGGTGCAGCAGCGCAATATAGGCGAAGGTGGCGGCAAGCCTTTGCGCGTATATAAATTTAGATTCAACCGCGCCTTCGCAATCCATCGATTCGCTGCAATCGAGCAGGATGCGAACCGGAATATGTTGCTCGGTCTGGTATATCTTGAGGAAAAGTTTGCCGAGGCGCAGGTAGGCGTTCCAATCAAGCGAGCGAGGATCGTCCCCCAGGCTATAGCGGCGGTAGTCCGTGAATTCGACCCCGGCACCTTGCGTCCGAGAGCGGTGCCCGGCGCCCACCGTGCCGGCCAGGTTTGTTCGGCAGAGCAGAGAAACCTGTTGCAGAGTTTTTAGGAATTCGCGGTCGAGCGAAAGCGGGAGAGTCATAAACGGCACCAAGCGCTAACGAACCTATTTTCCCGCGTCGCTGCGGACGGCGCCGGAGCACAGCCTTTCCTTTCGACAAGCGCCTCAGTCGGGACGTATTTTGCCGGCGATTTCCTCGAGCAGGTCATCCGTTGTTCGGCCATCCGCTTGGGCTTCGAAATTCAGAATAATCCGATGGCGTAGCGCCGGCAGCAGCAGCGCGCGCACGTCTTCCACGCTGACATTGAAGCGGCCGTTCAGAAGGGCGCGGATCTTTCCTCCCAGCACCAACGTTTGGCCTCCCCGCGGTGAACTGCCGTAGCGGATATATTTGCTCGCCAGGCCGTTATCGGGACCCTCGGGATGGGTCGCCATCACCAATCGCACGACGTACTCCTGAACGTGCGGGGCGATCGGAACGCCGCGAACCACCCCGCGCATTTCCATGATCTGCTCGCCGTCGATCACCGACTCCACCGATGGAGACGTATTCTGCGTCGTCCGATCCAGAATGCTGTGCAATTCGTCGCGGCGGGGAAATGGAACGCACAACTTGAACAGAAAACGATCGAGCTGCGCCTCCGGCAGAGGATAGGTGCCTTCCATCTCCAGCGGATTTTGAGTCGCCATTACAAAAAACGGCTCTTCCAGCTGGTGAGATGTATGCGCAACCGTGACCTGTTTTTCCTGCATGGCCTCGAGCAGCGCCGATTGCGTCTTGGGCGTAGCGCGGTTGATTTCGTCGGCCAGCAAAAGATTCGTGAACACGGGCCCCGGCTGAAAACCGAGCGCCTTCTTCCCATCGCCATTTTCCTGCACCATGGCCGTGCCGATGACGTCGGCCGGCATCAGATCGGGCGTGAATTGAATGCGGGAATATTTCAGCGATACCGCCTGTGCAAGAGTCCGCACCAGCAGCGTCTTCCCCAGTCCGGGTGCTCCTTCCAACAACACGTGGCCGCCCGCGAGAAGGGCCATGAGCACGCCATCCACTACTTCGGTTTGGCCCACAATGGCCTTGGAAATCTCGCCGCGAACTCCTGAGATTTTGGCTGCCAGCGATTCAATTTGTTCGCCGAGCAGTTTTTCGCTAGTGTGACCTTTGGTTTCCGAAGCTGTCATGAACCTGCCTTCATCGTTCGCGTCCGTACTGTCTGATGCTGAGCTTCACTTCTTTTTCGCGTCGTCATGCTCAAAATAGCGCTGCAGATAGACGCGGTAGCGTGCCGGAATGTCATTCTGCTCTCCGCCGTTGATGGCTGCCATAGCGCGCGGTGAAACGTCGCGAACGGCCATCTGCGAGGCGCCCGTGTCGGCGCTGGATCTGGTACGGGGCTGGTCATTAATATTAGCCGACGGCAGAGCAACTCGGTCCGGCACGGCTTTCACCGAAGGATCCGTACTCTTCAAAATATTCTTGGCCATGGGCTGCGGATCTCTGAGCTTGTCTCCGGCCCCGGACGACGCGTGTTGCCCGTCCGACTTATTTTGTGACTCATCCTGCGTGCCGCCTGATGATGGGTCGGGTTGAGCCGAATCACTTGAAGGAGGCGAATCGTTATGCGCTGACTGCTGCTTGTTCTCTCCGTTGGCAGGCTGGTCCTGGCCCCCATCGCCGGAAGCCATGCCCTTCACGGTCTCCAGGAGTGACTCCACGAGTGATTCTCCCTTCGCCGGAGTGGCGTCGGCTTTGGCGGAAGCCGGTCCGCCCTGGACATCCTGCTGCGCAGCATCATCGACGTCGGCGGTTTTCGTCAAAGAGTCTTTCGGCGTCGAGTCTATTTCGCGCGGGTCTTCGGCAGCATCTCGGTTTGTCAGGGCTGTCTGGAGCAGATGCGAGCGCGCCGAAGCTCGCAGCAACGCCATCATCGGAGGCTGATGGTGCACGCGGTAGGCGAACATCCCAGCTGCGAGGAGAGCCAAGAGCAGCGCACGGCCCGCCAAGGCTGGGGTGCGAATCGGAAACAGACTGGCCACATCTATCTGCGGCACGCGGCTCAAAGCGTCCTCTCGTTGCCGCAAAAGCATCTGGTTGGGGTTCGCAGCATTCCCAAAGCAGAGCGCCGTGGACATCCGGTCGTCAAGCCCCGCGACGACATCGAGCCGGCAAGCCGCATAGTAGGGTGAAGCCCAAGTCCGTCGCGCCCACCCGTAAATGGCGACTGCCCCGACACCAAGCAACGCGCTCATAAACATGACTAGTCCGGCCAGCTTGGTAAAGAAGACGGCCGCTCCAACCAATCCAATGAGGATCCAGCACCACCAACCGGTCCAGATCCGCAGGAAGGTATTCGCTACCATCCTCCGGCGCACCGCGCCGAGAACATGCCGCAAAGCTTGGAATTCTTCTGAAGAATTACCCCGAAAGAAGTCGGAGTTTGGAGACGGGACTCCCTGCGATCGGGCTGACAGGGTTTCCCAACCGCTTCTTAGCGTGGAGAGAAAAGTTGCCGTGACTCTAGCCGTCGTAGGATGAACGTTTCGGGTGGATAACATGAAAAACGCCTGTAGCACGCCAGGAACCTAGGTACCAAAGCGTGCCCCGTTGGCACGGCGCAATTATGCCCTAACTTTGCTATGCAGTTGTAAAATGAGCGTAAACGCCGGCGACCTAGCCCCTGATTTCACGCAGACGCCCCACGACGGGTCGGCCGCATGATTAAGCTATCCAGCCATTTGCGGGCTGAAGTACATGGATTGCCCGACTTACAACCAACGCGTGAAAATCCAATATAAATGTGCCGGGCGCGAGCAAGGGAGGACGAGAATGGCGGCGATTGAGTATGGGAGCTACTACTGGTGTGTAATTTTAAATAGCGTGAATCGCGAAGGCCCGGAGCAGTCCGTTCATTTGCACTCCGACACCGTAGAAGTCGACTCCAACGGCACGCTGCTCTTCAAGAGCGCGGGACGCCGTCCCGCTGGCGGCGAACCGAAGCAGAACAATAGTAACGAGAAAGGCTCGGAGAAGAATGCCCAGGGCGGCGAGGATGAAAAGAGCCCTAAGGAAGAGAAAGACGGCAAGGGCGGCGAAAAAGGCGACATGATCTACATGGCGTTCGCTGCCGGTACGTGGCGTGTTTTCTATGCTGCTAAGCTTCAGGACGGATCGCCGGCTTCCGTGGAGCATTGGAACTCGGCAAATGGCAAGCCCGATCTCTCGTCGCCGGCCCCTCAGAACTCGGGGGCGACGGACTACCCGGCTCGCGTCTGACTTTCTGATTGGGAATTTAGTGGAAATCGTGCGATGCGGTTTCCGCGCGAGTGATAAGAAGCGGCGCAATCGATTTAGCCTTCACCGAAATCACGTTGTCCAGATTCTGCAAAATTCCCTCAACAAGCAAAAATTGATTGTGAATGATCGTGGCGCGATTTTGCTCGAAAAGCTGCGGCGTGATAATGGCATTGGCGATGCCGGTTTCGTCTTCCATGCTGAGAAAAACGAAGCCTTTGGCCGTGCCGGGGCGCTGGCGCGCGATCACCGATCCCGCAATGCGGACGGGACTGCCGTCCGGAATTGTTCCGAGTTCGCCGGCGCAGCGAATGCCCTTCTGCCGCATCTCCACGCGGCGAAAGGCCATCGGATGCGGGCCGACGGTCATGCCGGTGCCGTGAAAATCGGCCACCAGCCGTTCTTCTGTAGTCATCGGCGCAAGAGGAGACACGGCGCTGCTTTGAGTTGAACCGATCGTCGAATGATCCTGCGGCCGGGACATCTCTCCCCCTTGCGACAATTCAAGGAGAGGGCCAGGGCGGCGCGCGGTGCGTTCAATTTGCCAGAGAGCTTCGCGGCGATGCATGCCGCGTCTTCCGGTGATGAAATTCAAAGCGCCGATGGCCGCGAGCGCCGCCATCTCCGATTTGTGGAGCCTGGGCACGCGAAGCTTCAAATCTTCAATCGAAGCGAAAGGTTTTGCAGCCCGCTCGATGGCGATTTGTTTTCCAACTTCCTCACGCAACCCCTTAACGTAACGCAAGCCCAGGCGAAGGAAAAACCCTCCCGGTTCCTTTTCCGCTTTTTCAAGCGTGCAAAGCCATTCCGAGCAGGTGATGTCGATTGGACGGACACGCAGGCCGTGGCGCTGAGCGTCTTTTACCAAAGTCGCTGCGTTATAAAAACCCATCGGCTGGTTATTGAGCATGGCCGCGGTGAAAGCCGCCAGGTAATGGCACTTCAGATAGGCGCTGGCATAAGCGAGTAAGGCAAAGCTGGCAGCGTGCGATTCGGGGAAGCCATAGAGCGCGAAAGAAGTGATCGATCGAATGATTTTTTCTTGAACGCCGGGCGTGATGCCTTTCTTTTCCATGCCAAGGCGCAGTTTTGTTTCGATTTCTTTCATGCGCCTTTCAGACCGCTTGAAACCTAGAGCGCGGCGCAATTCTTCCGCGTCGCCCCCGCTGAATCCAGCGGTGATCATGGCCATGCGCAGCAGCTGTTCCTGAAAAAGCGGAATCCCCAACGTGCGCCCGAGCACGGGTTCGAGATCGGGATGAAGGCAATCAACCGCCTCGCGTTTTTGGCGGCGCTTCAGATAAGGATTCACCATCTCGCCGACAATCGGTCCGGGACGAATGATGGCAACCTGCACGACGATATCGTAAAAACATTTTGGCTGCAGACGCGGCAGGCAAGACATTTGCGCGCGGCTTTCGATCTGGAACATACCGACCGTATCCGCTTTTTGCAGCGCGGCGTAAACGGTTTTGTCGTCTGGCGGCAGATGGGCAAGATCGACTTCTTCCTGATAATCATTGCGGATGAGTTGAATCGACTCTTCCAGCACGGCCATCATGCCGAGCCCAAGCAAGTCCACTTTTACGATTCCCATGCCGGCGCAATCTTCCTTGTCCCATTGCACGACGACGCGTCCCGGGATCGCAGCGGGCTCGAGCGGCACAACTGAATCCAGGTGTCCTTGGCACACGACCATACCACCCGAGTGCTGGCCGAGATGGCGCGGCAAATCCTGAACCGCCGTGCATAGCTGCAGGAACTTGCGAATCAGCTGGTGATTCAGGTCGAGACCGGCATCCTGAAAATATTGCGGCAGCGTATCGTGTTCATTCTTGAATTCCCAGCCGCCGACCAGGCTGGAAAGGCGATCGAGCATTTCCGGCTCAAAGGAAAGCACCTTGCCAATTTCTCGCGCGGCGGAACGGCCGCGATAGGTAATCACATTGGCTGTCATTGCCGCGCCAAGTTTCCCGTAACGTTCGTAAACGTACTGAATAGCGCGCTCGCGCTGATCGCCGCTCGGGAGATCGAGATCGATATCCGGCCATTCGCCGCGATTCTCAGAGAGAAAACGCTCGAAGAGCAGCTTCATCTTGATTGGATCGACCGCGGTGATGCCCAGCGCGTAACAAACCGCGCTATTGGCCGCCGAGCCGCGGCCCTGCACCAGAATGTTGCGCTGCTTGCAGAATTGAACGATATCCCAAACGATCAGGAAGTAGCCCGCAAGTTCGAGTTTTTCAATCAGCGCGAGCTCGCGGTCGATTTGCGCGCGGGCATCCTCGTTATCCGTGCCATAGCGGCCGATCATGCCTTCAAAAGTGCGCTCGCGAAGGAAATGGATCTGCGGCTTGCCGTCGGGGACCGGATAGTTCGGGAACTTGTAGCCTAAATCACTCAATTCGAATTTCAAGCGCGACGCCAGGCCTTTTGTATTGGCGATTGCCTCAGGCAAATCGGAAAACAGACGAAGCATTTCCTGCGGAGATTTCAAGTGGCGCTCGGAATTGCGCGCGAGGAGGCGCCCGGCCGTCGAGAGCGTGCGGTGATGGCGGATGCAGGTAAAGACGTCGAGCAATTCGCGTTGTCGTGGTTGCGCTTGGCAAACGCCATTGGTGGCCAGCAGCGGCAGATGCATCTTGCGGGCGATTTCGATGGCGGCCTGATTGCGGGCCTCCTCTTCGCGGCATAAATGGCGCTGCAACTCGATGTAGACATTTTCGGCGCCGAAACTTTCGCAGAGGCCGCGAATGCATTCCGTGGCGCATTCGACTCCGCCATTCGCAAGCGCGTGGGCCAGCGGGCCTTCGTCTCCGCCGGTCAGGCAGATCAAGCCGGTGGCGTGTTCGGTAACTTCGGCAGGCGTGACCGCGCCTTCACCTTTCGGCGCGCGCAATTTCATGCGCGTGATCAAGCGGCAAAGATTCTGGTATCCCCCGCGCGAAGTAACGAGCAGAGGATAGCGCCAGCCGGATTCGGAGGTGACTTCCGCGCCGATGTGCGCGCGAATACCCTCTTTTTGAGCCGCCAGATGAAAACGCGGCGAGCCGTAAAAGCCGTCGCGATCGAGCACGGCCATCGACGGCATGCCCAGCTCCTTGCACAGGGCGGCCAATTCCTCCGGCAGAGAAGCCCCTTCGAGAAAGCTAAAAGCGGAACGTGCGTGTAATTCAATGTACATTCATCCTCGACAAATTCAGTTGCAGCTATTAGTCGTAAATTCCCCGCACAAACCATTTCCGCTGAAGTGAATCGAAATGAAAACGATAGAGGCCGTGCTGAGGGCGCGACGCGGAATGTATCTCCAAGGGGTCCGATGGAAGCTGGAAGCGAATTTCCAGATCCCATTCATCCTGATGCCAATTATCCTCGCGCCACCAGTCGCCGGAAGTTCGCCACGGGCCGGAAGCGCCAATCACTTTTCCATGCGTGCCGCGAATCAGAACGCTTTTCGGCAAGCCTTCCTGCAGGTGAACGCTGGCAGGCAGCGAAGGACGGAACATGCGAAAACCAAGCGCAGGCTTTTCGATTTCCGGCTTTACTCCCCAATATGGCCGGTTTGATTTGAGAGGTTTTTTGCGCTGAGGCGCTTTTGGCTCCGCACCGGCAGGAGTGAAATGATCCATGCAAAACGCATCGGGATGATGTGTGTCCAGCAAATGTGGAGAGCCGATATTCGAATCTCCGACAAGATTGGCGAGCCGGGCGATAATTAATTCCACTTTTTCCGCATGGGGCGAGGAAGGGAGAAACAGGTCGGCTTGCAAAGCGCGCGGCTTGGCCGGTTCGGCGGCCACGAAAATCTTCTGAATCGGCGCTTGCGGCGGATCGGATTGCAATTTCAAGCGAAGCAGTTTCAAAAGCAATTTGGAATCGCGGATGGGGACGGGGAGCGAAATGGCCGTTTCGAAGACGCTCGATTTCTTTTTGAGGCGAGCGGAAATATTGGAATTGCCGCGCCTCTGAACGTCTTCGCGTCCGCTCGGGTCCAAAGAAAATCGCAAGCGGATGATGGAAATGGCCAGAGAGCGCGCCGTGAGCCGCATGCAAAGCTGATCGAGCAAGCGGCCGAGGAGAAATGACAGAGGCTCCAGTTCCTCGACGGAATCTTCAAGCACGATTCCCTCTTCGAAGCATGTCGCGGGATCGGCGAGAACCAGTGAGCGGGCACCCGCGCCTTGCGCCCATTCATGCAGGCGAACGCCTTCTTGCCCCAGACGCTCGGAAAGCTGGAGCACGGGTAAAGCTGCGAGGGCCTCGCACGTGCGCACGCCCCAAAGCTCCAGAGTGTCGAGTGTTTCCGGGGAAGGGCGGAGCACACCGACCGGCAAAGAACCCAAGTGCTTCGATTCTTCTCCGCTGGGAATCAATGTGATCCCCGAAAAACCGCGCGCGGCGTGAATGGCGGCATCGATGTTGGAAGCGATCGCAATATGGGCGGTCAGTCCCAGCGCGACAATCTGTTGTAACAAACGACGCGCGATATTTTCCTGCGAGCCGAATAGCGAAGAAAGTCCTGCCAGATCGATAACGATCGTGTCGGGTGCCGTATCTTCGATGCGCGGGGAAATCGACCAGCCAAAATCGAGCAGCGCCGCGTGAGCCGCTTTTTCATGCAAATGCGAGCGAGGGCGAATCTGCACGGATTCGAATTGATCGGCAACGTTGCGCGCCATTCCAAGCTCGGTTCCGGCCTGAAAGGCGCGGCCGTTAGCGGCAACGACTTTTACTTGTGGCGGAACTCCGTCGACGAGCGCGACAGCGGAATCGCGCAAAGAAGGCTCTACGCGAATCGCGGCTTGCACTGAAAAATCCAGAATGTAAATCGCGGCAAAAACCATGGCGTCCTGATTTCAAATGGATGCAGTTGCGCAGCGAAGTCCTCGTTTACCGGGCAGCTATTAAAGTTTGGAATCGGCGGGCGAGCTTGTCATGGCGCCCGAATAGCTCCACATCGTGCGTACTTCAAAGCCTGTTTCCGAATAGCCGCGAAAAGTTTCCTGCGAATGCGCCTCCGCACGAGGGGCAAAATCGGGATGAGAAGAAATTGCCGTTACAGGCGTGATGCGAGAGCGCAGAACTTTTGCATGGACGCCGGAGCCATCGAGCAAACGCGCGAGCGAATTTGGTTGCGATTGAGATTGGGCGACTTCGGGCGGCGCGCTCCAGCGGGCAGAGTTCCTGCCGAGGCTTAGAACCAGCGAGGCGCAGGTCTTGGTATTCGATTCCTGATCGAGGAGCAGCAAAATCGTCGGCGTATCTTCCACGGTTTTTTGGAAGCGGAACCAGGCGTTCAGCGGAATGTAACGCACCGTTTGCGGGGCAATATCGCTGAGATCCAATGCGATCAGGCCGAAACCGCCGCTTTGCAAAAGCAAATTCGTGGCACGCAGAGACTGGTCGATATTGCGGCAGCGCACCCACAACAAATGCTTCAGATTGACGCCCGCGGCTTCAGCGGAAAGGGGATCGAACGCGTCATGGCCATCCACTAGCGCGCAGGCTTCCAGCTTTTCGGTGCGAGCGGCCAGGGCTGCGAGCAACATGCTCATATGGCCGGAGCAGGGCGGGCCGCAAATTTCCGTCAGGCTGCCGCGAGGCAATCCGCCGGTCAGGGAGTCAATCTCCGGAATGCCAGTCGAAACGGTTTCGATGATCTTTTGAGGGCGATGCGTAAATCGAGAAGGAACGCGCCCTGCGAGAGCGGCTTCAAGATCGTTGCGTAGAGTGGCGAGGAATTTCATATTCGCTTTTTGTTCGCCTATAAATATCGCGCAGGCTGCGGGGCTTGTCAAGCAGACATATGGTGACCAGCCGGAAGGCTTCTACATCCAGTCTCTTATTGGTTGTGCTCGAGCGAGCTCTTGATCGCGGTTAGTGATTTTTGGAGAGAGGACGCCGAACGATCGACCGCGACCTTTCGGACGATGGATCCCTTGAATCCCGTGAGCCCAGCTTGCTCGGAGCCCATCGCCATGATCAGGTAAAATCCGGGATGACTTGCGTCTACGGGCTCGGCAATCACAAACGTCAGGTCTAGCGCGGTCTCGAAATAATGGCTCGAGTAGAGCTGCTTCTCGGCAATCGTATAATTCGGCTCCGTCGTGCCATTCCCACGCATGGTCAAAACATGCACGACGCGCAGGGTGGGCTTTAGCCCGAATTTCACTTTGGTCCAATAGAAGGTGTCTTCCGTGTTCGCCGGCTTTCCACTGGGATACGTGAGCAAATAATTGTAGAAGTCCGGAAGATATCTCGGTAAAGCGCGGGAATAACTAAGCATGTATTTGAATTGTTCAGGCACCTCCGCGGGGTGTTTCTTATCGTTGTATACGCCCAGCGCCTCATTGCCCATGTGTTGATAGGCAAGCAGACGTTCCAATGCCGTTTTCTGCAGGAGCTGAGTCACCCGGTCTCCCGCGTCGGGAGCGGACAAATCCACGGACTGATGCAGTTCATCGATGGAACTCGCCGGCATCTGAATCTCGCAGTCACCAGGTTTGCAGTTCTTGAGCGCCTTGATGTCTTCACTATCGAACGTGAAGCCCTGCAGGTCGGAAAGCTGCGGGGGCTTCGTGAATTCGTTGATCGCCAAGTATCCGGGAAGTCGGCGGAGACGATCGAAATCGCGCGAAAAATTTAGATAGGCTTCCGGCGCCGCTTCGATGTAGATCGCGCCAAATACGAAGACTTCATCCGGGATGCGGGAGTGCATAATCTTCGCGACTGCCTGCCCGCGCCGGATGGTCGAGATCTGGTCATCGCTGAGTCCGATGTAGTCCTTGAAATAGGTCTGGAGATTGGGATTTTCCTGAGAAAAACAGGGCGCTGCAGCCCCGAAGATCAGAATCACTAATATAACGAGCTGCATGAGTTTATACATGGGCGGCCTCCGCGCTTTTGTGCTCATATGTGCCTCTGCATGGATTCAAGTTCATCGCGACAGGTGTCAC
>Ga0302324_100015348_pt1 | contig 15362 bp, 7 predicted proteins | sample Palsa_T0_1_FD_201949 | JGI IMG/M metagenome (GOLD analysis project Ga0302324, IMG submission 201949) | Peat permafrost microbial communities from Stordalen Mire near Abisko, Sweden - Palsa_T0_1 | ecosystem: Environmental > Terrestrial > Soil > Palsa > Peat permafrost | place: Sweden: Abisko...
TGCGCCATCGGATCATCCTGAATTTTGAAGGCGAAGCTGAAGGCACCAGCACGGATGAAGTTATAGGGGAAATCTTGCAACTTACCGGCGCCTGAGCATCACCCTCGTTCAGGGCCACGCGATGTCTGCCGTCGCGCGATCGGATTCGTTCTCGCCGCCGGCGCAGCCAAGTGCCTCGCCGGGGAATGTGCCACGGACGGCCTCTTTACGGCGCCGCGGAGGCTGGTCCGGGGACAAATCGCCCTCGCTCCTCCGCATACTGCGCCGCGATCTGGCTGTCTGTCAGCGCGTGGTCGTAGATCGTGAAGGCGGCCATCTTCGTGGTGAGGAAGTCAGATTTCAGCGCGTTATTGCCGATGGAGACGAGGTCGCTGCCGCCTTCGATCGGGGCGGCCCAGGTTTGCGTAGCGACGGGGACGCCGTTCACGTAGAGCGTGGCGCGGGGCGGCTCGTTCTGCTCGTTCCGTTGGTTCACGACCAGGGTGAGCGATTGCCACTGGTCCGGGGTGGTGACGTCGCTCGCGATCAGTTTGCGGCTCGTTGGATTGCCCAGCCAGATGGTGCTGGAATCGTCGTTGATCATCCAACGAAACGGGTTGCAGGCGACGAGCATGCCGCTCACATGGGTTTCGCGTTTCCGCAACGGCGCCCAGAGCCAAGTGCGAATGGTGAAGCTCTGGCTTTTGAGCGTCGACAAGAGCTGCGGTGAGGAGAGCAACAGGCCGCCCGGCGTGGCGCTCTTTCCGTCGAAGGAGATACCCGCGGGACGGTGATTCGCTCCTTCGGCAAAAGGTTCGACCGCACCGGCAGCCGTCACCGGCAGATGATTCGGGCCCTGGTCAGCGATCACGGCGCCGGAGGGATGCAGGTCGAAATCCAAAACCGGGGGCGGCAGGGCGGGTGCGCTGCCGGTCAGGTCCACGGCGAAGAACGTCGGAGTGCCCGACGGCGCATTAATCATCGGAAACAACTGCACGGTGCCGAGGTCTTGGGCGACATGCTTGAGTTCGCCCGGCGTGAGCGCGTCGCGATTGCTTTGGCCGTCGACAGACCACTGGCCTGCGCGATAAAGGGCGAGCTCGACGTGCTCGTAATGCAGGTCCTGCGCGGGCCAACCGTGAAACAAGCCGTCGTTGCCGAGGACGATGCGGTTGATCTGCCCCGGGCGAATGTCGGGCGTGATGTCGATCGCGCACACAGGCGACTCCGCGTGCAGACGCGCCTTGTCCGTTTCCCAATAGCGGACGCGTCCGTTGATGACGGCAAAGTTACAGGTGCCATCGACGCGAAACCAGACGTCCTGTCCGCGAACCGTCTCGGGCACGAGCACATCGCGATAGACGAAGCCGGTCTTCAGCTTCGGCGCGGGCAGAGCAACCTCGCGCTCCTGCTGCTGGTTGTCCACCGCACGCCACGCGCCCGCGAGATTGATGGTGGCAGCGGGGATCGCCGACCGTTCCAGCTCGATGCTCGCCATGATACCACCGCCTTCGTGGATAATCTCCAGCCGGTTCTGCGCAGGGTGGAGGAGGCGCGTCACGTCCAGCGAGGCCTGGTCGAGTTTGTCGCCTTCCCAGATCGAATTGCCATTGAGATAAATCGCGTTTTTGCCGGTCCAGTAGGAGATCGGGTGGCCGAAAAACAGTTGCCCGCGCAGGTTCAGCGTGAACGTGCTGTCCCTTGCCCAGGGCGTGGGTAAGTCGAAGTCTTCGCGGTAATAACCGACCACACCGGGTCCGGTCTGGCGGTTCGTGCCCGGCGTGTCCCAGGGGATGAGCTCGGTGGGTTGCAAGCCGGCGGCGCGATTGTCGAGAGGCCTAAGCGCCCTGGCCTTCTCGAGACTCTCGGTCTGCGCGAGTTTCCAGCCGTGGTTGAGGTCGAGATGACGGAAGAGCGGGACGTCGGGCGGCGCCTTGGCGGGGGCGGTGCCGCTCCACATCTGCGTCTGGCGCGTGAACCAATGGGACAGAGCCTCGCTCGCATCTGGCCGACGCGCGGCATACCAGGCGAAATCCCAGTCGGGGATATTCACGGTGAACGTCGCGGCGTGGTCCTTAATCTTCGCCGGAATGGCCGTGCCGGTCACGGGATCGTAGATGCCTTGCGGATCGTAATCGAAGGTCCAGTGAACGACCGCGGGCTTGTTGCCGAGGCCGCGCAACATCAGCAGGTCTTCACAGCCGTTGTTACTCCGCAAGGTGCGCAGTAGGTCCACGCCTCCACCTTTGTCGAACTTGGCGTAGACCCTGGGGCCGTAATTGGTGGCCAACTCGGTCAGGATGCCGGCAGGATAGGTGCTGCCACCGCAATAAAGGACCTCACCTTTGCCGAGCGTGCGCCGCGTAAATGCCGGCGAACCATCGGGCCAGGTACCGATCACCTCAACACCAACATCGGGTGCCAGGCTATGGCTCAAAATGCCAAAGCGCGGCGAGATATTCTCGATCGCGTGAGGGACGGAAGCGGATGGGAAATGGATTACATTGTCATTCGATGGCGACGGACCGAGCCGCAACCCGGCCAGCGCCGGCCCCGGCCCGGCGCCATTACCGCGCTGGAGAAAGCTGTTTTCCCCGGAGAGATTATTCAGCAGGAGCATACCGCCCGCCTCGACATAGGTCTTCAGCGCGGCGGTCGTCGTTTCATCCCAGCATTGGGTGCCCGGATCGATGATCACCGGGTAGCGATTCAGGTTCCCTTCCGCGAGGCGCACTTCATCGAGGAACGGAATCATCTCCCCACCGCGCACGGGATCGACATTGTAGCGCCACGATTCCCACTTCGCGGTTTCGTTGAGGTAATACCAGTTATGATAACCGCCGATCTCCGCGATGGGCGAAGCGAGCGCATAGGCGCGGCCCATGACTTTGATCGCCGGTAACTTCTCCTCAAACCACGCCCGCTCCTGCGGGTCCATGGTGATGTTCATCAAGTCATGGAAGTAATCGAAGGCATTTTTTCCCATGTAAATGAAATTGCCGAAGAGACCCTTGAGTTCGTGCAGATTGTCCATCGAGCCGCCGGTCTCCGAGCTGTCCTGCAGGTCCCGCGCGAGCGCGTACTGGTGCGGCTCCGTGTAATTCCAGCCCGGCCCGCTGCCGGTGTGATGAGAGTAACCGCCGTATTCCGCGATCGATTTCCAGCCGTAGGGACTGCGTCCGTAGGCGTGCACCTTGATCGGGCGATCGGCATCCACCGAGCGGAGCGCGGCGAGCGTGCTATTCACGCCCTGCGCGGCGTCCCAATCGATGAATTCCGTGATGTCCCAGCGCCGGGCATTGATCAGCGGATCGGACGTGGGAAAATCCTCCAACGGTTTTGAGGTGAGAAAGATCGGCCCATTCGGCGCGTCCCCCGCGGCGAAGCGCAGCGCGACGGTGATGGCCGGGCTCTTCGCCACGAGGTCGGTGATGTCGAATTGCCCGTAGGTGTTCTGCGTGTGCGGATTCGGGTTGAGCGAACCGAGGAGCTTGCCATTCACGAAGACCGTCACGCTCGCCTGGCTGAGCGGCGCCAGCGAAAGATACACCTTGCCGGGGAAGCGCTCCTTCGGCTCGGAGACCGTCTTGCGCATCCAGAGCGGATGCTCCGGCGACGCCATGGCGTAGACGAGCGCATCGCCGGGATAATAAAGCCGCACCCAGTCATCATCCTTGAAGGCCGGGAGCACCCAGCCATGGTCGAAGCCTTCGCGCTTCTCATCGCGCTGGAACCGCCATTCGCCGGCGAGATCCACGGAGGAATCCGTCCAGCCGTAGAAAGTGCGCCAGTCCGGGAAAGTAACATCCTCCCAGGACTGATAGATACCCGGCTTGGCGAAGTAACGGCGGGAAACATCGTCGAGCGACAGCTTGCGCACTTCGCGCAGGAAGCGGGTGAACTCGCGCTGGCTCACCGGCCCGCTCGCGCCCCAAGTACTGAAGTCAAACGGCGCCCCCATCTCGCCGTCGGGATCGAGGATGGCCATCTGGTTCGGGTCATTCGCGAGCCGGCGCAGCTCCGGGAGAAAGTTCGCATTCTGAATGTCGTGCAACGGGCCGGGACCGTCGTGCGGTTCGCCGTAATAGATCCAGCGCGTGGCCACGTGCGGATTGGCGGTCTTGGTGAGGAACGGATTGCGATTGTAGATGTCCAGCGTGTTCGACAGCCATTCCACGCGCTGGTACTTCACCCCGTACTTCGCGAAGTAGCCACACAGCCACGTGATGGGCGCGTCGTTCGGGACGAGATCGTCCATCGTGGAGTTGGTGAAGATCTGCGGGTTCAGGCCGATGCGGCCCATCCACTGGTAGAATTCGTTCGGGTCGCTGCGCAGGCTGTCCTCGGCGTGATCGGCGAGCTTGGCCCACACGCCGAGGCAATAGCGGTCCCATTTGTCGAGATAGAGCGGGTGGGTGAGTGCCGCCGCGCGCAACGGCGCCGCCTTTGTCAGCGATGCCGTTTGCGCGGCAACCGCTTCCGCGCTCCGGCTCACCACGACATCCACTTCGCTCGAGCCGGACACCATCAAAGGGGCGATCACGCCCTGTCCGCCAAGATCGATGCCATCGATCGGACCGGACGGCGTTGGCAGCGTCTTCACCGTATTTCCCGACGTCAGCGCAAAATCGCTATAGATCTTCGAGGCGAACCAGACCGCGTGCTCTGCGTCGTCGAGGTGGAAGCGGTGGAGCGTCACTTGGCTGTCGCCAGTCCCACGCTGTTCGACCCAGTGACGAATGCCCCCGTACCCTCGCTGCCGGTACGTCCCGGCAGCGGCCGGAGAAGAGCTTTCGGTAGGGAGGCGACGGGCCCGGCGGCACATTTTCCGTTGGCGAGCAAGGCCGCCGCCAAAGCGAAGGAGCCGATGAGTTTCTGGAGGAACACAGCCATTTCTTGATGGGGCATCGCTGCCCGTTCAAGCGTGATATGCCCCTTTCGGGACGATCATTAGGTGTTCTTTCCCGGAAAGCCGGGCGCACGCGATCTGATGGAAAGCCCCACTACCACCGATTGACCGCCTCAATGCCCGGCCATGCGCTCGCCCGTCGCACGGATGTCCGCTTCCGCTACCGGCGCTTCATCCACCAGGCGGCCTCCGGCCATCACCACCACCCTGTCGGAGAGGGCGATGAGTTTGTCGAAGTCTTCGCAATCGGCAACACCGCCACGCCGCTGTCGCGCGCCGCCGGCCATCCCTTCCTTCGACCCGCGGAGCGGTCAGCCCTGCGGAAACGCGGCGGACGATCAATAATCAACTCCCAACCATCAACCACCACATATCCCGCACTGGCATCCCCCGTGCTTATTTCCGGTGAAATGTCTCGTTCGAATTCTCATGGACGCGTGTTTGGACTCGACGCGATGCGGGCGGTGGCCATTGCGCTCGTGGTCCTCGGGCATGTGCTGCTGATGATGCGGCTTTGCTTCCGGCCGCTCACGGGCTGGGCGATCATGGCGGGGTATTTCGGTGTCGAGATTTTCTTCGTCCTCAGCGGTTTCCTCATTGGCGGGATCTTGATCCGCGATTTCCGCGCCGGCGGCGCATCCGCCGGCACACTTTCGCGATTCTGGTGCCGACGATGGCTGCGCACCCTCCCGCTCTATTACCTCTTTGTCGCGATCAATCTCGCGATCAACGTCTCGCTCGGCACACCCAACACCAATTGGGGATGGAACATAGCCTTTCTCCAGAATTTCACCACCCCGGCTGGCCCGTTCTTTACCGAAGCATGGAGCCTGGCGGTCGAGGAATGGTTCTATCTGCTCGCACCGGTGCTCATCTTCGCTTTGGTCAAGACCGGCTTGCCGTTGAAGCGCGCTGTCCTCTACGCGGCGGTCGGGGGGATTGTCTGCGCCACGGCGTGGCGCATGCATGTCGTGGCCACGGGGCATCCCGATTGGCTCCGGGGGGCGCGTTCCGTGGTCACGATGCGGCTCGATGCCTGCATGTTTGGCGTGTTCGCGTCCTGGTGGAAACAGTATGCGCCCGCTTCCTGGAACGCATGGAGCAAGGGCAAGTTCGTCACGGGTCTCCTCTGTTTGCTCGGCGCGGGCGCGATGTTTCGCCTGCTCCCGTTGAATGTCTCGTTTGCCGCGCGCACGCATCTCTTCACGCTGACTTCCGCCGGCGCCATGCTCTGCCTTCCCGCGCTCGCCGCCATCCAGGTGTCACGGGGAAAAATGACACTTGGCGTCACTTGCCTCAGCAAGTGGAGTTACGCGATGTATCTGGTGAACTTTCCCATCTTCATGTGGCTGGCGCGCCACGTGGCTTACGGTCTCCTGCATCCCGTCACCGCCGGCGCCACCGCGGCCGCAGGCCTGGCCTTATCGATCCTCGCCTCGGCCGTACTCCACTACTGCTACGAATCGCCGATCCTCCGCTGGCGCGATCGCCATGTCACCGCCACCCGCCATGTCACCGGCGAGGCCGAGGCCGCCGGAAGCAGCGAAAGCCCGCTTCCAGCCGAAAAGGCCGACGGCCTGTTGCCGGCGGCGAAGGCGCTTTGAAGCAGGGTCATTGTTCGACGCCCGCCGTAGAGCCCATTGGCTGTTGGAAGCCGAGGCTTAGTCCCTCAGGCGTGGGACCCACGGCGCAACGGGACCAATTGGATGTTGGGTGTTGGATGTTCCGGCGAAGCCGCTAGCTCTCCTCCAGGAAAGCCTGCACCAGTTCGGCCAGGATCATGCCGCCACGGCTGTTCAAGTGGACGCCGTCGATGTGAAAGCGCCAGCGGTTCAGCCGCGCTATCGCATCGACACTAAGACCAAGAATGAACTCCCGAAAGATGTAATCGCGATAAAACGACGCGAAACGGAAGCGTGTAAAGGCGCGACCCGGTGCGGCCACGATCTGCTCATGAAAGCGCTCGTAAAATGGGATGTAACCGACCCCTTCTTCGCGAGCTATGGTCTGGATAATCTCCCGGTACTGCTCAAACTGCCTGTTGAGCTCGGCCTGAACCGGATGACTCGAATCCGGGGCTTCCCCGACTTGCGCCAGCGAGGCCAGCGCGATCGCCGCGGAGGTTTGCGCCTTCAGACCCCGCACGATCTCTCGCAGGTTTTGCTGAAACCATTCTGCCGACGGCGCCTGCGGCAAACGCTTCCAGCGACGATAGAACCGATGCAGTCTCGGAAAAACCTGCGCGAGAATGTCGTTGGCCCCAATCAGAATCACCACCAGATCGGGGCGACACGCCACCACCTCCGGCAAGCGTCCCAAGGCATTGTAAGAGAGGTCACCGCCGACCCCAAGATTGACGAAGCGAAAGCGCTGGTTCCGAAGCCTCTTCTCGAGTTCGGCGATCCAGTTAAATATTCCCCTCGACGCCGTGGTGCTGGAACCAAGGCAGGCCACAATCAACGGCTTAACAGCAGATTGAGGATTGGCAGCGTCCATGGTCGGTGTCTTTTCCGACCAACTCTTAACCCGACCAATCATTTTGGTCGATCCCGTGTTTACCTTGCCTCTGCTCGAACGGCTGCCGCCGCGCTCATCTTGCTCAGCACCTGATCGGCAATTTCCGGATACAGCAGTCTGACGCAGTTCTCACACAAGCCGTGGCTGAATGTTGCCTCCGAATGTTCCTGAAGATAAGCCTCAAGTTGATTCCAGTAGCCCCGATCGTCGCGGATGCTTTTGCACTGTGCGCACATCGGTAGTAATCCGCCGAGAATCTTCATCTCGTCGTTCGCCTTGTGCAGATCGAGTTCCACTTGATGACGTCGACGAATTTCCCGGCGAACGCCAAGGCTGCCCGTGGTCAAGAAAGCGGCGGCCATCACGCAGCCAAACCCCAGGAGGTGGGCGGCGTCGTGAAATTCGACCTCCGCAATGGCGCTGCGCTGGACCAACAGCCGGTGCTCTTCCTGGATGATTGTGTCGATCAAAGCGGCGACGCGGTCGAACGCTTGCTGCGTGCCCTCCTCGGACCCTAACCTGGCGGATATCATCGTTCCTGCATCTCGCCGCTGATCAATCACGCGCTCGGTGGAGGCCATCAAATCGCCCATCTCCACACTCAACTGTCCAATGCGCTCCTGTTGCCCGGGATTATCTCTGGTCAGCTTCCTGATTTGCGCCAGTTGTCGGGATGCGGACCGGCTGGCGCTGGCGTACGGGGCCAGCGAATCCGCGGTCCCGCTAAGAAGATAGCCCTGCATCCCGCGTTGGAGATCCTTCGCGCCGGCCCGAAGCGACTCCGCCACGAGAATTACCTCATAGGTGTGCTGGCGCCAGTTTAGCGCGCTGCGTAACGAGGCGACAGTTGCCACCGAGATAACTGCCGCCATCACAATCAACGTTATCGACGCCACAATCGGCACCCAGTGCAGGAAATGACAGTTCTGCCGCATTGCCGATTGCCAGCAGCGCATGAATAATCCAGCACCGATCAGGACAAACGCCACAGACGTGTTGAAGGCCATCCGGGAATATGCGCCCCAACCATAGGCGGAGTCGGTGCCGGTCAGGTACCCCAGAAGCGCGACCAACCCGATCACACCCACCACGCAGACCATGAGTCCGGCGGCAACTAACGCCTTGGGACGCCGTCTGCCCGCACTGCCAAAGCCAAAGGCGATCCCGACGAATAGAAAGCAGAATGCCGTCAGGGGCGCCATCCTTCCGGGAAAAGCAGTCGCCACTTCGAAGTAAGGCCTGTGAAGGAATTGATCGATCCCAAGGTCCATTGCGGCGATGTACTCCAGCAGCGTCAATGCGCCCACGAGAGCGACCGTCGTTCCCAGGACGGATCCCGCAAGGGGACCGAGCCTCGTGTTGAAAACCAACAAAACCATCCCGCAGGCGATAAAGCAGAGGGCCGTATTGAACTGCATGGGTGCACCGCCGGGAACAACCTGAAGCAATTGCGACCAATGGGCTTGCCAGGCGATAACCGTCACGAAACCGCAGATCGTCACGATCAGCCCTGCGCTGATGGACGTAAAAGTCGGCCAACGCGCGGTTATAAGTGGCTTGATAACTGGTGATTGGGGCACTTTTCGGGGAGCTTTTGGGTCACTCGATAAGGTGGCCTTGAAGAATAAGGGGCTATTTTCATGCCCCGTAAGAAGATTATCGCCACTGATCATCCGTTGGGACTTGTTTTTTGCAACGCCTTCTGCTTCTGGGACGCTCGCTCGAGGTCATCTCTTGCGCCGCAGTCTGTGATAGATCCGTTTTCTATCGTATTTAGAGGCAGGAGGCGACCATGTCCGATTCCGAACCCCCTGAACGAAAGCCCTTTTTTGCGACGACCCGCTGGTCGGTCGTGCTCGCGGCGCGCGGTGCCGTCGTGGGGGATGCCGCGGCGGCCCTGGAGACGCTCTGCAAAACCTATTGGCCGGCGCTCTACGGTTACGCACGCCGCCACGGCTGTTCCCCGCCGGACGCCGAAGACGCGACCCAGGCCTTTTTCGCGCGTTTGCTCGAAAAGGACTACCTGCAAGCTGTGCGGCGCGAACTGGGTCCCTTCCGCGCCTTCCTCCAGATGGCCTTCAAACGGTTTCTTTCCAAGGAGCGGGATCGTGCGTCCGCTCTGCAGCGGGGCGGCGGCGCCGCGCATGTCCCATTCGATCTGGCCGGGGCGGAAGGCGTTTACGCCGCGAACGCACCCGGTCTGCCGGCGGATGAAGTCTTTGAACTGCGTTGGGCGATGACCGTGATGGGGACCGTGATGGAGGTCCTCCGCGAGGAGTTTCGCGCCGCCCGCCGGGAGGCGGAATTCGAAGTTTTGAAGGCGGCGCTCAGCGCACCAAAGGATGGCATCCGCTATGCGGAAATGGCCGCGGCGATCGGCTCCTCGGAAGGCGCGGTCCGCGTGGCGGCTCATCGATTGCGGAAACGCTTCCGGGAGCTTTTCCGCCGGGAGGTCGCCCAGACGGTGGCCACGCACGAAGACATCGACGAGGAAGTCCGCCATCTGGTCGCCGTGCTCGCCCGCGCGTAAGAGGGCGTCCAAAGGGCTTGCGAATGTCCGTAACACGCCTTCTTTTGTCCGTATGGTGAAGGTAAGAAGCGCACTGCCATGGCCGATCCCGTTTCCCCCGCCAAAACCTGTCCCCAATGTGGAGCGCCCGTCGCTGCACAGGCGCCGGAAGGTTTGTGCCCGCGTTGCGTCGCCGCGCTGAATCTGCAGGCCGATACGGCCATCACCGGGGTCGCCGGGGTCGAGGCCCGGCCCTCGCCCGCGCTCGAGGAAATCGCCGCGCACTTTCCCCAGCTCGAAATCATCGAGTACCTCGGCCGCGGCGGAATGGGCATCGTCTACAAAGCCCGCCAAAAGACGCTGGGCCGGCTGGTCGCCCTCAAGCTCCTCGCACCCGAACGGGCCAACGACCCAAGTTTCGCCGAGCGCTTTGCCCGGGAAGGCCAGGCGCTGGCCGCGTTGAACCACCCGAACATCGTCGCCGTCTACGACTTCGGCCAGGCGGGCGGCTTCTACTTTCTGCTCATGGAGTTCGTGGATGGCGTCAATCTCCGGCAACTGCTCAACGCCAGAAAACTGACGCCAAAAGAAGCGCTCAGCATCGTCCCTCCGGTCTGCGATGCGCTGCAATGCGCCCACGATCACGGCATCGTCCATCGCGACATCAAGCCGGAGAACCTGCTCATCAACAAGGCCGGCGCCGTGAAGATCGCGGACTTCGGCATCGCCAAAATCGTCGCCCGCGACTCCGCGCACGAACCGGGAACGGAAGGCTCGCCCCGGGAAGCGCGCACGACGACCTTCGGCACGCCCGACTACGCTGCGCCCGAACAGCACGATGCCGGCGCCGCGCTCGATCACCGCGCCGACATCTACAGCCTCGGCGTGGTGCTCTACGAGATGCTCACCGGCGAGCGGCCCTCGGCCAAACTCGAACCGCCATCCTCCCGCATGCGCGGCGTGCATCTCGACGTGCGGATCGACGAGATCGTGCTGCGCGCGCTCGAGAAAGCCCCGGAACTCCGTTACCAGACGGCGGCGGACTTTCGCACGCACGTGGAAACGGTGACCTCCGCGGCTCCCCGCGACACAGGCGCCTTCGCCGCTGCGGACGATCCTGCGCCGTTTTCCCTGTCCCCCGCATTCTTCCGTGCGATTGGCTTCCGGACGAAATGGGGCGAGCGCTGTCTGGGGTTTTCCTTCCTGGGTTTCCTTTGCAGCTTGGGGTTCGTTCCAGGCTGGGAGCGCGCCTTCGGTTTCTCCGGATTCTTTGGTTTTATCGGAGTCGCCTACATCATCGAGGCAATCGCCTGGCACAAACGCCAGGGCGCCGATCTGACACGGTGGGCCGTTCGCATATTGGCGGGGCTCTCCGTGGCCGCGGCATTGATCCTGATCATTTACGTCCTGCGGAGCGTCAAGGTGGAACGCGCGCGGGCCAGCGAGCAGGCTGCCCAAGCGGCTGCGGCGGCCGCGGCCGCCCGCCAGGCCCAAGACGACCGCAATCACGTCGCTCCTGGCCCTACTCCGACCGGTTACGCGGGCACTGGAACGGTCACACTCTCGGGGGTGGTCACTCCTTTAGCCGGCTCCGGCGGCGGCTCCGCAACCGCCCCTCCCGAGCAGGAAAACCTCGCCGGGATCGGCGTCGCCCTTGCGCACCGGGACGGCCACATCGTAGTCTATGCTGTAACTGCCAATACCCCGGCAGCCCGCGATGGCCGGCTGAAGGAGGGTGACATCATCTATCGGGTCGAGGAAGGCGAGCCAGCCTGGAGCCCGGCCGACACCGCCGCGGCGCTTTCCTCGGGAACCCCGCCCGCATGGGACCTTGACGGGGCCACTATCGAAACCGTGGTCGCCCGCATGCGCGGCGCCGAAGGCACCAAACTCTCGCTCTTTATCGTCCCGGCAGGGAAGACCACGGCCGACGGATACAAACTGACACTCACCCGTGATCGTCTATCGCCGCTGCTCCAAGACGAGATCATTCGTCTCGCGCAGGAACGCCTTGACGTGGTCCGCAAGCAGTTCCAGGCGGGCACTGTCCCGGCTGAGCAGGCGGTGGAAGCGGAGGGCGAACTGGCGCTCGCTGAGGCACGCCGTGACCCGCTGAGATCTGCGCAGGTGCGCCTGGACACGGCTACACGGCTATGGCAACTCCTCGAACCTCGGTTCCTCGCGGGCGCGATTTCCCAGGACGAGCTAAGTCGCGCGAAACAACGTAAACTCGAGGCCGAAGTCGAATTCCAGCGGGTCCGCGATGCAACCACCGGATCGCCCGCCGTAAGCTCGGGAGGATTGCTGCCTACACCGGCGGCCCGCGTCGAGAAGATGAAATTCGTCCCCGTCGGCGACGTCGAGTTTGCCGTCTGGTTGACCCGTGTGGCCGATTTCCAGGAATTCGCTACGGCGGAAGATTCGGCGACTCCCTGGTGGCGCAATCCGGGATTCGCGCAGGGAGCGGATTCTCCCGTGGTGAATGTCTCCTGGACGGAGGCGATCGCCTACTGCTGGTGGCTCACCGATCAGGGACATCAGGATGGGAGCCTCCCGGCAAATCAATGTTACCGGCTCCCTACGGACAAGGAATGGAGCAAGGCTGTCGGCCTCCCGGATGAGCCGGGCGCGACACCGGAGGAAAGGTCTGGTGCGATTACCGGTATCTATCCTTGGGGCAAGGAGTGGCCGCCGCCTCCGGGCGCCGGTAACTATGCCGGCGAGGAAACCGGGGCCGGCGACGCGATCAAGGGATATTACGACGGCTTTCCGAAGACATCGCCGGTCGGAAGTTTCAAGCCCAACCAGTATGGGCTCTACGACATGGGAGGAAATGCCTGGGAGTGGTGCATGGATTCCTGGAACGCCAAATCGAAAGATAAGGTCCAGCGCGGTGGTTCCTGGTCGAGTGGAGCGAACAACTCCGGTCTTTTTTCTTCCTACCGACTCAGCAATCAGCCGAGAGCCCTCACAAACATCTTCGGTTTCCGCATCGTCAAGGCCACCGGCAGGGTTTCCTTCGGCGCCCTTTTGTCGGAGGCAAACTCCGAGCAACCCGCGCCCGCGGACCCAACGGCCGCCATCGAATTGAGAGTCGCCGAGCAGCAACTGGAAAAGACCCTGACCCAATTGGCGGACGCGAAGACCGAGCGAGCCTTGTGGCACGCCAAACCGGGACAGCCCGAGGCCGATCAAAACATGGAAAAGGATAACCTCACGGAGAAAGTGAAAGTGCTGGAGGACGAAGCCGAGCGACTCCGCTCCGTCATTAAGTCCAAGGCCAACTCCGAGCAACCCGCGCCCGAGGACTCGACGGCCGCCTTCGAATTGAAAGTCGCACAGCAGGCACAGCAGGAACTGGAGAAGACCATCGCCCAGTTGGAAGACGCGAAGACCGAACTTGCCTCGTGGCACGCTAAGCCGGGTCAGTCCGAGGCCGATCAAATATCCGAAAAGCGTGAACTACAGGAGAAAGAGCAATATCTCACGCAATACGCCAACAACCTCCGCGCCGTCATTAGGACAGCCGAGGGCGTCCGCACCATGATTCAGCGGAGCACCGATGTGTCCAGCGATCTCCACCCGCCGAAACCCGCGGCGAGCGCCGGCCAATCTCCTCCGGTCGGCTCCGGCGGGATCGTTAGCTCATTGAACGGCCAGGCCCCCAATGGGCCAGTCGTCGGCATTAATCTGCTCCCTTCCCAACAACCACCCAACCGCCCGACGGATGCCATCTCCACCCCGCACGAGCTTAAGTTCGTTCCGGTCGGCGACGTGGAGTTCTCCATTTGGCTGACACGGGTGAAAGACTTCGATGAATTTGCGAAGTCGAAATGGGGCTATCAGGATGGGGATGAGCTTCTTGACCGCTACGACGAATTCCATCAGGGGCCGGATTCTCCTGCCATCAATGTCTCCTGGGATGCTGCCCTGGCCTTTTGTCGCTGGCTCACCGACAAGCAGCACCAGGACGGCAGCCTCCCGGCCAATCAATACTACCGGCTGCCCACGGACCTGGAGTGGAGCAAGGCCGTCGGGCTCCCCGAAGAACCCGGCGCCACTCCCGCGGACAGGAGTGGAAAAATCCCGGATGTCTATCCTTGGGGAACCGAGTGGCCGCCGCCTCCGGGCGCCGGCAACTACGCCGGAGAGGAAACCGGCGCCCGCGATGCCATCAAGGGATACAATGACGGATTTGCCCGGACTTCACCCGTGGGCAGCTTCAAGCCCAACAAATATGGGCTTTACGACATGGGAGGAAATGTCTGGGAGTGGTGCATGGACTACTGGAACGCGGAATCAACCGACAGAGTCCTGCGCGGTGGTTCTTGGGCCAGTGGGAATTTCAAGGAAGGTCTTTGCTCCTCATCCAGGCTCTCCAGTTTTAGGAGAAATGGATCGGACTTCTACGGCTTCCGCGTCGTCAAGGCCAGGGGTGTTCCGCCGGCAGCCTCCGCTGTTCCTGGCACATCGGACACCGATTTAAAATCACCAAAACCGGGGGACCCAAAGCCATGAACGAGAAGCCGCCCCGGAAGTCCCGTGTGAAGTTTTCACGATCCAACAAGACACCCACTGAAATGAAAAGTCTCTGCTGCTACTTTCGCCTTTTACTCCGGGCCGCAGGCCTCGTTGCCGCACTCTCTCAACTTACAGCATCGGCACAGGAGGCGCCGGTCGGCGCGTTGAAAAAGGAAGGCCCGCCCGTCGCCCAGACGGTGTCCCCGCTGCAGAAGGATGCCCTCCAAACCCAGGCCGAGCAGGAAAGCGGCCCGCAGACGCCGTCGCAGGAGGTGATACGTCCCCGGAAATACCTGTGGGCGGACGATGCTGCGGTCAAACCACCGAAAATGCCGTCTGACAATCCTTTTGGGATGGCGCTGTTTCCCGAGTTTCATTTCGCGGCCCATGATCAAGGCACGCTCGCGGATCTCTGCCGCGAACTGGCTGCCGCCGCAGGCCCCAAGACAAAAATCTACCTCAATGGAGAAGTCATGAAACTCCGCGTGCCTGATCTGACGCTGAAAAACGCGCGCGTCGGCGAGGTGCTCGATGCCGTCAAGCTGGCAAATCCCGGGATGACCTGGAAATACGAACTATGGAACAACATCAACGAATACTACGTGGGAATGTTGGCGCCGGCTTCCGCGATCGTCTGCCATGTGTTCCGGTTTCCCACCCTCGCGTCGGGTGACAAAAGGGGAAAGGAAGCTTCCAAAAATCGGGAGGACCCGATGACCAAGATGTTCGACCACATCTTCTCGACGGCCGAGGGTGCCATCAGGTTCAGGGACACAAAGCGCAGGACCATGACCCACGAAATCCTGCCGGTGGCGGGGCTCGATATGGAACTCCATCCGGAAACGCGTTTGCTTTTCGTGGTTTCGACGCCGGAGAACATTGAGTTGGTGGGCGCGATCGTGAAGGATTTGGGCGTCGAAGACCTCG
>Ga0302324_100015349_pt1 | contig 15361 bp, 11 predicted proteins | sample Palsa_T0_1_FD_201949 | JGI IMG/M metagenome (GOLD analysis project Ga0302324, IMG submission 201949) | Peat permafrost microbial communities from Stordalen Mire near Abisko, Sweden - Palsa_T0_1 | ecosystem: Environmental > Terrestrial > Soil > Palsa > Peat permafrost | place: Sweden: Abisko...
TGGGCGCGTTTCGATATCGGGATTTCGGTCTCGACACGTACATCGGCATGTATCAAGCTGCGTTCTTGCGTAGCTCGCCACTGGGGGCAGCGGCGCCCGGACGCCCGCATCCGAGTCCGGCCGACGTCGTCACGGTGCGCTATCACGCCGGGCCAAGCGATTTGTTCGCCGCGATCGACGGCGAGCGTGGCGGCACGCGCAGCGCGCAACCGCGTTCGTACGTCTTCGATGCGCCGTTCATGACGGGCGTCATGCTGCTGCCGGCCTTTAGGCATCGCACGCCTGGGGCGACTCTGGCACCGATGAGCGCGGCGTTCGACGAGGGCTCGAGCGATGCTGTTGCGGAGCGCTACACGTCGAGTGCGCCGCATTTTCCGAAAACTCCCAAGAGCGCCGTCGCGCTCGAGCTGAGCGGCCTTGCGACGATCTGGTTCGACCGCGGCAACTATATCGTGTACGAGGCGCATTTCGATCGCCTCAACCTCGACGCGCGACTGGTTTCGTACGCGCGCAGGTCGCAACCGGCGCAGCTTGAGATAGCGCCCAGCCCGGCGCCGAAACCCCAACCGAGCGCGCTCGACGCGGAGTTCGCAAGCCAGGATGGTACCAAACTCTCCGGCGTCCTCGACTTGCCGGCGAATGGAAAGCCGCATGCGCCGGCCGTGGTGTTCGTGCCGCCCGGCCCCAGCGCCGACCGCAATTTCGGCGGCGACGGTCCGGATCCGATGTATCCCGATCTCGCGCTCGCGTTCGCGCGCCGCGGCTACGCGATCCTGCGCTACGACACGCGCGGCGTGGGCAAGAGCGGCGGTTCGAGCGACGCGCAAACCTGGGAACAATCGCTCGCCGACGCAGAAGCCGCGATCCAATATGCGGGCACGCAAGACGCGGTCGACTCGGCGCGGATCTACGTGCTCGGATACGGCAACGGTGCGGATCTGGCGCTCGTGGCGTCGGCGTCGCCCGACACGGACGTCGCGGGCGTCGTGGCGCTTGCGCCCACCGTGCTCTCGTATCGAGCTTGCGCACGGCGCGCGACTCCGGCCTCCGCGTCCGCTTTCGCGCGCAGCGAACTCGGGCACGATCCTCGCGCGCTAGCTGCGCGCAGTCGCGCAGCGTTGTTCGTGTTGCACCCGGGCGCCCCGTTGTGCGGCGAGACACACGACGAAACGATCGCCTACGACGCCAACTTGCGCGCCCACGATGCGCGCGCCACGATCGTCGGCGCGAACGACCTGTCCGCCCGCTTCGGCGGCCTTTACGATGCCGATTCGCCAGTCGACACCGAAGAGTTCTTTCCGTATCGCTTCGACGCGTCGACGGCTGACGCGATCGCCGATTGGCTCGACAACCCGGTAACGACCGCAGTGCCGAACGTCGATCCTCGTAGTGCGGGAGTCGCGCACCCGCCCGTGCCGCCGCCGCCACCGCCGGTTGCGAACCCCTCACGCACGCCCGGGCGCGATCTGGCGCCGGGCGTCATCCCGCCCTCCGCCGCGACGCCGCCAAATCTACCGCCGGCTTCGACGGCTCCGGCTGCCACACCGATTCCGACGCCGAGTCCCACGCCCTAGGCTGAACCGGCACCAGCGAAGTCGAGTTAGCCGCTCGCGTTCGGCGAGGTGCGGCCCAGACGGAGAAGAACACAGCAAGCGCAGACGCTCTGCAGGTCGTCGAACCGAGATGAATCTTCCGCACCGCCCGCGCGCCGGCGCGGACGTTCCAAGCCGGGTTTCGAAGGGGCTCGAAGTCGCCCTGTTCGGCCACGTGCGGCTCGCGTTCGAGGGCCGGCCTTTCGAGTTTGGCGCGCCGCGCAAAACGCTGCCGATCCTTGCGTACCTGCTCGTACATCGCGAGTCTTCGATCTCGCGCGAGTTTCTCGCGTTCCTGATGTGGCCCGACGCCGAAGAAGAGGTTGCGCGCAACAACCTGCGCCGTAACTTGACGCTCTTCAAACAGATCTTGCCGCCGCCCGATCCGGCCGAGAGCTGGATTCTCGCAACCAACGAGCTGGTGCGTTGGAATCCCCATGCACCGTGCCGGGTCGACATCGCCGAGTTCGATCGCCTGTGCGGAGACCCGGCGAGTCTGGCGCAGGCCGTCGAATTGTACGAGGGCGATCTGCTCGAAGGCTTGTACGACGACTGGATATATCCCGAGCGCGAGCGCCTGCGCGCCGCGTATCTGAGCGCGCTCAAGGCGCTCGTGCGGCAGCATCGCAGCGAGCGCGACTTCCAGCGGGCGATCGGGTACGGCCGGCGGCTTCTGGCGGCCGATCCGCTGCGCGAAGACGTAGCGCGCGAGATCGCGGCGACGCGTTATCAGGCCGGCGACCGGGCCGGAGCCTTGGCCGGGCTCGACGAGTTCGTCAAACGCCTGCACGCGGATCTCGGGATCGAGGAGATGCCCGAAACCCAGGCACTGCGCGAGTCGATCCTGCGCGGGGCGCCGGCGGGCACCCCGCCCGCCGAAGCCGGCGCCGGGCCCGCCGGCGAGTACCGTGCGGCGAGCAGCGCCGAGCTTCCGTTTGCCGGACGGGATGCTCCGCTCGAGCGTGCCGGCTTCTTGTGGGATCAAGCCGCGCGCGGCGCGGGCGCGGTCGGCTTCGTCGGTGGCGAGGCCGGAATCGGAAAGACGCGCTTCGCCGCCGAACTCGCGCTCCGCGCCGAAGAGCAAGGGGGCCGCGTCCTCGTCGGAACGACGACAGGCCCAGAAGGCTTCCCATACCAGGCCTTCTGTGAGGCCTTGCGGACGGCGATTCCGCTGCTGCTGGCCGCCAACCTGGAACGCGTTTGGCTCGGTGTGCTGGTTACGGTTATCCCCGAGTTGGCGGCGCGCGTCGCCGTCGATCCGGCGCCGGCGCTGCGCCCGGACGAGGAGCGGACGCGTCTGTTCGAAGCGTTTACGCGCGCGCTACGCGCGATCGCCCGAACCCGGCCGCTGCTGCTGATCCTGGAGGACATGCATTGGTGCGGCGCCGCAAGCGCCGAACTGCTCGGCTTCGTCGCCAATCGAATCGCCACCGAGCGCATCGCGATCGTTGCGACCTATCGCAGCGAAGAAATCATCCGCAGCCACCCGCTGCGCCCGGTGCGCCGCACTCTGCAAACGCGCGGCGCGGGCTTGACGATCGAGTTACCTCGCCTGGACCGGGCCGCGATCGCTGCGATCCTGGCACGGATGGCCGAGACCTCGGGCAGCGGCTCCGTCCAATCGGACCCAGGCGAACTCTATCTCCGGAGCCTCGGCAACCCGCTCTTCTTGGGCGAACTGATTCGCGAAGGCCTCGAGCGTCCGGGCGCTTCTGCGTCGAGCGAAGATGCCGGCGCACTTCCGGCCACGATCGGGTCTACGATTGCCGCGCGCCTCTGCCGCCTCGGCGACGATGCGCGCCGCGCGGCCGGCGTGTGCGCCGTCGTAGGCGATACGTTCGACTTCGAACTGCTAGGCGAAGTGACGGGTTGGGAGAGCGGCGCGCTGCTGGACGCGCTCGACGAACTGGTCGAGCGTCACATCGTGCGCGAGACGACGCGCCGCGAACGCGGCGGTTACGCCTTCAGTCATCATCTGATTCGCACGACCGCCTACGCCGAGCTTCCGCTTGAAGCACGGCGCCGCTATCACGGCGTCGTCGCGCGAGCGATGGGAGCTCTCTATGCGGACGAAGCCGACGCGCGCGCGGCGGAACTGGCACGGCACTACGAAGGCGCTGGGGAATCGCTGGCGGCCGCGGGCGCCTGGTCGCGAGCCGCGCAAGCCGCGCTGCGCACCTTTGCGAACGCCGAGGCCGTCACCGCGGCCGCGCGGGGTCTCGAGCTGCTCGGGGGCCTGGCTTCCGCCGTCGGGCTGGAGGCCGAACTCCTCGCCACGAGCGCCGACGCCGCCGATCGCCTCGGCGATCGCCAAACGCAGGGCGCGAACATCGCCGCCCTGATCGAATTGGCACGCAACCGCGGCCGCAGCGATCTCTTGCGCGAGGCGCTGCGGCGAGAGATCGAATTCGCCCACGTTCGCGGTGACGAACCGCGCGGGCGAGAAGCGCTGGCGGCGCTCGCGCGTGAGATCGGACCGCACGACGACCACTGGCGGGCGGAATTTCACCGAGCGGAGGCCCTGCTGGCGTTCGACCGATTCGATCTGGAGACGACGCTGCGCGCGGCGTCGAGGGCGATCGAACTTTATCGATCGCGGGGGGAGACGCGCGGCGAATTCGATGCCCTGTTGATCTTGATCGACGCGCGGATCCGCGCGAATCGCTACGATGAGATTCGCGCGGACCTCGAACGTGCGACGGAACTCTCCGGAACGGCCGGCGATCCGCTCTTATCGGCGCGCCTCTTGGAGACGGCGATGATGGAACCGATCCTGAAGCAAGACCTCCCGAATACCTATCGCCTGGCGGGCGAACTGCTGGAGCTGTCGCGTGTGACCGGAAATCGTCTCGGCGAGGGGCGCGCTTGTTTGCGACGCGCCTCGGCGGCGAACCGCATGTTCGCGATCGCCGAGGCGACCCGGGGGCTCGCGGATGCGGAGGCGATCTTCGAATCGATCGGCGAACGGCGCGGTCTGCGCGACGTCGAAAATAACCGGGCCACGCTCGACGTCAACTACGGGATGGTCGAGCGCGGTCGCGAGCGCCTGATGCGGATGCTCGAAGCCGCCACGGCCGACGGCGATCTTCGCGCGGAGTACTTTGCGCTCAGCAACCTCGGGGTGGCGGCGTATGCCGGCGGAGATTTCGCTGCCGCCAAGGAGTTCGAGTTGCGCGCCCTCGATCTCGCGCGCCGGCTTGGGAGTGAGGGGTTCGAAGCGCTGGTCCTGGGGGACCTCGGCCTGGCCGAGTTCGAACTCGGCGGCCTCGACGCGGCGTTCGCCTGCCTCGAACGGGCCGTCGCGATCCACCGCAAGCTCGACCAGCGGCTCGAACGCTCCACCAATGGCGCGCGGCTGGCGTTGGTTGCGGGCGCGTGCGGAGCGCTCGAACGCGCACGCGAGATCGCCCGCGAACTGCTCGCATACGAACGGGCGCACCCCGAACTCGTCGAAGACCCGGCCGAGGTGCTTTGGAATCTGGCCCAGGCGCTCTACGCTTGCGGCGACGCCGGCGAGGCGCGCGAGGTGCTCGAGCGGGCGGCGCAGCTGCAGGCAACGCGGCTGGCCACGATCGACCTGCCGGAGTACCGCGAGAGCGCTGCGGCCTTGCGCTGGTACCGCTCTTTGTTGCGCGCACGTTCGACGGGCGTCTGGCCGGTGCCAAGCGGCGCCGGCGGTTCGGGCTCCGAGGGACGCTAGGGCTACGGCCTTCGGCTAGCATGGGCAAGCCATGACCGACCAACTCTTCATCGTACGGATGTGGTACGAGGCTTCGGGCTCGCGGGCCGGTCAATGGCGTGGCTCGATCACCCACGTCGGCTCCGGCTCGCGCTGGTACTTTGCGGAACTCGCCGAGCTGAACGATTTCATTCGCCTACGGCTGTCCTCTGGGGACGTCGCCGCTACGCCGCCGCGCTAAGCTCGGCAAAGCAAAGAAAGAAGGAGGAACACTCATGGAACCCTCGTTTCCTGCCACCGCCCCAAGCGAGCCGCTCTCGGGCATGGTTCCCCAGAACGTCAGCTCGGGGACCGCGATCGCGGGTTCGCCGATCGCACCGATGACCGATCGCGGAATTGCGGCGATCATCGACATGGTCGTCATGTGCGCGGCCTTCCCAGTCGCCGGGATGTGGGCCGCCGCGCAGTGGGGCGGCGCGACCGGCAGCGGTTTCGAACTCAATGGTCTGCCGGCGCTGTTCGTCTTCACGGTCGTCGGCCTCGTCGGCTTCCTGTATCTCTGGCTCGGCGAGGGGCTGTTCGGTGCGACTTTGGGCAAGGCGGCGATGGCGCTCCGCGTCCGCAGCGCCGCGGGTGGTAAGGCAGGTCTGCAGAGGTCGCTGCTGCGCACCCTGTTGCGCGCGATCGACGGGATCGGTGTGTACCTCGTAGGCCTCGTGTTTGCGTTGACCTCGCCGACCAGACAGCGCCTCGGGGATCGCGTCGCGGGCACGGTCGTCGTTCACGTCGAGTCACGCGGCAAGATCCGGCCGGCCGCCGCGATCGCCTGCGTCGCGATCCTGATCGCGTCGTTCGTAGTCGCGTTTGCGCTACACGCAACCGTTCCGGCAGCGACGATCGCGGCCTCGAGCACGCCCCAAATCAACCGTGCCGAACTCGGCACCGGCAACACCGACGACTATCAGATCGTCGGGGCCGCGACCAGCTTCGCGCCGAGCCAAGCCAACATCGTCTGCGTATTCCAAGTCACGGGCGCCGCCGCCGGCACGCCGATCCGCTCGGTGTGGATCGCCGACGACGTCGGCAGCGCGGCTCCCCCCAACACCAAGCTCGCCGAGAAGTCGATCGCTGCGCCTGACGGCGGGGAGTTTTCCGGCGACTTCAACCTCTCGGCTCCTTCCAGCGGATGGCCCGTCGGTAAGTACCACCTCGACATCTACATCGGGGATACGCTCGCAAAATCAATCTCGTACACGATCACCCAGAGCTGAAGAAGCACGGAGAGAACGATGTCCTCGAAGAGCAACCCCGCCGCTCTCGTCGCGGCGCTCGCGCTGCTCGCAGTTGCAGCGAGCGGCTGCAGTCGCCAGGCAAGCGATGCGCAAAGCACTGCGGCGCCCGCCTCGCAGCCGGCCGCCGCGCAGGCCACGGCCGCCGCTGCGCAGGCCACGGCTGCGCCGGCGCGGCCAGCCGCGGCAACGGCTGCCGCCGCGCAGGCTGGAAGCGCGGCTACCGCGGCCGCGGCAGCGCCGGTGGCCGGCATCGCAAGCAGTGACGGCGACAAGACCGGGACCAAAGTCGTCGTGACCTCCCTGGTGCGCGGTTCCGACACGGTCACGCTCAAGCTGTTGCTGGTCAACAACTCGGGTGCGCCTTTGGTCACGTACGATAGGTTCGACGCAGGCCCGTACCACGGCTATCGAACGATGTCGAACATTCACTTGATCGACACGGTCTCGAAGAAAAAGTACTTCCCGATCGCGGACACCGACAATAATTGCCTCTGCAGCCAAGACGTGGACGACATCCCGCCCGGTTCGCAAACCGAGATCTGGGTGAAGTTCCCGGCCCCTCCGCCCAGCGTCACCAAGATCGGCATCGAGGTTCCGCACTTCATTCCCTTCGATGACGTTCCGATCACGCAATGACGCGCGGACTGGGGGCGCTGACCTGGATGCTTTTGGCGGTCGTCGCGCTCCCGCAACCGGCCGCGGCGGACGCCGGCTCCACGCGAAAGGTTCTGGATCTGGTCTTCCACGTCGAGGATATGTCGGGCAACGTGCAGGGCATGTCAGGCAATGTCCAAGGCGTGTCAGGCGACGTCCAAGCTCTGGCCGGTAACGCCCGCGACATCACGGCCCGGATTCAGACCGTGGTCGGGAACAGCAAGGCCTTGGCCGTGAGAGTCTCGCGCACCGAAGTTCGGATTGATCTCGCTTCCGACGTGCTCTTCGACTTCGACAGCGCCGAGATTCTGCCCAAGGCGCGCGTGGCGCTCGCGCGGGTCGCAAACTTCATCGGCGCCAGCGCGAAGGGCCAGGTGCTGGTCCTCGGTTACACCGACGGCAAAGGCTCCGCCCAGTACAATCAAGGGCTTTCAGAACGCCGTGCCGAGTCGGTCAAAACTTGGTTCGTCGACAAGGACGGTCTGACGCGCGTCGACTTCGTGACGCGGGGCCTCGGCATGCGCGATCCGGTCGCTCCCAACACCAAACCCGACGGTTCCGACAACCCGCAAGGCCGCGCAAAAAACCGCCGTGTCGAAATCGTCATCCACAAGTAGGCGCGCCATCGCCGGCCTAGGATTCGGCGCTGGCTGACGTGCGCGTCGCGCTGACGGGAGCGACCGGCTTTGCGGGCTCCGATGCGCTCACGGAATTCGCACGGCGTGGATTCGAAACGACCGCTCTCGTACGTACGGCCGTCACGCCGGACGGCTGCCGCGCGATCGTTGGTGACCTCTCGAACCTAGGGGCATTCGCAGCCGCAGCGGAAGCCGCCGATGCGGTCGTCCACCTGGCCAGTTCGCGTTCGTCGGCCGAAAGCGATGTCTACACGGACATCGACGGGACGGCCGGATTGATCTCGCATTGGAAGCAGGGGGCGTTCCTGTTGGCCAGCAGCGGCGCGCTGCTGCGCGGGCTCGAGAGCGGCTATGCGCTCGGCAAACTGTCGGCAGAGTTCGCCCTTCACGCCGGCGCGGGCGCCGGCCGGCGCGGCCCTGCTATCGTGCTGCGTCCCGGAATCTTCTTAGGCGCCGGTCCGCGACGCAACGATCGGCAAACGCTTGGGCGGGTGTTCGCAGCCGCGCGGGCCGGCGCGACGTTCGTCTTCTCCTCGCAGGGAGGTCTCGAGACGTTCGGCTCGTCGTTCATCGGGACGGCTGACTTTGCGCGCGCGCTTGGCGCAGCGCTGACGTTGAAGCAGTCGGGCGACTTCAACGTCGCGGGCGGATTTTGCACCTGGCGCGAGTTGATCGAGACGGTCAACCGCTGCGCTGGAACGCAAGCGCGATTCGCCGTACGGCGGGAGCCGCCGAGCGCGCCGGCCGAGGTAGCTCTGTCGCAATCCCGGTCCTTCCTCGACACCGCGAACTTCAACGCGGCGACGAGCTTCGCGCCGCAGCAATCGCTCGAAGAACTGGTCGAAGAGTACGTGCGCGCCGAGGGTGCGAGGCAGGAGAAGCCATGCTGAGAACCATCGCTGTGGGAAGGTACCGAATCTCGCTTGGAGCGCTGCTCTTTTGTGCCGGCGTCACCTTTTGGATCGGCAACATGCTGCTGCGCACGGGCGGCGCCGGTTTTTCCGCCCTTACGAGTTCGCTGTACTTTGTGTTCCTTTTGGTGCTGGTTACGTCCGGCACGCGAACCATAACGATCGCGCGGCTTACCGGCTTTTACTGCTTGGGCGGCGCGATGATGAGCGCGATGTGGCTGGTCGCAATGGAATTTACGGCGCTGGAAGGCACTCGCTACATCGGCCGCGAGGTTTTCGTACCGTTCATGGAAGAGACGCTCAAGCTCGCGCCGGTGGCGTTCTTCCTGTGGCGGCAGCGCAACTCGCGCCTATGGACGCTCGGCGCGAGCGACGTGTTGTTGATGGCGGCGGCGAGCGGCGCCGGCTTCGCACTGGTCGAGGACGCTTACTTGCGGCTCCACGGCGCGAGCTGGACGACGCCGATCGATTGGCTTCCGGTCGCCTCCATCTCGGGCGATCATCTGGTTGCCGGTCACGGCATCTGGACGGGGCTCGCCGGCGCGACGCTCGGTCTTGCGCTGCTCTGGCGCCGGTTGGGAAAAGCGCGCTACGCACTAGCGGCGAGCGGCTGGCTTTGGTCGGTTCTCGATCACATCTCGAACAACTACGCCGCCGGGCTCAGCATGCGGCACGACGATCCGCTCCACGATTTTTTGCTAACCGTCGGCGGGCATGGATACTTCGCGGTCGAGTTCTTTTTTGCGGCGCTCGCCGTCGCGATCGTCGCGGACTTCTACGTGATTTACGCAACGCTGCCGCTTGGCTTTCTGCCGCCCGCGCCTTTTCGCTTTACCGTCGAGGCCTTGCCAACGTGGTGGACCGCGACGCTCGAGCGGCGCAAGTTCGCGTATCTCGTGTTTCGCACCCGCGCGACGGTGGGCCGGCGCCGTGCGCAGCTGCTCATCAACGGCGCGCTCATGCACCAAATGCTAATCGGCGCCGCGGTGCGCATTTGAGGCGCACGAGCGGCGGCGCGCGCCGGCTAAGAACGGCTGTGGCATACGCGCTGCCGGCGTTGGTTGCTCTCGCACGTTTCAAATTGTGCGCGCTGTGCGGCTTTCCGGTGCACTGGTCGCTGCTCGACGTCGGTTCGAACGTCGACGGCGACGGCGCGGCCGGTGGGGCGGGTGCGGCCGCCGCCGGGAACGGCTGGCCCGGCGGCGTGGACCCGTACCCGATCCTGCCGGGGGCGCCCGGCTACGGCCTCCCCGGTGAACCGGGATATAGCGGTAGCGGCGATAGTGGCGGTGCCGGCAACAGTCCACCGTGGTGGTCGAAATATATCCCCGACATCCCGCTACCGGGCGGGTTCTCGGTCAATCCGCAATCCGGCGAAGTCAGTGCCCCCGACATTCCGGTCGGTGGCGGGTTCGGCATCAATCCGAATACCGGCCGCGTCGATTTCCCTGGTGGCACCGGTAGCGTTGGTGCCTCGCCGGGTGGCGCCGGCGACGGGATCGTGAACGTCATTACGCAGCCCGTCGGCAATACACCGTGGGGTCCAATCATCCCAGGCTCGGACACCACCGTCGGAATAAATCAGCAGAATGTGCCGGTAGGAAATCCCGGAATGGGCGGCGGGACCGCAAGCGGCTCGTCGATCCTGAACGGCACTAACTGACCGGCGCGTCGACGCAGGCGTTGGCCGCAAAGGCGGGGAGCCGCTGCCGAGGACGATCGAGAACGTGGCCACGCAAAAAAGAAAGACGCCGTGAAAAATTCTTCACGGCGCCGATTCTAGTTTATCGCGGCGAGGGGCTCAGCCGACCGAGCCTTCCATTTCCATTTTGACCAGGCGGTTGAGTTCGACGGCGTACTCCATCGGGAGTTCCTTGACGAAGAAGTCGAAGAAACCGTTCACGATCATCGCGGTCGCGTCGGCTTCCGAGAGCCCGCGCGACATCGCGTAGAAGAGCTGCTCCTCGCCGATCTTTGAGACGCTGGCCTCATGTTCGACCGTGGCGTGTTGCTCGTCGATCTTCATCGTGGGCTTGGTGTCGCTCGAGGATTTCTCGTCCATGATCAGCGCGTCGCACTTGACCCGCGTCTTGGCGCCGACGGCGCCAGGATAGATTTCAACCAAGCCCCGGTAGGTCGTCTTGCCGCCGTGCGCGGAGACCGATTTGTTGGTCACGACGGAAGTAGTGTTCGGAGCGGCGTGGATGACCTTGGCGCCGGCGTCCTGGTGCTGGCCTTCGCCAGCGAACGCCATCGACAGGATCTCGCCGCGCGCGCCCTCGCCCATCAGGAAGATGGCCGGGTACTTCATCGTCAGCCGCGAACCGATGTTGCCGTCGACCCACTCGACGGTCGCGTTCTTGTGCGCGTATGCGCGCTTGGTGACCAAGTTGAAGATATTGCGATACCAGTTTTGGATCGTCGTGTAGCGGATCGAAGACCCTTCCATTGCGATCAATTCGACGACCGCGCTGTGCAGCGACGCCGTGGAGAACTGCGGCGCGGTGCAGCCTTCGATGTAGTGCACCTTCGCGCCGACGTCGGCGATGATCAGCGTCCGCTCGAACTGGCCCATGTTTTCCGTGTTGATACGGAAATAGGCCTGGAGCGGGGTCTTCACTTCGACGCCCGGCGGCACGTAGACGAACGAACCGCCCGACCACACGGCCGAGTTGAGCGCGGCGAACTTGTTGTCGGCGACCGGGATGATCGTCGCGAGGTACTTTTTGACGATTTCCGGATGCTCGCGCAGCGCCGTATCCATGTCGCAGAAGATCACGCCGTCTTTGGCGAGGTCCTCACGCACCGAGTGGTAGACGACTTCCGATTCGTACTGAGCCGAAACGCCGGAGAGAAACTTCCGTTCGGCTTCTGGGATGCCGAGGCGGTCGAACGTGCGCTTGATGTCGTCCGGCACGTCGTCCCAGGAGACCTCGGCCCGTTCGCCGGCTTTGACGAAGTAGTGAATGTCGTCGAAGTTGATCTCTTCGAGCAGCGCCTTGTCGCCGAATGCCGGCATCGGCTTGGCCCGAAACGTCTCGTAGGCCTTAAGCCGGAAATTCAGCATCCATTCCGGCTCGTTCTTCATCCTCGAGATCCGCTCGACGATCTCGCGATTGAGACCTTTGTCGGACTTGAAGACGTAGCTCTCCTCGGAATCGTGGAAGCCGTGACGATAGTCCTCGACCAACTGCTCGGGGGTCAGCTTCAGCTCGGTAGCCATCGTTCTAAGGGTACCCCCGCAGGGTGTAAATATCAAGATTCTTCGGTCGCAACTTCGAAATCTACCTTCGACGCTCGATAGCTTAGGCCCGGACGCTTTACAAGGGGGGTACAGGGGGGTATCATGTGCGTCGGACCTGGGGGCCCTCTTGAGTCAGCTTAAGACCCCTGGGTCCTTCACCGTAGAAGCGGTAAGGGGGACGGCACGCCCTACGTGCCATCGCGGAGCGACGCCCGCGGACGCCGGTGAGGAAACCGGGACGCCTGGCAAGATCGCTCCGATAGGTCGGGGACGCAAGTGCACCGCACGCGCCAGCCGACGCAGCCTGGAGGTGGGATTTCCCAACCAGAACCCGAGGAGAAAAATTGGAATCACGTGGCACCCACATCATTTGCGAGCTGTCCGGCTGCAACCGCGAACTCCTGACCGACGTTGATGGCGTGCGCTCTGTCATGGAACGTGCGGCACTCGAAGCAAATGCCGAAATACTCAAGGTTGCCTTCCACCGCTTCCAACCGCAAGGCGTCTCCGGCGTCATCGTGATCGCCGAGTCGCACCTCTCGATCCACACCTGGCCCGAGTCCGGATATGCGGCCGTCGATTTTTACACGTGCGGCGATCACACGGACCCCTGGCGCGCCTGCGAATACGCGGCGAGAAAGCTGGGAGCGACGACGATGCTGACGACCGAGGTAAAGCGCGGCATCGCGTCGACCAACGGTCAATACACCCATGTCGTCCACGAGCACGCGGGGCGATCGGTGGTAAAACGCTCGGCCTAGACCTACCGTACGAGGGGACCCCAGTTGGCACGACCTAACCTGACGCGCTCGCGAACGTTCACCGGACTCGCGATCGCCGCGCTGGCCTTTGCCGCCTGCGGCCACAAAAACTCGACTCCCACGCCGGTGGCGACCGCCACCCCGGTCGTCACGGCCGGCCCGAGTTCGTCGCCCTGCGTCATTTCACTCGGCGTGGCGTTCGACCCTGACGGTGGGAACGGTAACGGGTTCCACGGCGTCCAGGTCACCCACTTCGAAGGCAACGACGAGAAAACGTGCGCCGGGGTGGGTCCGACCGCCACGCCTGGCGCGGTCACTTTCCAGAACTCGGTTGAGGCGCTCGCATTCGGTGACGACGGCGACGACGCCGTCGCGATCGAGGCCAACGCCGCGGGTGCCTACACGCTGATTCAAGACGTCTTCGGCGGCGCCGTCGGCACACTGGTTCCCGTGGGGATGCCCTACGACGTGAGCTTGCCGCCGCCCACGCCGGCGGCCAGCAGCACGGCCACACCGATTCCGGCGCCGCTGATCCCCGCGGTCACGTCGGTCTCGATCGCCGGCGACCTCGACGCCGGCGTCGCGCTGATCGTCGGGCCCGCGGCGAGCCCGCCGGCAATCGTCGCGCTGACCTCGCTCACGAACGCTCCACCGCAGTACGGGCTCAACGTGCCGTTCGCGGGTTCGACGTACACGTTCACGACCGGCCCGACCACGCCGATATCGATCGTCCGTTACGACGGTGTGGCAACCACTGACGGCTACACCGCGCTGATCCGCGGCCCCGGCGACTTGCTTTCGTTTGCGGTCACGCTCGTCGGTTCGGGCTACCAATTCAATGCGAAGACCGACAACACGACCCTCGGCTACGGTCCCGGCTCGGTCCTCGTCGGTAAGGGCAACATCGCCTTCGATCCGGCCGACGGGTCGCGCGCGATCGTCGCGGGCACGACCGCCGGCGGCAACAACGTGATTACCCTTTTGACCGGCCTTCCGGACGCGATCACCGCGACCGCCACCCTGACCCTACCCACGAATGCGATCGTACGCTCTTTGCAGGTAGCGAGTAACGGTACCCTTGGGGTCGCCGCAACGAACCTCGGCATCTTCGTCTTCAGCGGCGTCGACGGCAGTTCGTTAGCGTTGATCTCGCCTTTCTTCGCCAGCCCGCTCTCGGCCGAAGCCAACGCGATTCCCTACACGAACTGCAACGGTGCGGCGGCGCAGATGACGTCGGTGTACTCGGTCGGGCTCTCGGTCGGCAGCCTCCCGAGCAACGCGCTCGAGTATTATCTGGTCGCGCTCGGTACGGGGAGCGGCGTTGCGTGCCCGAGCGGCAATAACGCGAGCCTCGTGGCGCTGCCGTTCAATCCCGCGACGGGTTTGCAGCCCTCGCCCACGCCGGTGCCGGCGGCGACCCCGACACCTGGGCCGAGCGCGAGCCCCGTCTTACCGTCACCGACTCCGCCTGCGATCTTCGTCCAGAACAACATGATCGCGCCGCCGGCCGGGGCGGACGTCCTAATCGTTCACTAGCCTCCGTGTCCGTACGCTAGTGCCGAAGACCGATCACTGGCAATGGTACGTCGAGCAGTTCGCTCCGACGGAGTCGCACCATCACGCCGTCGAGGAAACGTACTTCGCGGGCCGCACGCCTTTCCAGCAGGTCGCGGTAATCCGCACGGCGGCCTTCGGAAAGATGCTCGTGATCGACGGCGACACGCAAAGCTCGCAAGCTGACGAGAAGATCTACCACGAAAGTCTCGTCCACCCAGCGCTCGCGGCGCTCTCCGACCGGCGCGAAGTGTTGATTCTGGGCGGTGGCGAGGGTGCGACGTTGCGCGAGGTGCTGCGCAACCCGGGCGTCTCGCGTTGCACGATGGTCGATATCGACGGCGAGGTCGTCGAGCTTGCGAAACGCTACCTGCCCGAGTGGTCGGCGGGCGCCTTCGAGGATCCGCGCGCGCGGGTGGTCGTCGGCGACGCGTTAGCGTTCTTGCGCGACGATGGCGGCACGTACTCTGCGATCGTATCCGATCTCACCGAGCCGCTACCCGACTCGCCTTCGAACCCGCTGTTCTGCGATGCCGTCTTCGGCGACATCAAGCGCCGGCTCGCTCCGGGCGGCGTTTACGTCCTGCAAGCGTCGACGGCGGGCTTTCACAACATGGCCTTGCACGCGAAGATGTCGCGCACCCTGCGCCGCTACTACCGCCACGTGCGCTCGTTTTTCGCGCACGTTCCGGCGTTCGACAACGAATGGGGATTCCTAGCCTGCAGCGACGCCGTCGACGTGTCGGCATCGACGCCGGAGCGGATCGAAAACTACGTTGCCCAACTGCGGGGCAAGAATTTCTTCTACGATTCCGAGACGCACATGCGCCTTTTCAGTCTACCGCTCTATCTGCGGCGCGAACTCGCGAAAGAGGGTGACGTGTTTTGATTGACGATCCCAAGCTCGACCGGGCGGCAGCCGTCGCGATGTTCGAAACGCAGAAACGCTATTTCAACGCCACGCTCGGTCTGCAGCTCATCGATGTCGGTCGCGGCGAAGCGACGATGCGCATGCCGTTTCGCGAAGCGGTGATGA
>Ga0302324_100015350_pt1 | contig 15361 bp, 12 predicted proteins | sample Palsa_T0_1_FD_201949 | JGI IMG/M metagenome (GOLD analysis project Ga0302324, IMG submission 201949) | Peat permafrost microbial communities from Stordalen Mire near Abisko, Sweden - Palsa_T0_1 | ecosystem: Environmental > Terrestrial > Soil > Palsa > Peat permafrost | place: Sweden: Abisko...
TTGTCGTTGTTATCGGCGCCGTTCAGCATGTTCGTAGTGCCGGACTCGCGCGACCCGCCCGACGCGGCATTGAAGTTCATACCTTGCGAAACCGCCGGCGCGGCAAAGGTCAAGTCGAAGACGTTGCGTGTCAGCAGAGGCATGCTCTGAATGAACCTTTGGTCGATAGTGGTGGCTAGGTCCGAGCTGGCCGTCTGCACGATGCTCTCCTGGGCGGTGATCTCGACCACTGTCTGAGCCGTCGCCACCGACAGAGTCACATTGACGGGCACAGTGATGCTGGCATCCACAATGATCTGCTTGATCTCCTTTGTCGTGAACCCTTGCGCTTTGGTGGTCAGCGTGTAGGTACCCGGAGGCACCAGCCCGAACCGGTACTCTCCGTTGCTTAAGCTCTTCTCCTGCTGCGATACGCCAGTGCCGTCGTTGGTCAGCGTCAGGTCGGCGGCGGGTAGAACCGCCCCCGACACATCCGTCACCGTGCCGGTTACGACACCTTGCACCGTTTGCGCGTCCGCGCTGCCTGTCAGCGCGATCGCCAGAAAGGCGCAAAACAGCGCCGTCGCCAAGGCACACTTCACCTGTGCTCGATATGTGAACATACGAAGTATCCCCCTTTGTCTCTAAAGAGACACATCGGCCGGACCGGTATCGGGCCGGGTTAGAACCTCACCGTCGTGGGTGTCTTATATTCGTCGGCAGGGCTGGCCGCTTCACACCGCGGTCCAGACATAACACACGCCTGACGCCCGGGCGTCAATATAGGCGTGTTCCCCGTTTTCCACCTGTTACTCGCGCTCCCCTTGAGCGCTGGAGTTATGTTAAAGTTCCGTTAATTAGCAGTAGTATAATACCGGTTCGGGCAACGCGCAACAAAAATATCAAAAAAAACTTACGCGAGACAGAAGGGTGCGGCGGATCTGTTATAAGCCGGCGTTAGCCGCAGGTTTTTGATGTGCAGCCGGTTTCGCCGGCCGAGGCGAGGGTGCCAGTGGGACTACGGTGGTCGATAGCGGCTTGGGCAGTTTGCGCGATGGCGCGCCCCGCCGGCGAAGTGCGGTTCCTGCTTTTTACCGAGGCCCAGGAAACCCTGACGGCCTTCGCGCGCACTGAGGACGCCGCCCAGTGGGACGTCTGGGTCCGGTCCGAGGATCGCGCCGTGCGCGCCCGCATCGACCGGGGGGTGGAGGATTCCATCGGCAACCTGATCCTGTATGGGACCTCGTTCACGCAATTGCCGCGCGTGGAGGCGGCCGAGAGCGCCATCACTCCCAGCGGGGAGCTCATCGCGGCGCCGCGCGCCCGTGTGCACGCGGCGGCCGCGCTGCTGGCGCATCCCGTTGAGAACGAGCGGCTGCGGTTCGCGCGCGATTTCCTGTTGCGGCACAACGTGAAGCCTGGCGATATGGAAACACTGCTGGCGGCCAATCTGGTTCGGTTTGCGCTGGAGCAGCGCGGATACCGGGAGAAACTGAAATCGATCCCGCAGTCCGCCGATCCGGGTGAAGCCCGGCTCGTGCGAGCTACCCTGTTCGAACACCGCGGCCTGTCGGTGGATACATCCCTGCTGCCGAATTTCGCGCTCGAAGACACACTGCGCGCCATGCTGCGCAAGGGCGCGCTGGCCCCCGGGAGCATCCGGCGCATCGCGGTGATCGGTCCGGGGTTGGATTTCACCGACAAGCGCGATGGCTACGATTTCTATCCCGTACAAACCATTCAACCGTTCGCGATAATGGAAGCCGTAACGCGGCTAGGCTTGGGCAAAGCGGACGAGTTGCGCGTAACCGCCTGCGACTTGAACCCGGCGGTGATTGCCCACCTGAAAGGCATGGCGGAGAGGGCTCGCGCTGGGCATCCTTATATACTGCAACTGCCGCGCATGAAGGCGGCAGACTGGACGCCGGAGTCCATCGCCTACTGGTCCCACTTCGGGGAAACCATCGGATCGCCGGTGGCCCCGGTGGCCGCGCCGGAGGGTTTGATTTTGCGTGCGGTGTCCGTGCAGCCCAAATATGCGGCCACGGTTGAGCCGCTGGATTTGAACGTTGTCGGGCAGGTTGTCGATCAACCGGCCGGGTCGGGCTTCGACCTGGTGGTGGCCACCAATATCCTGGTCTACTACGACCGCTTCCAACAGGCGCTGGCGATGGCCGGGATCGCGCGCATGATGAACAGCGGAGGAGTATTTCTTTCGAACACAGTGCTGCCGGCCCAAAGGCCTTCGCTATTGGAGTACCTGGGGCGGCGCAGCGTAAAGTACAGCGTGTCCGGAGCGTACGGGGACGACGTAGTGGTATATCGCCGCCGGTAGGCTTTTTACTGCAATTGCAGCAGGGCGTGGCCGGCGGGGCCCGCGAATTCCAATTCCAGCTTGTGGATGCCCTTTATTTTTCCCCGATAGGCGAAATACAGGTAGCCGCTGGCCGGCTCGCGGCGCTCCCCTTCGGGCAACGCTGTTTGCACCACCAGCTCTTCGGCCGTAACGGGCGGCTCTTTTTCCAGACCGCTGGGGTTATCGTCGGGCGCTTTCGGTACGGGCGGTCCGGTGCGGCCTTGCGGGTCTCCGGGGAACCGTTCCGTTGGCGTTGGCGTGCCGAAGATCACCGGTCCCACGCCGGCCTCCGCGCGCGGATGCGGTGTCCAGTCCGGATATTTCAGGGAGGCCGCCACGAACTCGGGAGCTTGCGGCGCGAGCGCGTCCTTTCGCCCATTGACGCGCAAACTGAACTGGCCGGAGTTCACGGCGAGGGTTTCCCCTTTGGCGGGAAAGAGCGCCACTTCCACTACCAGATAGTCCCTGGCGATGAAAGTCTCGCGGCCGCCCGAAAAGCTGTGTACCAGATACTCGGCTCCGATGGAGAGCTTCTCCAATCTGGCGTGCACTGGATATTCATCCACGCTGGCTTTGGGAGCGGTTCCGGATTGCGCCGCCAGCACCCCTGCCAGCAATGGAACCAGCGCCACGCCGTAACTCATATATCCAGTATGGCTCAACGTAGTGGGGCAGCGCCGTGCGCTGCGGCGGACCCTCGGTCCGCCCACGCGGGGCTAAAGCTGCGGGCAGAATTGCCCGCCCCACCGTCGAGAAGCCCACCAACAGCCTACCGTCCCGTAGCTAACCGCTCGGCGAGCAGCGTCGGCAGGCCTGCCCGGCGGATTTTCGCCTGCGCTTTCGCCACGTCGTACGACAGGCGGTAGTAGATCAGGAAACTCTCCTCGGGGTTGTACAGCACGTAGGCCGCGCGCGGATCTCCATCGCGCGGCTGGCCCACCGATCCCGGATTGATCATGTAAGCGCACTCCGCGGCCAGTTCCAGCGTCTGGCGCTCCTCGGCCGCCGGCGTCTTGCCAATGGTTTCCACCCGCGCGTGGTTCCAGATGAAGCCGCCCTGCAGGTGCGTGTGCCCGAAAAACGTGAGCGCCGCGTCCAGATAGCAAAAGACCACGGCCGCATCGGCCGCGCCCAGAACATATTCGTCTTCGTCGAGCGGCGAGCCATGCACCACCTGGAAACCGTCCAGGGTCAGCGGCCCTTTTGGCAAATTGCGGATATACGCGGTGTTCTCCGGCGTCAGCTCGCGCTGCGTCCAGACCGCGGCGGCGCGGGCTACCGGGTTGAACCATTCCAGGTCGTCGAGGCCCACGGAAGCCTTGTCGTGATTGCCGCGGACCACGCCCGCCGCGTTTGCCCGCACCCACTCAATGACGGCGTTGGGATCCGCGCCGTAGCCGATCAGGTCGCCGCAGCAAAGCACCTGGTCGTACTTGCCCCTAGCGTGTTCCAGGACCGCTTCTAAAGCTTCCCAGTTGGCGTGTATGTCACTCACGATCAGGTATCGCACGCCGCCGCTTTATGCCTTTCTCAAGCGCAGCAGCACGATTTCGGGAGGCGCGCCGATGCGCATGGGGATGCCGATGGTCCCGATTCCCCGCGTGACGTAGGCCGAGGCAGCGCCCTTCCGGTACAGGCCGTATACGTAAGGCGTAAAGAATCGCGCGGCGTTCACGGGCTGATGCAAGATCTCGACGCTCACCTGGCCGCCGTGCGTATGGCCGGCCAGAGTCAGATCGAACCCTTTGCGCACGGCCACCGGGAAGACATCCGGATTGTGCGACAGCAAGACGTTATACGCGCCCGGGACCACCATGCGCTCGGCGCCGCGCAGATAGCCGCGGCCGGACCGCTGGTAGTCCACGCCCGCCACATTCATTACGGCATCGCCAAAACGCAGGGCGCGCGCCCAGCCGCGCAGGAATGGAATGCCGAGCCGCGCGCCTTCGCGTTCGGTGTAGCTCTCCGCCATGGCGTAGTCTTCGTGGTTCCCCATGCATCCCAGAATGCCGGCGTCGGCGCGCAGGCGGGAGAGTTGCCGCAGGCAGGCATCCAGTGGATCGCCGGCGGCGGTGATCAGGTCGCCGGTGACCAGGGTCAGATGCGGGCGCAGTTCGTTGGCGCTATCGATCACGCGGGCCAGATCTTTCTCGCTCAGGAAGGCGCTCAGATGAATGTCGCTCAACTGCACCAGGCGCAGCCCATCCAGGCCGTCGGGAAGATTGGGAATAGGGATCTCCACTTCGCGCACGTGGAAATCCAGGCGCTCGACGTATGCGCCGTAGCCCACCAGGGCGAACGGTGCGGCGATCAGCGCGCCTCCCGTGGCGCTCAACAGCTTGCGGCGCGTGGGGTCGTGTGGGGTGGGTCCCTCCGGACTCGCCTTCCGTACCAAAAACCGAAAAGCGCGGTACGCCAGGTAACTGGCGGTGGAACCAAACAGCCAAACCTGCGCGACAGCCCCGGCCACTTGCGAAGGGCTGGCGGGTAGCTTGTACTTGCTCACCAGGAATGAGAAGCCTAAGGCGAATGAAGCGGCCATCAGGAAGTAAAAGGCTCCCGCGCCCCAGTACGCAAAGCGCATGGCCCGCGGAGACAGCCTGCGCCGGGCGGCGGCCAAGCCCTGCCGGCACAAATGCCACTGGCTGAGGAAGACGATAAATAGAACTAGCAGATCGAACGGCGTGCGCAAGTAAGCATCCCTACGTCCTACATTCTAGCTGAGATGCCCACCACGCATGCAGCAGCATGGCGGCCGCGGCGATGGCCGCCGTCTCCGCGCGCAGGATCAGGGGACCGAGCGAGGCGGGCGCCCATCCGGCGGCCGCGGCTGCGGCTCGTTCGCCATCCGTCCAGCCGCCTTCCGGACCGGTGAGCAGCGCGATGCCCGCGATGGCATGATCGGCGCGGCGTTGCGCGGCTGGCGGAATCGTGGAGAGCAGGGGCGGCGCGCCGGATTTCTCGTCCAGGAAATAGCGCAGGCCGCTGGCCGCGGAGCTGGCTGCGAAGAAAGTCGCGGTGACCGCCTGGGCCATGCTTTGCGGCTCGGCGATTTCGGGTGGACGCAAGCGGCGGGCCTGCTGGCTGCTCTCATAGGCGATGCGGCGCCAGCGCTCGGCGCGCTTGCGGGCGGCTTCCAGCAGCCCCTTTTCGCTGCGCGCTGCATGTACCGGAACAATAGCCGCCACGCCCAGTTCAGTGGCTTTCTCGACCAGCCATTCGAAGCGATCGAACTTGATGAGCGCGGCGAGCAACGTGAGGCGGACCGGGTCCGGCGGCGTGTCGAGAGCTTCCAGCGCGCGGAAGACCACGCGGTCTTTCTCGACGGCGGCGATCTCGGCCAGGTAGAGGCTTGCGCCATCGGAGATTTCATACTGCTGGCCGGGTGCGGCGCGCAGGACGCGCGCGAGATGCCGGGCATCCTCCCCGCGCAGTTCGGCGGTATTGTCGCGGATTTGTTCGACCAGGAAGCGGCGGCGGGCCATGTGACGATGTTCGCATGTGAGAGAATGCGGATCAAATTCAAGCCAGGCGGCAAACGATTGCCCAATGTCACTTACTTTAGAGTTGTCGATGGGTCTGCATAAAGAGTGGGGCAGGCCCGTGGCCGGGGGACCCTCTGGGTCGGGTCCCTTGGACCCGCTTCTTGGTCTGAAATCGACCTTTTGCGGAGACAAAATGGCGGCCTGGGAGGCCGCCGCGGGCCGAGGGCCTGCCCCACTATGCAGGATTGCCCGTCCTCCAACTCATTGAGACATACAATACAGTCTTATGATTGCTTTGCTGCGCGGCGTGCTCATCGAGAAGCATCCAAACCAGGCGGTGGTGGATGTAGGCGGTGTGGGTTACGACGTGACCATTCCGGTTTCCACTTACTCGCACTTGCCCGAGAGCGGCTCGGAGGTGCGGCTGCGCATCTACACGCACGTGCGCGAGGATGCCCTGGCGCTCTTCGGTTTTCTCACCCAGGACGAGAAGGCCTTGTTCGAGAAGCTGATCTCGGTGAGCGGCATCGGTCCGAAGATGGCCATGGCGGTGCTCTCCGGCATTCCCGCGGTCGATCTGATTACCACCATCCGGCGCGGCGAAGTCGAAAAACTCGTCCGCATTCCCGGCGTGGGCAAGAAGACCGCCGAGCGCATGGTGCTGGAACTGCGCGACAAGATGCCGGCGCCATCCGGCGAGGATGCCACGTCTTCGTCTGGCGGGCCGGGTGCGCCCACCGCCGCCTTGACTGCCGTGGAGCAGGATGTGCTGTCGGCCCTCCTGAACCTGGGATGCGCGCGTCCCGCCGCCGAAGCCGCCGTGCGCAAAGCCCGTGTGGCTGGCGCGCCCCCGCCGCCCGACGCCGACTTCGAGCCGCTTTTCCGGCGCGCCTTGGAACTGGTACGGTAAGCTGAAAACGAATGCCCGATCGGGAACTTGTTTCCGGCGCGCGCCAGCCCGAGGATGCCCAGTTCGAAGCCGGGCTCCGCCCGCGCCGCCTCGCCGACTTCGCCGGCCAGAAGAAGCTGAAGGATAACCTGTCCATCGCCATCGAGGCCGCCAGCATGCGCGGCGAAGCCATGGACCACGTGCTGCTCTACGGCCCGCCCGGGCTCGGCAAAACCACGCTGGCCTGCATCATCGCCGAAGAGCTGCAGGTGCCCATCACCAACACATCCGGGCCCGTGCTCCAAAAGAAGCTGGACCTCACTGGCATCCTGAGCAACATCCGCGCGCGGCAGGTCTTCTTCATCGACGAAATCCACCGCCTGATGCCCGATGTGGAGGAGATGCTCTATTCGGCGCTGGAGGATTTTCGCGTGGACATCCTGGTGGGTGCCGGACCCGGCGCGCGCACGCACTCGCTGCCCATGCCGCGCTTCACGGCTATTGGCGCGACTACGCGCCAGGGACTCATCAGCGCGCCGCTGCGGGGCCGCTTCGGGCTGGTGCTGCGCCTCGATCCTTATGCCGTCGAGGAACTGAAGGTCATCGTGGAGCGCTCCGCCCGCCTGCTGGGCGTGGCCATCGAGGATAGCGCGGCCGAGGAGATCGCGCGCCGCTGCCGGGGCACGCCGCGCATCGCCAATCGTCTGCTGCGCCGCGTCCGCGACTATGCGCAGGTGCGTGCCGACGGACGCATCACGCAAGCCGTCGCGCAAACCGCCATGGACCTGGCGGAAGTGGATCGCTACGGCCTCGACGAGATCGACCAGAAGATCATGCTCACGATCCTGGAAAAATATAAGGGCGGCCCCGTGGGTCTGAATACCATTGCCGCCTCCATTTCCGAGGAGGCCGATACCATCGAAGAAGTGTACGAGCCGTATTTGATTCAGCTCGGCTTCCTGAACCGCACGCCGCGCGGGCGGGTGGCGACCGATTTGGCATACGACTATTTCCACATTGAGCGGCGCTTTCGCGGCGATCATCCGGCGCTGTTTTAGAACGCTATGAAGAAGGTATACCTGGGCTTGGGCTCGAATTTGGGCGACCGCGAAGCGATGCTCGAACAGGCTGTGCGCGCGCTCGAATCGCCGCGGTTGCACATCCTGCGCGTCTCGCCGGTATACGAAACCGAGCCCATGGATGTGCCCGGCCAGCACTGGTTCCTGAACCGTGTGGCCGAGGCGGAAACCGATCTCTTCCCCGTGCAGTTGCTGCACCGCACCACCAAGGTGGAAGCGCAACTGGGCCGCCGCCGGCTGGCGCCCAAGGGGCCGCGCAGCATCGACATCGATATCCTGCTTTTTGGGAACGCGGTAGTGGACACCCCGGACCTGGAGATCCCGCACCCGCGTTTCCGGCAACGCCGCTTCGTGCTGGCGCCATTGGCCGACCTAGTTCCGGACTTCCGCGACCCGGTGACTCGCAAGACCGTCCATGAGTTGCTGGGCGAGTTGCAGGGGCAGGTGGTGCGCAAGATCGGCCCCGACTTACTGAGTTAGAATCGGAGCACGGCGATGGCACAGGTGTTTCGCAACAAGCGCGTCGGCGGCGTCGGCGACGACGCGGTGAAGGCCAAGACCGGCAAGAAATGGGACGAGTGGTTCAAGATTCTGGATAAGGCCGGCGCCCGCATGATGGACCACGACCAGATCGCCCTGCTGGTTCGCAGGCAGCTTGGCCTGCCGCCCTGGTGGAGTCGATTACTGACGGTAGGCTATGAGCAGGCGCGCGGTCTGCGCCGCATGCATCAGCGCGGCCTGCGCTACCAGGTGTACCGCCAGAAAACCCTGGCCGCGCCGCTGGCGGCGGTGTGGTCCGCATGGCACGACCAAAACACGCTTGCGCATTGGCTGCCGGGCGTCGCATTCGAGCTCCGCACATTTACTCAGGACAAGGTTCTGCACCTGACATGGCCCGATGGCACCTGGGTGGCCGTCAGGTTTTGGGCGCGGGGCGACAGGACCAGACTGGTGGTGGCCCATAAAAAGCTGTTGTCCAGCCGCGACGTCCTGCGCCTGCAGGATTATTGGTCCGCGGCCCTGGAGCGATTGCAAAGCGCAGTGGCGGGTTGATTTTGGGATCGATTTGCGGATCGCCGATCGCAGGCACTCTTGCCTGCCGCGACTGCACTCTTGCAGTCGCGCCGGGCGTAGCCCGGCTATCGCCACCCCGACTATTCCTGCACCGTGATAAGGCTGGAGGGCGACTGCACGCCCGAAATCGTCGCTACCACGGGATAATCTCCGTTGGCTAACGACGCAGGAATCTGGATGGCCACTTGATACAGCCCCGCGTAGCCAGGCGCCAGGGCCGCTCCATAAACGAGAGCCGGTGTGTTTCCCAATGTCACGGTTACCGTGTTGGCGGTGTAGTAAGTGGTGCTGGATGGCGCCTCCACGCCGGCCGGCGCGGATGGATTCGTCGGACCGAAGCCGGTGCCCCAGAGAATAATGACGTCGCCCGGCTTGGCCGGCACCGTCGTCACACCGGAGAAAGTGCCATTCTTCGCCGCCAGAGTGAAATCCTGGTGAGTAGCGGCCGCGTAGCTGCCCCACTGGAAGAACGCGGGCTGCAACGCCTGAGCGACAGACATAAACTGCAAACTTGTGCCGGTCGGGCTGGTTACTATCACCGGCGCCGTTCCCGATCCTACATTGGGAGCCACCGCATTAATCTGGGTAGGGCTGATGTAATCGACATAGGCATATTGGCCGCCGACAGTGACAGTGACACCATCCACTGAAGTGGGAAGGTTGCCAGCGACAATGGCGTTCGCCCAAGTGTCGGTTACCGGCGATAGGTTCGTGCCGATAATTGTCATCCAAGAGCCCGGAACGACGCCTGCCTGAAAGCCGGCGCTGCCCACTATGCCGGCGATGGCGGGGCTGGCGATCGTTTCGGCAGCAACCACTTCGCGGATGCGGTAGTTGTTCGTGTCGGCGATGAACAAGTCGCCCGACGCGTCCACTGTTACGCCATATGAATTTGATAGTTCCGCGGCGGTGGCGGGCCCGCCGTCCCCGGAGTAGCCATAAGTCCCGTTTCCCGCCACCGTCGTAATGATGCCGCTGGTATTCACCTTACGGATTACCTGGCGGTCGGCGATGAACAGGTTGCTCAATCTGTCCACGCATATTCCATAGACGTACTCCAATTCCGCGCTGGCAGCCGGTCCATTGTCCCCGGAGTACCCTCCGCTCCCGTTTCCCGCAAACGTGGTGATGATTCCTCTGGTATTCACCTTGCGGATGACGAAGTTGTAAGTGTCGGAGATGAACAGGTTGCCGGAAGCGTCTACGGCTACCGCAGATGGCTGGTTGAGATGAGCGCTGGTGGCCGGCCCGTTGTCTCCGGAATACCCACCGCCCCCGTTTCCCGCCACAGTCGTAATGGTGCCGCTACTGTCCACTTTACGGACCACTAAGTTGTATGGTTCGGCGATAAAGAGGTTGCCGGAGGCGTCCACGGCTATTCCGGTGGGAAAGTTCAGTTGTGCGTTGATGGCAGGTCCATTGTCTCCGGAGTAGCCAGAGCGCCCATTTCCCGCCACCGTATTGATAGTACCGCCCGCGCTTACCTTACGAATTACGGAATTGTATGTGTCCGCGATGAACAGGTTACCGGAGGAATCCACGGCCACAGCGTAGGGGAAGAACAGCGACGCGGCCGTCGCCAAACCATCGTCACCGGAGTAACTGGCAATCCCATTGCCCACTACGGTCGTAATGATACCTGCCGGGGTTATTTTTCGGATGCGGTTGTTATAGACATCGGCAACGAACACGTTTCCCAAGGCATCCGCGGCCATCCCAAAGGGAGAGTCCAGGGTCGCGCTGGCAGCCCGCCCGCCGTCGCCCGAATACCTATAGTCCCCGTTTCCAGCAATCGTGCTGATGATGCCAGCGGCGTTCACCTGCCGGATGCGGCTGTTATAGAGGTCCGCAATGAAAAGGTTGCCGGATGCGTCCGCGGCAATTCCGCCGGGATAGTTCAATTCCGCGCCGATGGCGGGTCCGCTGTCCCCGGAATAGCCGTAGGTCGCGGTTCCGGCCACGGTGCCGATGAATCCATGCTCGTTCACCTGGCGGATACGATTGTTCTGAGTATCGGCGATGAACAGGTTGCCGGAAGCGTCCACAGTCAATCCGGCCGGATAATTCAGTTGAGCGAAAATGGCCAGGTCGCTGTCTCCGGAGAACCCGGGCGTTCCGTTCCCCGCCACTGTGACGATCTCGCCGCTGCTGTTCACTTCGCGGATGCGGTGGTTAAAGGTGTCGGCGATGAACAAGTTGCCGGAAGCGTCCACGGCTACCCCTTTGGGAAGGCTTAGATGGGCGAGGGTGGCGGGCCCATTATCTCCGGAGTAACCATAGCCCAGTATTCCCGCCACAGTGGTAATGATGGAGTTGGTGTCTACTTTGCGGATGACGTTGTTGCCTGTGTCGGCAATGAACAGGTTGCCATCGGCGTCCACGGCTACCCCTTCGGGCGAATTCAGCTCAGCACGTATGGCTGGCCCATTATCTCCGGAATACCCCCCAATGGGCAATGTTCCGGCCACCGTGTTGATGATGCCGCTGACGTTCACCATACGGATGACGGCATTATATGTGTCGGCGATGTACAGATTGCCGGACTTGTCTACAGCGATCCCAAAGGGAAGGTCCAGTGTGGCGCTACTGGCCGGCCCACCATCTCCGGAATATCCGGATACACCGGTTCCGGCCGCGACGGTCAGCGTCCCGGAAGCGTCCACTTTGAACACGCGAGCGTTTAACGGATCGGCGATGTAACGGTTTCCGTGCGAATCGACGGCGACGCCCGCCGGGGCATATCCATACGCGAGTCCCAGCGGCGCCTGAAGAGCAGGTATAGGCGGAGTGGGGAAAGTCCAGTTAGTTCCAGCAACGGTCGAGATCGTCTGGGCGCCGATCCCGCCCGAGACCAAGGCGCATAACAGCGCGGGGCCCGATTTTCGGAGTTTCCTTATCGGTTCCACAATCTACCCGTGTCCAGTATACTCTCAGGCGCTGTTTGAATTTCTCATATGGCAGCCGGGAATCCATCATGCTGCAAGGCGGCCATGGACCGGCAAAACCGGGAGCACTACCATTACGCCTCGTCGGGAGAATCTGTGGGTAGTGGTGCGTTTCGAGCGGAGCCGGAAGGTCAAAAGCAGGCGAAAACAATGGGGGGTAGCAGAGCCGCGCCGTCTCTTTCCATAGCCAGTTCTCTTTCGGGAACCAGTTTGCCTCTGCCAGAGTGAAACACGGCGAATGCTCACCGTTAGATCGGTTCGAGCAGGCTGGCGGCCCCATATGGAGCGGGTGAGTTTAATACGGTTCAATTGAGGGACAGCGTTCCCGCCATTTCCCAGATCCGCACGCCGTTTGATCCAGGTAGGCACTGCGGCGGACGCCGTGGGATGGTCCGGAAACATAATTACCGACGCACGGACCCGCGGATAGCGATGCTGGGTTCGCCCGGTTTTGGCAGCCGCCAGTTCATTGAAAGTTCGCCGGACCGTTTTTTGGAGGTGTTGACAGCCTACCGGTTGCCAGGTGTAGTATATAGCTGTGGGCAGCCAACATGTCTGAAAACAAAACGGACGTCCCTTACGGAACCCTGGATTTGCTGATCCTTAAAACACTGGACACCATGGGGCCGATGCACGGCTACCGCATCGCCAGGAGAATTGAACAGGTCGCGGAGAACCTTTTGCGATTGAACCAGGGGTCGATTTATCCAGCTCTCATCCGCCTGGAGGAGCAAGGCTGGATTCGGACGCAATGGGGAGTCTCTGAGACAAAACGCAAGGTCAAGTTTTATTCGCTGACCAGGGCTGGAGCAAAGCAACTCAATGTCGAGGTTGCGAACTGGGAGAGGGCGACGGCGCTGGTGGCCCGGTTCCTCGAGGCGGAGCCATGAACCTTCGATTCGCGGCGGGCCGTCTGCTGGCGCTGTTCCGCAACCGGCGTCTCGATGGGGAACTGGAGGATGAAATCCTCGCCCACCTGGAGATGGCCGAGCTCAATGCCATTGCCACCGGACTGTCGCCTGAAGAGGCTCGACGTGAGGCCCGCAGTAGTTTCGGAGGCATCGAACAGATGAAGGAAAATCATCGCGATCACCGGAGCGTCCGGTGGGCCGAGAACCTGTTGAGAGACCTACGATACGGAATGGCTTCGCTGGCGCGGGATCCTGGGTTCGGCGCGGTTACCATCGGATTGCTGGCTCTCGGCATTGGCGCCAACACGGCAATGTTCACTATCGTTGATGCGGTCCTGTTGAGACCGCTTCCGTTCCCTGAGCCAGAGCGCATGGTAAGGCTGTGGGAAGCGCCCACCCCGGGGCACCACAACAACACCACCACATTCACTTTTCTCGATTGGAAGCGGCAGGACACCATCTTCGACGCGTTGTCTGCGGAAGAGCCTGTCAGCGCCGCGGTGACGACTGGCGCCGATCCGGTGCGCCTTTCGGGCAAACTGGTGTCGGCCGATTACTTCAACGTATTCGGCGTGAAGGCTCGAATCGGGCGCACGTTCGCATTGGGCGAGGACCAGCCGGGAGCAACCCCGGTGGTGGTGCTGAGCTACTCGTTGTGGCAGACGCGATTCGGCGGCGATCCCGGCGTTCTGAAACGCGACTTTGTGCTCGACGGTGAATCGCACAGGATCATCGGGGTCTTACCCGCGGGCAGTTTCGACCGGGACGAGGCGCGGTTCTGGAAGCCATTGATCTTCGCGTCGATCCAACTGAATCGCAATCAGCACTGGCTGCAAGTGGTCGGACGCCTGCGCTCCGGTGTGAGCATCGAGCAGGCGCGCGCCAGGATGAGCGGTTTGAGAGCCAGTCTTGGCGCGGTCATTCCACAAAAGAAATTGGGTTTCGCGGTGGATCCGTTCGCGCAACTGCTGGTTGGCGATACCCTGCGCCGCTCGATCTACCTCGCGTTCGGAGCGGTTCTGCTTGTGTTGCTGATCGCCTGCGCGAACGTGGCAAACCTGGTGCTGGCCAAAGGAGCAACCCGGCGGAAGGAGATGGCCCTCCGAGCCGCTTTAGGGGCCGGCCGAGGCCGTTTGATCGGACAGTTGCTCACGGAGACCCTGGTGCTGTGTTTTCTCGGAGGCATTGCGGGCATTGCGGTGGCTTACCTGCTGCTGCGTGGCGCGGCTCCATTGGTGGCGGCATCACTGCCGTTTACGGCCGATCTCAGCGCCGGTTCCAGCATGGATCTGCGCGTCCTCGGCTTTGCCGCACTGGTCGTGATGGCGGTTTTGGTACTCACGGGTTTGCTTCCTTCCCTGCAAACTTCTTTCGGCAAGCTGTCGAGCTCATTGAATCAGGCGGCACGTGGATCGTCGGCTTCGAGCGCAGCGGTGCGCCGCACAATCGTCATCGGTGAAGTGGCGGCTTCCGTTGTGCTGATCTGCGGCGCGGCGCTGCTATTCAAGAGCCTGGCGAAACTTCAGCAAGTGGATGCAGGGGTCAGAATCGACCACGTGATTACGATGTCGACGGATCTTCCATCGACTGCATACCCGACCCCGGAAAGCGCCACTACATTCTATGAAGCGGTCGTCGAACGGCTCCGGTCCGCGCCTGGAGTCGAGCAGGCAGCTCTCTCGCTCGACTTGCCTCTTCAAGGCGCACGGTGGGGCGAGTGGATCAGCCTCGCGGGAGTGAAAGAGGCTCTCCTGGTTCGTGTAAAGATGGTCGATCCGTGGTATTTCGCTACGCTCCAAATTCCCGTAGAATCCGGGCGCGGATTTGAAAAGCGCGATCGCGCGGGCGCTCCGCCCGTCATGGTGATCAATCAGGAGGCGGCGCGGTTTTTGTCAAGCAAATTCGATATGGCGAATCCGATTTTGCGAGTTGTAGGCATCCACTTGCCTGGCTACGGCCCAATCCCGGAGTCCCCAGTGACCGTGCAAATCGTGGGCGTGATTCGGAACGAGCGGACCGGCGGATTGCATGCGCCGGAAGAGCCGGTGGCCTATGTACCTTTGGCCCAGGTCCCGCGACAGGACGTCAGTCTGGTGGTGCGCACAGGGAGCGAGCCTTTGGCAGCCATGTCCGGGATTCGGGAAGCAGTGCGGCAGATCGATCCCCACCTGCCCCTGGGAGAAGTAAGGACGATGGAGCAGGTGAAGGAGCGGAGCATACTCTGGGCGAAGCAGCCCACGTGGGTAATAGGAGCCTTCGCAGGCGTCGCCGCACTGATGGCCGCACTGGGACTTTACGGCGTTCTGGCGCATGCGGTAACCGAGCAGCGCCGCGAGATTGGGATCCGTATGGCCCTGGGTGCGCGGCCGGCCGACGTCGTATCGCACACTTTGCGCAGCGCCCTCTCGCTGCTCGTCGTGGGGCTTGCCGTCGGACTGGCTGGAGCCTTTGCTCTGACCCGGGTATTGAAGGGTCTCTTGTTCGAGGTGTCCGCGCTGGACCCGGTCGCACTCGCCGTCGCCTGTGTTCTTATGACTCTTGTCGGCATTCTGGCGGCCTGGATCCCAGCGAGCCGCGCGGCGAGAGTGGATCCAATGACTGTGCTTCGCGACGAAGGCTGATTGGGATGCCACCCTTTCCGCT
>Ga0302324_100015351_pt1 | contig 15360 bp, 8 predicted proteins | sample Palsa_T0_1_FD_201949 | JGI IMG/M metagenome (GOLD analysis project Ga0302324, IMG submission 201949) | Peat permafrost microbial communities from Stordalen Mire near Abisko, Sweden - Palsa_T0_1 | ecosystem: Environmental > Terrestrial > Soil > Palsa > Peat permafrost | place: Sweden: Abisko...
AACCGCTGCGATTCCACGGCAACGAAGTCGTTTTGTTTCACGTGCTCGATCCGCAGGAGATTCATCCTCGCATCGTTGAACCCTCCACTCTCGTCGATCTGGAAACGAGCGAGCAGATGGAGGTGACCCCCGAATACATGCGCGAGGAATATCGTCCGAAGATTGACGCCCACATCGAGCAGTTGCGCGATCTGGCACGGGGCGCCGGCATGGATTACTACCTTCTCGTTACTGACCGGCCTCTTGATGGCGCGTTGCGCGAATACCTTTCCATCCGGCAGCGGAGGAACTGAATGGGGTTCCTCGCTCCCTGGTTCCTGATCGGCGCTGCGGCAGCCGCTTTGCCCGTGTACCTGCACCTGCTTCGTCGCCACACGACTACGCCGCGTCCGTTCAGCTCCTTGATGTTCTTCGAGCGCCGCACGCAGAGCTCTATCCGGCATCGCCGTTTGCGCTACCTGTTGCTGCTATCGCTTCGGATGCTCCTGCTGGCGCTGCTTGCACTGGCGTTCGCGAATCCCTATTTAAAGCGCAACGCGGCCGCCGCATCCAGCGACCGAATCCGGCTTCTGGTTATCGACAACTCCTTCAGCATGCGCGCTGGCTCGCGATTGGCTGATGCCAAGCAGAAAGCGCTCGGCGTGCTGAATTCTCGCAGATCCTCGGACCGCGCCCAAATCGCAGCGCTAGGTTCGGAACTTCACGTTTTGACTCAGCCCATTTCCGATGCCGCGGCGTTGCGCGCAGCCGTTGGCGGCATCCAACCCGGAGATTCACGCGGAAGTTTCGCCGAGCTCGGCCACGCCGCCGGTTCTCTTTCCGAAGGTTCCCATGCTCCGGTCGAGATCCATTTATTCAGCGACATGCAGAAAGACGACATGCCTTCGACCTTTAACGAGATGGTCATGCCGGCGGGCGTCTCGCTCGTGCTTCATCCTGTTGCCACAGGGACAGAGCCCAACTGGACCGTTGAAAGCGTCAATGCCCCGGGCCAAGTCTGGGATCCAAAGAAAGCCCACGTTCAGGCGGTAGTCGCTGGATACCATACTGGGGCCGCCACTCGCTCGGTTTCTCTGCTTGTGAATGGCAAAACTGTCGCGACCCAGCGCGTCGACGTTCCGGCCGACGGGCGGGTAACCGCGGATTTTCAGACGCTCGATGTGCCGTACGGTTTCAGCCACTGCGAAGTGCGTATCGATTCGGCCGACACGCTGCCTGCCGACGACGCCTACATATTCGCCGTCGAGCGTTCCGACCCGCAGCACGTGTTGTTCGTCCACGAACCCGCGGATTCTCACTCCGCGCTGTACTTCGGCGCGGCGCTGGCCTCTTCGGCGGAATCTTCCTTTACTCTCGACCCGATCGCCGTCGACCGTACCGCCGGCGTCCAGCTTGCGAAATACTCTTTCGTGGTTCTTTCCGATGTGCTTTCGCTGCCGCCGGATTTTGAAAGCGATCTTGAGCGCTACGTTCGCGGAGGTGGCAGCGTCTTGATTGCGGTGGGAACATCCGCGGCTCGCAGGGGACGCATCCCTGTTCTCGGCGACAACATCGTGGGCACGCATTACTACTCCCAGGACGGCGCGCGATTTCTGGGCGTAGGGGACACCGACTCATCGCATCCTTCTATGGCCGGCGCCGATCGATGGGCTGGGGTGAAATTTTATTATTCCGTGGCCGTCGATTCGCCCGACTCACGAGTCATCGCCAGGCTGACCGATCAGACTCCCCTGCTGCTCGACAAGAAAGTAGGCGAGGGGCGCGTTCTATTGCTTGCTTCGGGCTTGGACGACCTGACCAATGACTTTCCGGTTCATCCCGTTTTCGTTCCCTTCGTCAAGCAGACGGCTCGCTATCTATCGGGCACAGAAGATCGCGAGGGATCCAGACAAGTTGATTCGTTCCTCGAATTGCGCACTGCAAAGGAACAAGCCGTCAGTGTGGAGGTGGTTGACCCCGCCGGACGGCGCCCCCTGTCACTTCAGGAAGCGACGACGGCCCAGTCGTACCAGATGACCAGCGCCGGCTTCTACACTCTGCGCTTGGCGAATGGCCGCCAGGACTTGATTGGAGTTAACCCCGACCGCCGTGAATCGAACCTCGAACTCATCCCGGATGATGTTCTATCTCTGTGGCAGGGCGGCGGGAACACGGGAACGAGCGCGGGCGCGCTCGCCGAGCCCGGGCAACGGGAAGAAGCCGCCAGCCGTCATAGTGTTTGGTGGTACGCTATGCTTTTGGTGTTGGCGGCGGCGCTGGCTGAGTCGTTCCTGGCCGGCCGCTACCTGAGCACGGAGCGAGAAGAATCGTGACCGCGCGCGATCAACTTAACAGCTATCTCGAGCAGCTGGAAAAGCGCCTGCGGCTCGGTGTGCTGTTGCGCGGCGCTGCCGTCATAATGGCATCGGCTCTCGCGACTACCGTTGTTCTGGTGCTGATCGCCAACGCCCTCGCCTTTTCGAGGACCAGCGTTACGGGTGCGCGCTTCGTCCTCTTTATCATCGTCGCTTCCGCCATCGGATTAGCTCTTGCTCTTCCTCTTATACGTTTGAATCGCCAGCGCGCCGCCGCAGCAGCGGAGAAGGCATTTCCCGCGTTCCAGGAACGCCTGGTGACGCTCGCCGAAGACAAGGCCCAGGACCGCCAGCCGTTTGTCGAGTTACTCGCATCCGACACGTTGAAAATCGCGCAAAAAGCGGAACCCGGTCATCTAGTTCCGAACAATCGATTGCTTGCGTCGCTCGGTATTGGCGCAGCATCGCTCGGAGTGTTGGTCTGGCTCATTCTGGCGGGGCCGGGTTACCTCGGTTACGGCGCTGCCCTGCTGTGGGCTGGCGACACAGGCTCATCGCCCTTGTACGACATTCGCGTGAATCCGGGGAACGCCGTGGTGCGGCGCAACGCGGATCTGCTCGTCACCGCCGTGCCGCACGGCATTCAAGCGGACAAGGTGCGCATCTACGCCCGCTACGAAAGCGCCTCGAAGTGGGAACAGCTTCCCATGCAGTCGCAAGCCGGAGCTTCCGGGTATCAGTTTCTGTTCGCCGGGCTTCCGGAGGGCGTCGAATACTACGTCGAAGCGGGCCCGATGCGTTCCCGCCACTTCAATATCCGCGTGGTCGATCTGCCGTCTGTAAAGCAGATTCGCGTTACGTATCACTACCCCGCCTGGACGGGGATGTCGGCATCCGCAGGGCAGCCGGGCGGCGATCTGCGCGCCATCGAAGGCACGCAAGCTGAGCTCGAAGTCTCGATGGACCGGCCGCTGAACGATGGCTTGCTCGTTCTTGACGACGACCGGCAGCTTCATCTTTCCGGCGGCCAGGGCAATGTCTACAAGGGCACCGTTAACATGCAAAAGGACGGCGCCTACTACGTTTCAATTCTCGATCGCGGGCAGGAAGTGCGCATCTCAGAGGACTTCTTCATCGAGGCGGATAAAGCCGCCCCTCCGGATGTTGTGATTGCGCGGCCGGCCGGAGACTATCGCGCCAGTCCCATCGAAGAGGTAACGGTTTCCGCCAAAGCGGACGATCCCTTTGGCCTGACCGAATTCAGCCTGCACTACGCGGTAAACGGCGGCCCTGAGCAAACTGTAAATCTGCTGAAACAGAGCGGGGCCAAGACGGGAGACGGGTCAACCACGATCTCCCTCGAGAACTTCAAGGTCGTTCCCGGCGACATCGTCAGTCTCTACGCGACGGCAAAGGACGCTCATGTCGAGTCGCACACCGACGTGTTCTTCATCCAGGCCGAGCCGTTCGAGCGCGAGTTCTCGCAATCCCAGCAGTCCGCGGGCGGAGGTGGTGGCGGCGCGGGCGGAGGAAATGCTGCGGATGAGATCTCCCAGCGCGAAAAGGAAATCATCGCCGCGACCTGGAAGCAGTCCGACGGCGACAAGGATGCCGCGCAGAAAGCCACGGAAAACGCCAAGTTTCTCTCTGGTGTGCAATCGAAGCTGCGCGACCAGGCTCTCTCACTTGCGGGCCGCCTGGAGATGCGCGATCTAACCGCGCAGAACGCGGAATTTACGGATTTCCAGAAAGATATGACCGCCGCGGCTGCCTCCATGGGCCCTGCTTCCGGGAAGCTGCAACAGCAAAAGTGGAAAGACGCCATGCCCGACGAACAGAAGGCGCTGCAGCATCTGCTGCGCGCCGAGGCAACTTTCCGAAGGATTCAGGTCGCTTTCGGCAATGCCGGCGGCGGAGGCGGCGGAGCGGGCACAGCAGGACGAGACCTGGCCAGCTTGTTCGATCTGGAGCTCGACACCCAGAAGAACCAATACGAGGTCGGGCAGACCGCGGAATCAGCTACGCAGCGCGCGAAAGACATCGACGACGCGCTTCGCAAGCTGGATGAACTGGCGCGCCGCCAGGACGAACTGGCCTCCCAGCAGCGCAGCGGCCAGACGTCAGACCAGCGCTGGCAGCAGGAGATGCTGCGCCGCCAGGCGGAGGAGTTGCAACGGCAAATCGAGCAGCTCTCGAGGGGCAGCCAGCAGGGAGGGAGCGCTTCGGGAGGACAGCAGGGCCAATCTCAGGGCGCGCAGGGTTCACAAGGGTCGCAGCAAGGTTCCCAAAGTTCGGGTGACGCGCGCGTGCAGCAAGCCCTCAATCAGCTGCGCCAAGCCAATGATGATATGCGCCGTGCCGCATCGCAGCAGCAGAGCCAAGCCGCCGACGCGCGCCGCGCCGCCGAGCGCCTGAAGGAAGCCACCAGTCTACTGGGTGGCGCCCAGCAACAGCAATCTTCGGCGCGCATCGATGGATTAGCCAATGAAGCGGACCGTCTCGCGAAGGAACACACCAGCCAAACGGACCGCATGGACAAGATGAGCCGCGATCAGAATGCGAGCGGTGCTGACGGAAATAATTCCAACGACGCCCTTGGCCAGCAATCAAAGTTAGCCGAGGATCGCCAGCGCCTGGCTGACGATCTCTCGCGCATGGAAAAGGATATGCGCGATGCCGTTCGTGATCTTTCCTCCGCAGATCGCGCCGCCGCTTCGAAGTTGCGCGACGCGTTGCGCGAACTCGACCAGTCGGACCTCGACACTCGCATTCAGCGAAGCGCTGACTCGATTCGACGGGGAGTGAATCCCAACTACGGCGGCACCGAACCGCAGATCGCTTCCGGCTTGCAACGCCTTAGCGACGAGGTTCACGAGGCGCAAAAAGCCCTTGGCAGTGGGTCGCCCCAGAACCCTCAGGATGCCATCGATCAGGTGGAGAGCCTGCGCAACCGCCTGGAATCTCTCGACCGCAACTTCGGAGGCGCCAACCGCGACGGGTCAAATGCCAACGGCGCTAACAGCCCGAACGGTGCGAATGGCGCAACCGGCACAAACAGCTCGCGGGGTGGGCCGGGAGCGAATATCGGCGAATTTGTCGATGGCGGAGGAAATCGCGATGGCTATCGCGACGGCACCTCGTATGGCGGGTTGAACGCAGGCAACAACGCCCGGCTTCCGCAACCCGTTGCGCCGGATACCTCTCCGATTGCTCCGGAGCGCGCCTATCAGGAAAGCTTGGGGGATCTCGAAAAGCTTCGGCAATCGGTGCAGAACGATCCCGAGACTCTGCGTCAGGTGCAAAAGCTGATTGACGAAATGCAGCATCTGGACCCCGGCCGCTTCCCGGGCAATCCCGCGCTCGTCGAACAGCTCCACGGTCAGGTTCTTGCCGACGTCGATAAGCTCGAGCTGCAGTTGCGGCGCGGCGCGGATGGAGAACACGCAGGAGAAATACGCAGCGGCGATTCCCTTCCCGTTCCGCCGGGCTACCAGGATGCGGTAGCCGAGTACTTCCGCCGCCTTAGCAAGAACCCCTAGTCTTTCGTGGCGTGCGCAATTCGCGGGGAATCACAGACCCAAGTGCAATGCCTCGTGCTCCTGAATCCTACTTGCCGTGCAGCGCGCCGTTGCCATTTCCATTTCCATTCGAGTGACCCAGCGAATGCCCGTTCGGTTGGCCGAGATAGCGCCCCAGGACGGGCGGAAGCGGAAAATGATGGGCGATTGTGCCATCGTGTGCCGCGGCAACCAATGCCGGATCGACTCTTGGCGCCGCAGCTACGGGGCGGCTATACAATTTCGAGAAATATTCCTTTCGCGAATCTCCCTCGAGAACATTCAGGATTTTCGCTTTAAGCTCCGTGAACACCGCTGTTGGATCCATGGACGCATCCACAGTGTCGAACTTATACTCCACGCTCAAGCGATCGAACTCGCAGAGCAGCGCCGTTTGATAACTTCGAAAGCTGTCATACATGTCGTACCCTGGGAACACGTCCATACCCGACTCCCAGTAGTCGAAGCCGCGCGAGAAAATAACGCGCGGGATCAGATCGTCGATTCCCACCCGCAGGTAGAAAACCGCGTCCGGCACCAGCGCCACGCTGAATATGCTGCGAATCCACGCGCCGTCCATTCCGCGCATCATCGCTCGAGCCATCAAAGAGTAGACGTACCGGTCCGTCAGCACGACGAAGCCGGCGCGCAACGCCGGCACGATCTCGTTCTCCAACCGGTCGACGAAATCGGTCGCGTAAAACAAGGTCTGCGTCACGCGCCCCAGGTTGTTCCCTTCCTTCGCGCGGCGAATGCCTTCTCCGGCGAGAGTAGAGCGCGAGATGCCCGTATCGAGCACTGCGTGTCCCAGCTCCTCGAGCCACGGCTTCAGAAGGTTGATCTGCGTAGTGCGCCCGGCTCCGTCCGTGCCTTCGACGACGATGAGTTTCCCGTGCAGGTCCGCAAGCTTCATGCCTGGCAACAACCGTCCGTAGGTTTTTCTCATGGCCTCACCCTCAGATTTTTCGCTCGCTCCAAGTGCGTTCTTGCGATTTGTCGAACTTGCGCCTGTTGCACCTCAACGGGCAGCGTCGCATCCACCACCGTCAAGCCGAATTCCGGAATCATCTGCTCGTACTCGTCGATGATCCGCCCCTGAAACAGCCGGAAGCTCTCCGTAGGATCTTCGCTGAGACCCAGATCCAACCCAGCTTCATAAAATTTGAATCCGTCGCGCGCGCCCACGAGCCGCTCGATGGCCGTCTCCAGCGGCACTCGAAAGTAAAACGCCACCGTCGGTTTGGCCGCGAATCCGTAGAGATCGCGTACCCAGGCGCGGTCCATTCCGCGCGCCACGTCACGAGCAAATGCCGTGTAGACGTACCGGTCGCAGAGCACCACTGCGCCGGCCTTCAACAGCGGCAGAATATTTTGCTCGGTGCGCGCCGCGAAGTCCGTCGCGTGGATCAGCGAAAAGGTCGCCGGCGTGAGCATCTTTTTCTTCTTGCCCAGCTTGGTCGTATCTTTCACCAGCGGCGATGAATTCCACTGGCTGAAGACGACCCCGTAGCCCCGCGACTCAAGCCATTTGTGGAGCAGGCTGAGCTGCGTCGATTTTCCCGAGCCGTCGATGCCCTCCACAACAAATAACCGTCCTGGGATTTCGTCACTTCCCTCTTTACGAAGGGCCGGAGCCACCGGCTGCGTGGGAAGAAAAATTTCGAATGGTCCGAGGCGTTCGAGTCCGCTACTCTCTCCAATATTCATAGTCCTCTCTTTCTTGCGCCAGGAATGGCACAACGCCTATTCTGCGACGCGAGCGCAGGGCGGCTGAGACTCAGTTCTTGTACAGAAATGGGGTTGAAAACATACCGATAGCGTTGCTGCTCTTCGGGGTTCCTGGCGTGGGAGCTTTCCCGGCGGACGCCCCGCAGTATGCCCCAAAACGGGACGTTTTTGCAGGAGAAATTTGCGCTCCAGACCGGAAACAGGGGCACATCAGCCGCGCCCGTCTTCTCGCCCGACCCTATATTCTATTGTTTCTAAAGGCTTTACATTTTAGCTTGTGGTGATATCCACCCGGTTCGGAGGATGTAACTTCTCCGTAACATCCCTAAAGTAGCCTCAAGCGGCCCAACACCGCCATGCGCCGCTTCCAAGCCGAAAATCCGCAGCTTTTCTTCAACCGGCACCTCTCCTGGCTGCAATTCAACCGCCGGGTACTCGAAGAGGCGCTCGATCATCACAATCCCGTTCTGGAGCGCGTTAGGTTTCTAGCCATCACCGCCAGCAATCTGGACGAGTTCGTCGAGGTTCGCGTCGCAGGACTCCTGCAGCAGGCCGAGCAAAGCAAGGGCGAAACGGGCCCCGACGGGATGGGCCCAGGCGAAGTCCTTACTTCGCTTGCCGCGGCGATGCATGATTTTGTTAGGGATCAATACGATTGCTGGCGCGAGAAGCTTCAGCCTGCAATGGCGGAGGAATCGATTCGCGTCCGCACTTTCCGTCAATTGAAACCGGAGGCGCGAAAAGCGGTGGGCCGCTTCTATCTCGACCGAGTCGAGCCCCTGATGACGCCGGTGACCATCGATCCGGCCCATCCGTTTCCGCGTGTGCTCAATAAAGCGTTGTGTCTGGCGTTCCTGCTGCGGCGGAAACGGGGTGACGATCGCATTCACCTGGGCGTGGTCACCGTTCCTCGCGCCCTTCCGCGGTTGCTTCGCATTCCCTCGGCAGAGGGGAACGTCGAGTACATTTTCCTGCACGACATCGTCAGCGCATACGCCGAGCGCCTGTACCACGGATACAAGATTGTTTCGTCCGCTCCCTTTCGCGTTACACGCAACAGCAATCTTTACCTTCGCGAAGAGGAGTCGCGCAGTATTCTCGATTCGGTCGACTCGCAGCTTCATCGGCGCCGCAAGGGTGAGGCCGTACGTCTGGAGATCGAAGCCGGCGCCGACCGCGAAATCATCGAACGGCTTCGTTCGAATTTCCATCTGCTCGAATGGCAGGTATTTGAAGTCGACGGCCCCATAAATCTGCCTCGCCTTTATAATCTTTACGATCAGACACCGCGGCCCGATCTAAAATTCACTCCCTTCTGCCCGAAAGAGCTTCAAGTTCCCCCCGATCCGCCGGCGCTCTTCAGCCTGCTTCGCAAGCACGATGTTCTGCTCCATCACCCGTACGATTCCTATTCGACCGTGGTGCGCTTCATCGAAACCGCCGCGCAGGATCCGGACGTGCTGTCGATCAAGCAGACGCTGTATCGCACCAGCGAGGACTCGCCCATCGTCCGCGCTCTCATGGAAGCAGCCTCAAGGAAAGAGGTCACAGTCGTCGTGGAGCTCAAGGCGCGCTTCGACGAAGCCTCCAATATCCGCTGGGCTCGAAGCCTTCAGGAGGCGGGCGTTCAGGTTTACCATGGCCTCGTCGGTCTGAAGACACACTGCAAGCTCGCATTGCTGGCGCGACGCGATCCCGACGGTAAAGTTCGCCGCTACACCCACCTGGGCACCGGTAACTACAACCCCTCTACCGCTCGTTTCTATACCGATTTAAGCCTTCTCACTTGCGACCCGCAAATCACCGAAGCGGTGCACTACGTTTTCAATTTTCTCACCGCCTATTCCGAGCAGGCCCATTATGGACCTTTGTCTGTAGCTCCCTTGAATCTCGGGAAGAATTGCGTGGCCTTGATCGACCGGGAAGCCGCGCACGCCAAAGCCGGGCGACCTGCCTTCATCGTTGCGAAGGTCAATTCGCTCCTCGACAAAGAGATCATCCAGGCCCTCTATCGCGCCTCGCGGGCCGGGGTGCACATCGAGCTGATCGTGCGCGGGGCGTGCGCTCTGCGCCCAGAACTGCGGGGCGTCAGCAGTCGTATTCGGGTGCGCAGCGTTGTCGGCCGATTCCTCGAGCACAGCCGCGTCTTCGTGTTCCGCAACGGCGGGGATACCGAGGTCTACTTGGGCAGCGCTGACTGGATGCCGCGCAATCTGCGCGAGCGCGTTGAAGTTATCTTCCGCCTCAAGGATCGGGCGCTTTGCCAGAAAGTCTGTTCCGAAATCGTACTTCCCTACTTCGCGGACACGGACAAGGCCAGGTTTCTCACATCGGCGGGGCAATATTTGAGAACGCCACGCGGCAAACTCCACGCTCCAGTGAACGGTGCGCGATTCAACGTCCAGAATTATTTCGTGGAGGTGGCGGAAAATCGTGCGGGGTCGACCGGCTCCTTGCCGGCCGTGCAGCTGGAAACGTTGAAATCCATTCCCGCTTTCGAAATGCTTTCCGAACCGTGGATAGCGGCGGAACAATCCTGTGATGCGGGAATTGACCCAGCGCAGGTTGAAGCGGACCGCTAGACCTGGTGATCTTCCCCCTGTTCCGATGAGCTTGGCCCGGCGGGTGCTCATTTCTCCTCGCTTTAAAGTGACGCCGAGGAGACAATTTCCCTCTAATGCTTTTAGGAGGCGCCATGCACACAACCGTGATCGGACTTTTTGACAGCTACGGGCAAGCTGAGGCAGCAGTCCTCGATCTTGAAGTAGCGGGCATCGTTGGCGAAGCCGTCGAGGCAATCAGCGACGTGGACCGCGACGAAACAGCGATATCGCTCGGCAAAAAGCCGCGCGAGAGCTTTCGCGATAGAGTCGCCCATATTTTTGGCCGGCCAGAAACGCCTGCAGCTAACCAAGTGCACGATGATCCGGGGGACATGCCCGAATATATCGGAAAGCAGGAGTTCTACGCGACGCATGTGCGCGATGAAGGAGCCGTTATGGTCGTCAGAGTCGCGAACGACGATCTTGCGGAGTTGGCCGGAGCCATCTTGAAGAAGCATGGATCCAAGACACGCGACGGCAAAGACGGCGTGACGACTCGCGAGGAAGATGGCCGCCCACATTCGCCCAGCGCCGGCCAGCCGGATCTATAGCTACTTCAGATCGTCCTTGTTGGTGGAGCGAAGAGCACTGCCCGATGGTAAGGTCGAAGCGTCCCAACCGCCGCCCAGGGCCTTGATGAGATCGACGGCCGCAGTCATGCGGCGTTGCAGGATGGTGACTGCATTCTGCTCGTCGCTTAACGCGATGACTTGGGTCGTGACAACGTTCAAATAGGAATCCGTTCCGGCCTTGTAGCGTTCGATCTCCAGACTCAGCGCCTGCTCGGCAGCTACAACAGCGTCTTGCTGCTGCCCCGCCTCTTCTGCCAGATAGCGCAAGTTCGCAAGATCGTCTTCGACTTCCTGAAAAGCGGAAAGAACGGTCTGCCGGTAACCGGCAACGGTTGCGTCGTATGCAGCTTCCGCGCCCACCACGCCGGCTTTGCGCCGTCCGAAATCGAACGGTGTGTAAGACAAAGACGGGCCTATGGACCAAACGCGACTTGCATAGGTAAACAGATTCGACAAATTTGTTGAAAGAAGACCAGGGCCTGCCGACAGCGTCAATGTCGGATAGTAAGCGGTCTTGGCAATCCCAATGCTCGCGTTGGCGGCGGCAACCTGACGCTCATTCGCCGCGATGTCAGGGCGTCGCTCAAGTAGCTGCGATGGAACAGCAATAGGAATTGACGGAGGCGGACCGTCAATCTTGCCGGTGCCAATTGTGAGAGACGATGGCAGCTCGCCGGTCAGCACGGCAATCGCATGCTCGAACTCTGCTCGCGCGATGCGCAGATCGGTACTCTGAGCCTTGGCGTTCGCAAGCTGCGTTTGCGCCAAGGAAATGTCGGATTTCGAGGCCACACCGCCGCCGTAGCGGTCGATTGTAAGCTGCAGGTTCTTCGCATATGCGTCGATCGTATTAAGCAAAATCGCTTGCTGCATGTCCTGAGCCACAAGCGAAAAGTAATCCGTGGCAAGCAACGCCTGCTCACTCAACTGCATGTTCTCGAGATCGGCCGCGCTGACCTGAGCGTTGGCGGAGGCGTTCTGTACCGACAAACGAACCCGGCCCCACAGATCCGGCTCCCACGCCCCCAAGCCCAGTATCGAAAAGCTCTGGCTTGTTCCCGAACCTCTACCGGTATTCGGCCCAGCGTCGTTTGCCGTGTATGCGGGGTTTACTCCAATCGTGGGGTAGTAGTTTGCGTGGCTGGCGGCGACCAGCGCGCGCGCCTCAAGGAACTGCGCCGCCGCCTGCTTTACGTTCTGGTTCTGGATGCTGACTAGTTCTTCCAGCCGGTTCAGTTGCGGGTCGCCAAAGATTTCCCACCACTTCCCCTTGAGCAACTCATCGCCGGGAGTGGCCATCTTCCACTTATCGTTGCCGGCCATTTCTTTGAGAGCTGTCGGCACCGGCGCGACGGGCCGTTGGTATCGCGGACCGATGCTACAGGCCGCGCAGAAAAGAGGGGCAAGAAAGGTCACTTTCCAAAGTCTTGCCATCAATCGTGACTCTCCGCGATCCCGCCGGGAACAAGAAAGCCGGGACGGTGCTGGTAACCCGGCTGTCTTCGGGCGAAGCGTTTGCGGAGCCGGCCAAGATAGAGATAAATCACGGGGGTGGTGAATAAAGTCAGCATTTGGCTGACTACCAAGCCGCCTACAATAGCAATTCCAAGAGGCTTGCGCAGCTCCGCCCCGGCGCCCCATCCGAGCGCCATGGGCATCCCCGCCAGCAGCGCGCACATCGTCGTCATCATGATGGGCCGGAACCGAAGCAGACAGGCCTGGGATATTGCAGCCCGCGAGTCCATCCCCTCGTTCCGTTCGGCCGCCAGCGCGAAATCGATCATCATGATCGCATTCTTCTTTACGATGCCAATCAGCAGGATGATTCCGATCATGCCCACAATGTCCAGATCGGTTTTGAAGAGGATCATCGCTACCAACGCCCCCAGACCGGCCGAAGGCAATGTCGAGATGATCGTCAGAGGATGGATCAGGCTCTCATACAACATTCCGAGGACGATGTAGACGGCGAGAAGCGCCGTCCCGATCAGAATAGGCTGATTGGCAAGGGCTTCCTGATAGGCCTGCGCTGTCCCCGCGAATTTGCCTGTGATGTTAGCGGGCAGGCCCATATACACTTCCGCCCTGTTAATCGCGTTTACCGCGTCGCTCAGTGAGACGTTCTCCGCGAGATTGAACGAAAGCGTCGTTGCCGGGAATTGTCCCTGGTGCGGAAGCCGAACGGGCGTGGTGCCTTGCGTGAAGTGCGTGAAGGTCGACAAAGGAACGTCCGTACCTCTTGGCGTCTGTACGTAAATCGTCTTCAAGAAGTCCGGACTTTCCCACCACTGCTGCTGCAGGGCTAGAACAACATGGTACTGATTGATCGATTTATACATTACCGAGACCTGGCGCTGGCCAAAAGAGTCATAGAGCGCGGCGTCCACGGCTTGCGCGGTCAGGCCTAAGCGTGAGGCGGTATCCCGGTCGATGACCACATAGGAGGACAAGCCAGAATTCTGCTGGTCGGAACTAACGTCGGCAATCTCAGGAAGCGTCGAGAGCCCCTTGAGAACCTTCGGCCCCCATTCCGCCAGAGAGTCGAAATCGGGCGCCTGCAGCGTGTATTGGTATTGCGCATTACCCTGCCGGCCGCCAATGCGTATGTCCTGAGAGTTTTGCAGAAACAGGTTGGCTCCAGGCTCGCCGGCGGTCTTGCGGCGCAGACGGGCGATTACCTGGTCCGAGGTGGACATGCGAACCCCCACTGGCTTGAGCTGAACGTTCATGTTTGCCGAGTTTCCGCCGAAGCCACCCCCGCTGGTGCCCGCCACCATCGTGACAGTTTCGACATCGGGGTCCGTCCGGACCTGCTCCTCATACCATTTCGCTTTTTCCACCAGTGCCTGGTAGGAGATGTTTTGCTCGCCCACCACGGCGCCGTTCAAACGTCCGGTATCCTGCTGCGGAAAAAATCCCTTGGGAACCTTAATGTAGAGGTAAACGTTGGCGCCTATCGTAAGGAGCACAACGAGCAAAGTAGCCGCGGGATAATCCAGCACAACATCGAGCGCCGATGCATACGTGGAGATAATCCACCTGAAGAATTTCTCGCTTTGGTTGTAGAGATATCCGTGGCTGCGGTGTTCTTTAAGGAGCCACGCGCACATCATGGGGGTAACTGTGAGTGAGACCACCATGGAAATCGCGATGGAGGCCGAAAGAACGATCGCAAATTCACGGAACAAACGTCCCACCACGCCGCTCATCATCAGGATGGGAATGAAGACGGCAATAAGAGAAATGCTCATCGACAAAACGGTGAAACCGATTTCTTCCGCGCCTTGCAGCGCCGCTTCCATCGGCTTCATGCCATTTTCGAGGTGGCGCGTAATGTTTTCGATTACGACGATTGCGTCGTCGACCACAAATCCCGTAGCAATCGTCAGCGCCATCAGTGAAAGATTGTCCAGAGTATAACCCATCATGTACATCACGCCGAACGTGGCGATGATAGATACCGGCACGACCACCCCGGGAATAAACGTCGACCAACCGCTGCGGAGAAACATGAACACCACCAATACCACCAGCCCGATGGAGACGATCATGTTGCGCTGGGCATCGTGCATCGAATCGCGAGTTGTAATGGTGCGGTCTTGGGCGATCCTGAAACGCACCGTCGGCGGAAGCTGAGCCTCAAACTGCGGCATCAGAGCCTTGATCCGCGCAACCGTGTCCACGATATTGGCGTTCGGCTGGCGGTTAATCTGGATCTGAACCATCGGATTGCCATTCACAATGCCGAGGTTCCGGACATCTTCATTTCCATCGACGACTCGGCCGAGGTCCGACAAGCGGATGGGAGCGCCGTTGCGATAGACAACCACGAGATCCTTGTATTCCTTCGCGAGAAAGAGCTGGTCGCTCGCATAGATCGGAACCTGCACCTCCGAGTTTGCAAGCGATCCTTTCGGCACGTTCGCATTGGCGCTTTGGAGGAACGTGCCGATCTGATCGAGACCCACGTTGTAGCTGGAAAGTGGCTGCGGATTCACTTCCACACGAACCGCGGGAAGCGAGCTCCCTCCCACTGAAACCTGGCCGACTCCGTCCACCTGCGATAGCTTCTGCGCAAAAACCGAGGACGCGATGTCGTACAACTGGGGCCTCGGCACAACGTCTGATTCGAGTGTCAACAGCAGTATCGGCTGGTCGGCCGGATTGATCTTCCGGTATCTCGGAGGGCTTGGAAGATTCGCAGGCAGAGTCCCCGCCGAGGAATTAATGGCCGCCTGCACTTCGCGCGCCGCGGAATTGATATCGCGGCTCAGGTCGAATTGAAGTGTTACCTGAGCCGATCCAACCGAGCTGCTGGATGTCATTTCCGTGACACCCGCGATGCGCGTGAACTGTTTCTCGAGCGGAGTCGCGACGGAGGCCGCCATCACCTGGGGGCTCGCTCCCGGCAGGCTGGCGCTGACAGTGATAGTCGGGAAATCAACCTCCGGCAACGCTGCGACCGGCAACAGCTTATAGGCAATCCAGCCCGCCAGCGTGATCGCCGCAAGAAAAAGTGTCGTGGCAACGGGTCTCTTAATGAATGGAGCGGAAATGCTCATATGTCAAAGTTAGGTCAGCGGAGGCGCAGAGAACGCTTGTTGGT